>Ga0302324_100000534_pt1 | contig 99540 bp, 82 predicted proteins | sample Palsa_T0_1_FD_201949 | JGI IMG/M metagenome (GOLD analysis project Ga0302324, IMG submission 201949) | Peat permafrost microbial communities from Stordalen Mire near Abisko, Sweden - Palsa_T0_1 | ecosystem: Environmental > Terrestrial > Soil > Palsa > Peat permafrost | place: Sweden: Abisko... | reverse complement strand
TTTCCACGGTCGTTACCCTCCAGGGCGCCTCTAGTCTCAGCAGCTGCTGAAAGAATTCATTGGTAGTTTCCTCCATCCATCCCAACTAGCCTTTCAGCCCCTCACCCACAACAAAACGTGAAGAACCTGATATTTCCCGTCGCATATCCGATCGGACCGAGTGTGAGAGAGCCCGGGTACGCTCCCGAGCTAGCTTCGCATTCTCCGATCTGCACTGCACCAATGTTCATAGCAGGCCATCCCGTGGAAAGCGCGGGATTGGGATACGTTCCCGATAGAATGCCACCCGCAGTACCACTTGGCGGCAGGGATGTCGGAACTGGACCGCCATCCTTAATGATCTCGCCCGAGGTGCCATTAAAGACTGCCAAATTGCCGTCCGTCGAAGAGGCGGGTCCTGTTACGTTGCCGGCGCCTGAAGGCGTGCCACCGATGAGCGTCGTTCCGCTGCGCTTGAGAAAACTACCGTCTGGCACTGAATCAATTGCGAGTCTAGTTGGACCTCCAGTTTCGTGAACAGCAACAACGGTTGGATTCGGAAGTGTGCTCGACAAATCGCCTCCCATCGACGAGGACACGAATGCCGCACTTCCGAGTGCCCCTCCGTCTTCTATCACGGTTCCACTCGTATTTGCAAATAACGCGACATCTCCGACAACAGAGGTGCTCGGTCCGGTAACGGACAATACTGTCATCGTGACTGTCAGGGTAGCTGTGCCGCCCGAATTCGTTGCAGAAACCGTAAATGAATAAGTACCAGCGGTAGACGGTGTTATCGAAAATAGTCCAGTGGACGTGTTGAAACTCGAAGATCCCGATGATGGAATAATCCACGTAAATCCGTAGCTTGTTGGACTATTCGTCGCGGTTATCTGATAGGTCGCCGCCTGCCCTGCGACTGCGGACATCGTTGCCGCACTCGTGATCGCCGGCGGATTTGTCCACGAAACGATTACAACTCCCGAGCCGCCTGCGCCACCGCTGGTGCTTGCTCCACCCGCTCCTCCGCCACCGCCGCCCGTATTGGTTGTTCCAGAAGCGCCGGCTGCATATACATTTCCGCCGGACCCTCCTCCACCCGAGCCACCTACTCCGAAGGAAGAAGACGCATCTGCCCCGCCACCACCACCGCCGCCATACGTAACAGAGCTTCCAGAAATCGAACTGGTATATCCTGAACCTCCCGCTCCCGCTTGACCGCTTGCAGCAGCAGCTCCAGCGGACGTTGCCCCGCCGCCACCGCCACCGGAGACATTTGTGCCCCCAACCGCAATTCCGCTCCCTCCTGAATTCCCTTGGCCAGCCGTGCCGGAACCACCGGCCGCGCTACTGGCATAGGCGCCACCACCACCTGAGCCGCCACTTAAACCAACATTCTGAATGACGTTGGGACCCGAGCCGCCGCCGCCGCCGCCTGTTGCCGTAATTGTTCCAAAAGCCGAATTTGAGCCGTTCGATCCTGCCGAATTACTGGCGGCACCGCCTGTGCCTCCTGCCCCAACCGTAACGGTGACTCCTACGCCGGGTGTGACCGTGTAGGTTGATCCACCTACATCATATGTCGAAACCACGCCTCCACCTCCGCCTCCACCTCCATCCCAAACGCCTCCTCCTCCTCCCCCCGCAACCACTAGAACATGAACAGCTGTAACACCAGCACCCGGCGTAAAGGTTCCGCTAGCAGTAAATGTTTGCGTAGGCATAAATTTTTATTGATTAGTGAAAAATTTCCGATCGGCTAACCTCGCCGACAGTTTTGCAACGACAAATTTCCGCGACAATTTCCAAAACTACGGAAATCTGCGTAGTCTGAAGCGAAGGAAGCGTCTCTCGCTTGAGTAGGAAGCGCTGGGTTAGCTGCTGCTTACTGTGACTGTTCTAGAGTTTGCAATATTGACATGATGAACAAGGAATGTTCAGGAAGCCGATGAACCGAAGTGCGGATGTAATTACTTCCTCCCAAACATCTTCGCGCATGGGGCTTTGCGGGTAGGCCGATCCAGACACTGCCCGGAAAATAGAGGCTCAATATTTCCGCAAACAAAAAAAGAGCCCCCCTCGATTGAACCACAACATATCAGACGGAACCCAATAGACATATTGCGTCCCGAATAACACAATGCCACGACATCGACCTCACATCGACACGGTTCGCAAGACGTCTAACGCAGGTTGGTCAAGGTTCGGACTGACAGTGCGTCAACAATTGCGGAGCACGGAATGTGTGGGCCCAGCCCAATCGGGTGCCCAGACATTGGCAGTCCAACAACTCTCCAGTTGCCCGTCCGACAATGGGAGGATGGTCAGAACCATCTCTAACATTAGTGGGCGATTGCGCACCGTAGAACCCGGCTTATACACACTTCACCCCATGCCGCGACGGTTGCATCGGGCGAATTCTTGACCACAATGGATAGTGGGATAGTGTCAACTGTGACACAACCTGTGGGGTGTCACATTTTTTGGGACACCCTGTCGCGTTTTCTTATGCCCACGTTGCGGGCTGATTTTTACGGGCCATTGATATACAATGACTTATCCCGGCGGGATGGTTTGGCATGGGCTAGGCATCGAAATTGGTAACCTTTTGCTAGGCAGTCTGTGCGGTAAACCGAGTTTGTCGTGCTGCTCCTTCCAGTGGTATTACGCGAGCCGCGACATTCGGACAACCAGAGTGGCATGGAGCGCGGATTCAAATTCGAGCTTTCCATCTCATGCCCTCTTCCCCCTCGCTATCTTCCTCTACTGCACCGACACCTGACCCTCTGCGGGTATTGGAGAGCTTACTCAATTCCGCTTACGCCAAGGCCAAAGTCTGGGGCGTCGCGTACCTCATCCTGCAAGCGACACTTTTTGTCGTCGGCGTTGTGGCCATTTTTGTGCCAAGGGTCAGCGTTTCCTATCCCTGGTGTGCACTTCCGCTGGCGTTAGTGGGCGTCGGCATCACAGCTCGGGCCGGGCGCTACAAGGGAATGGCCGAACAACTCAAGCGCCAGCACGAATATGTGGCCGGGTTAGGGCATCCACCGGTGAAGCGGATTTTGGCGAACCTGCGGATGGAACTGCCGAGTGAACTCGCCCCAAAATTGGATGAGCTGCTGCGCGAAGGCATCACTTATTCGAGCGACAAACCGTTCGGCCCCATACGCGTATTGGAAAACTTGTGTGAAAGCGCTTGGTTCAGTCAACATCTCGCTGGATTCTGCGCGAGTTGCCTGCGGGCGATCTTCGTCCTGACACTGAGCGTCGCCATCGTCCTGCTTCTGCTGAGCGCCATCACCCTGAGCGGTAGCCCGGTTGGCATCGGCGCCGCCAAATGTGTCTCTGCCACGTTGCTGTTCCTGATCTCAGTGGGGACGCTGCGCTTCTGGCTGAGTTACCACGCATTTAGCCGCAAATCGGAGCAGACGGAGTCCGAGGCAAGCCGCTTGTTGGCGGGCAGCGAGCCGGACCTTTGCGACACTCAGCGGCTGTTGGCGGAGTATCAGCTCGCCCGGGCCTCCGCTCCTCTGATCCCGACTTGGGCCTGGATGCTTCTCCGCAAGCGTCTCAACAAGAACTGGGCGCTTCGCACAATCCGCAACTGAACCAATACAATGGCTATCATGGATTTTCTCGCCCCTGAAATCTCGCAAAGCGATCTGGTCACGTTTTCAGACGAGCGGGTCAACTTGAAACGCGAACATGCCCAGCGGTATCGCGAACAGGTCAATAACCTGCGCGAGAACCTCGACCGCTACATTGAGGAGCACCCCGACTTGGGCCTGGTGAAAATGCTGCTTTCTGGCAGCCTGGCGAAGAGCACGGCGCTCAGTACCATTAGGGACATCGATGTCGCGGTGTACGTGAAGGGCGACTCTGCACCGGAGGAGATTGGCGAGCTGCTGGAGTGGCTAGCCGAGCGGTTGCGGATAACCTACTCCCAGATGCCGCGCGAGGCCATTAAGGTAGATGGTCCGTGCGTGGTCATCACGTTTAGCGGGACGGGCATCAAAGTGGACGTCGCCCCGATCTATTACCTCGGAGATCCCGAGTGGCGCGGCTACTTATGGGACAGGATGACCCGCAAGCGGGTGATGACAAGCATCCCGCTGCACCTAGAGTTCATTCGCAAACGAAAGGAAAGGCAGAACCCACATTTTGCTCAGGTAATCCGGCTGATGAAATGGTGGGCGAAGCAGCGCGAGCGCGACTCGGCAGGTTTCGCCTTCCGCTCGTTCCTCATGGAGCTGATCGTGGCGAAGGTCGCCGACAATGGCCAGAATTTCAGCGACTACCACGCCGGTCTAGAAGCCGTGTTCGTGTATATCCAAAACAGCGGGCTCAAGGAGCGCATAGCATTTTCGGATAATTACAAAGCCGAGGCTCTGCCGAAGACCCGCCAAGGCATTGTTGAAATCTACGATCCGGTAAATGCCGAAAACAACGTCGCCGTCGACCTCACAGATCGCGTCCGCCGCCAGCTCGTGGACCTTGCCACACAGGCGCTTGATGCCCTGAGCTACGCACGTTCCTGCCAGACCAAGGGCGACGCTATCGAGTGCTGGCGCGAACTGATGGGGGCAAGTTTTAACGCCTAATCCGATGAGCTTCACAATGACCCGATCGGACACCGAAACGTGGACTCTTACCAACGCCAAATATCTGGCCTCAAAAGTCACGACCGACATGTTGCGCTGCCAGCAAAACTACCGCGAGCCCGACAATGACGCAATCAACAGCTACGGTACGGAGCTGGCTCTTCTCCTGCGCGACGGTTACGTCGCGACATACGAGTTTGGGTTTAAATTTAATGAGCTGCGGCTGGTTTCCTGGAGTTACACAGTCGATGCGGCTGGCTCGATTTCGGCTGATGACCGGCCCGGAAAGGTCGTCAGCGGGGTTGATATTTCCAACGCGTCATTTTTTAATTACCTAACTTATTCGCCGGCATGGGGGAAACTAGCGGGTGCCGAGCGCGACAGGATCAAAGCCGAGCTGCCGGTCCAACGGGTCACGTGCGACCCGCCTAACGATGGCCACGGATATTGGGAGCGCGATCTTTCCTACACTTCGTCCGGCGTCACGCTCGTTCGAAAAACCTTCAGGCCCCTGTAATCATGAGTGACGCCTTGTTTGAATCGGTCAGCACTTTCCCTGACTCCGGCGCGATGGAACGATACGAGGCGTTGGTGGGGCTGGATTCGATGAAGGAGCATCTAGAGAAGGAGGCGGAAATCATGCTACGCCCAGATTTGCTGGAGAAATGGAGTAAGGATAAACATGGCATTCGGTTACCGGCGCTCGATCTACTGAGGCGACGACCCCCTTTGGTCATCTTTGCCGGTGATGTCGGAACGGGCAAAACGGAGCTCGCAATGACCTTTGGGGATCGCATCGCCAGGCAGGCCGACCTTCCCGTCGATTTGTTCTGCCTAAGCCTGCGCACCCGTGGGAGCGGGGCTGTTGGAGAAATGACGCGCCTGATCTCAGAGGCTTTTCGCTACGTGCGGACGAAATGCCCGAAATCGGGGACAGCCGTGAAGAAGCCGACGGGGGCGGCTATTCTCCTGATCGACGAGGCAGATTCCCTTGCTCAGTCCCGCGAGCTTTCGCAGATGCATCACGAGGATCGGGCCGGTGTGAATGCTCTCATCAGAGGCATTGACGACATCGCCAATGCGAAGCTGCCGTGCCTGATCGTCATGTGCACTAATCGGTTGGACGCGCTCGACCCGGCCGTGCGGCGGCGGGCGGCCGCAGTCTTTGGATTCGAGCGACCTTCGTTGAATTTGAGGGAAAAATTACTCGCAACCAATTTATCCGGTGCGGGCCTTTCGCACGGCGACATAGCTACGGTCGCGGTCCGTCTCGGCGCAACAAAGGACCGTCCATATGGCTTTACTTTCTCGGACATAACCCAGCGATTGATTCCCGCTATCGTGCTCGCGGCTTATCCCGAGCATAAAATCTCGCGAGAACTTGCAATGCGAGTAACCGACGAAACGCCGCCTACGCCACCGTTCAAAACGGAAGATCGTGAAAATGGCTGAATGCGGTAAGCGATTATTTTGCGAATCTTAACGTCCGTCTATGCCCCGCACAATAGAACAAGGATTCCAGGATTTTTTGACTACTCTCACGCCAAGCGGACTCGAGTCGGAAGCCGCTAAGGGTCACCGGAATTCAATCGAAAGCCGCCTGAAGCAGGAATGTGGTTACCTTCCGCGTTTCACTCGAATCGGTTCTTTCGGTAACGCCACCAGCATTTCCGGGTTTAGCGACGTCGACTATCTCGCTTGCCTGCCGAATCCATATCTGACGGAAAATTCCGACTATTCGCTGCAAAAAGTTCGCAAGACATTAGATGAGAGATTTCCGGCAACGGGCGTTTATGTCGATTGTCCGGCCGTGGTGTGTCCTTTTGGAGCCCAGAGATCAGAAAGCACTGAGATTGTCCCAGCGGATTACGTCGCAGAGAGTAACGGTTACAAAGTGTACGATATACCGGATTGTAATGGTGGTTGGATGAAGGCCAGCCCCGATGCGCACAACGAGTATGTCCGCTCAGTGAACTCAAAATTGGACAATCGGGTTAAGCCGTTAATTCGGTTCGTAAAGGCTTGGAAATATTATCGCCAGGTTCCAATCAATTCCTTTTATCTGGAGTTGCGAGTGGCGAAATATGCCGCCACTGAAAAGTCGATTGTCTACGATATCGATGTCAAGGTGCTGCTATGCTACCTGCGCGATACAGGATTGGCCGACATGCAGGATCCGGCCGGAGTATCCGGATTGATTCCAGCCTGTAAGACAGTTGCAGCTTATACCGACGCGATTTCCAAGCTGACAACCGCTGCGACGCGCGCCGAGAAAGCTCGCGAGTTTACAAGTGCTGGTGACATATCCGCTGCGTTCGATTACTGGCGGTTGCTTTACGACAATGCCTTTCCTTCCTATTATTATTGATAGCAATTCGCTGAAGGATGGGTTGCCAAGGGGTTGCCAGAATTTCTGGTTCTACCTTCACATTGACGACAGTATGTGCATGTTGCTTCCTGTTCTAAGAAATTAACGTTCAAATAAGTCCGCGTTTTCTAGCGACTTAGCTTCGAGTTGGCTGGAGGGTTCGAATCCCTCCCTCTCCGCCATCTTAATCTCTTGTCGAAAAATGGCGCTCTCCTCGAGAATCGGGGACACCGCGTGACTCTTCAACGCTGGTCCATGCAAGAGACTGGCAAATAAAAGGCTCAACTGGGTCGCCGGGGAGTGCTTTGCCCATCACGTCTTTGTGGAGAGGAGATGTATATCGCTAATTGGGCTGTGCGGCATTAATATTACGGTCTCGCCCGATACACCGGGATCAAAGAAATATCGTACCCTTAGCTACTGTGAGGCGCGCTTGAACGCGTCACAAGAGGCCAGTTTCCCCGAGAGACTTCTGCGTCTGCCATCGACAAGGACAGCGTCGGGCAATCGGAGCAGCCGGCAAGCCAATGAAATTATTACCGTCATCACGCACAGAAACCTCGTATTTTCCGCCGGGCGCAGCCGACCTTGAATCAGAATTCAAGCGTAAGGCGGCAATCCTAAAGGCCGGCGCTCTCCAGAGCGCGATCCTCAACAGCGCAAATTTCTCGAGTATCGCCACCGATGAGGAGGGGGTCATCCAGATCTTCAATGTTGGCGCCGAGCGAATGCTGGGCTACTTGGCCGCCGATGTTCTTAACAAGATCACGCCTGCTGACATTTCGGATCCGCAGGAGCTAATTGCGAGGGCTCGGGATCTCAGCCTGGAATTTGGGACATTGATTACCCCTGGTTTCGAGGCATTGGTGTTCAAAGCATCGCGTGGGATCGAGGATATCTACGAACTCACCTATATCCGCAAGGACACCAGCCAATTTCCAGCAGTGGTGTCGGTTACCGCGCTGCGCGACGAGCACAATGAGATCATCGGCTATCTGCTGATCGGAACCGACAACAGCGCCCGAAAGAGGGCGGAAGTCGCGCTGCTGAAGGCGAGTGCGCTTCAAGACGCGATCTTCAACAGCGCCTACTTCTCGTGTATCGCCACAGACGAAAAGGGGATCATTCAGCTTTTCAACGTCGGCGCGGAAAAGATGTTGGGCTACGGCGCTTCGGATGTCGTGAATAAGGTGACGCCGGCCGTTATGCACGATCCGGAGGAGCTGGTTGAGCGCGCGATGGCGCTGAGCAACGAATTTCGCGTCCCGATAGCGGCCGGATTTGAAGCACTGGTCTTTAAAGCGTCGCGCGGGATCGAGGACATCTACGAACTCACGAAGATTCGCAAAGATGGCAGCCGTTTCCCCGCGATGGTTTCGGTAACTGCGCTGCGCGACGAGAGGGCCGTAATCATTGGCTATTTGCTGATCGGGACCGACAACAGCGCGCGCAAGAAGGCGGAAGAAAACCTGGAGCTGGCGGCTGCGTTGCAACGGTCAACTATCCAAGAGCTCAATGCGGACCTTGAGGAGCGCGTGGCGGAGCGAACCTCCCAGCTTGAGTCCGCCAACCGTGAGTTGGAGGCTTTTTCCTATTCTGTTTCACACGACCTGCGAACGCCCCTTCGCGCGATCGATGGATTTTCACAGGTGGTGCTGGACCGATTCGGGCCCCAGCTGCCGGAGGATGGCCAGCGTTACCTCCAGACGATTCGGGCCGGAGCACAGAAGATGGGGGCGTTGATTGACGACCTGCTCACCTTCGCGCGGCTCAATCGAAAGCCCCTAAACAAACGGTCGTTTGACTCCGCAAAACTCGTGCGCGAGGCCCTCGATGACCTGGGTTATCCGTGGCCCGAGCGCCATGTGCAGATTCGCCTCGGCGAGCTGCCGCCAAGTGTGGGCGATCCGGCGCTCCTGAAGCAAGTTTGGCTCAACCTCCTGTCGAACGCGCTCAAGTACACGCGAAAGAAGGAAGACGCCATTGTCGAGATCGGCTGCACGCGGGCTCACGGCGCAGATACGTTCTTCGTCCGCGACAATGGCACCGGGTTTGACATGCGATTTGCCGACAAGCTCTTCGGTGTGTTCCAGCGGTTCCACCGAGCGGAGGACTACGAAGGAACAGGCGTTGGCCTGGCAATCGTGCAGCGGATCATAATCCGGCATGGTGGACGCGTCTGGGCGGAGTCCGCCGTGGAACGAGGTGCCACTTTCTTTTTCACCCTAACGGAGGAAACCAAATTATGAAAACAGGCAATACCGTCGATATCTTGCTCGTCGAGGACAACCCGCAGGATCTGGAGCTGGCATTGATCGCGCTCAAGAAGGCCAATCCTTCGCTCCGCATCCACGTCGCCCGCGACGGCTCCGAAGCCGTCGACTTCATTTTCTGTGAGGGCCCATTTTGCGACCGCCTGATCTCTGAGACGCCAAGAGTGATTTTTCTCGACCTGAAGCTCCCGAAGATCGACGGGCTCGAGGTCCTAAAGCGCATAAAAGGGGATCACCGGACCGCGACAATTCCGGTCGTGGTGCTCACGTCCTCGAGCGAGCAGCGGGACTTGGTTGAGAGTTACAAGCTTGGCGTAAACAGCTATATCGTGAAACCGGTGAACTTCGACCGATATACCGAAACCGTTCGCGATCTGGGAATGTATTGGATGCTCCTCAACGAATCCTTGAACCTGGCCAGCTAGATACGCAAAATGAAGCGCCCGCTCAAAGTCCTTTTTGCGGAGGACAATCCGAATGACGCCGAACTGGCGATCGTGGAGCTGCAGCGCTCAGGATTTGAGCCCGATTGGGTTCGGGTGGACACGGAGGCCGCCTTTCTCGAGAAACTCAAGGACGGACCGGAAATCGTATTGTCGGATTTCCAAATGCCGGGGTTCAACGGATTGCGGGCCCTCGAACTGCTGAGGCAAAGCGGTCTCAAGATTCCGTTCATCCTCATATCCGGAACCATTGGCGAAGACGTTGCGGTCAAGGCGATGAAGGAAGGCGCGACGGATTATCTCCTAAAGGACCGCCTTGCGAGACTGGGAGCTTCGGTGATAAACGCATTGGCGGAGAGCCAGGTTTACCGCGAGCAGCAGCAGTCGGCCGATGCCCTTCGCATTGCCAATTCGCAACTGGGCCAGCTCCTTGAACACAGCCCCGCCGCGCTTTACATGCTGAAGCTGGACGGCAATGAGCTCACCCCACAGCGAATCAGCGCGAATATCGCCTCTCTCGTTGGTTTCACAGCTGCGGAAACGATGAGCCCGACCTGGTGGCGGGAGAATCTCCATCCCGACGACAAGGAACGTGCCTTGGCGAGCATAGCCGAGACTCTGAGCGCCGGGAGGAGCCTGACAGAATACCGCTTTCGGCAGAAGGACGGCCAATATCGATGGATCGACGACGCCCGGCGGTTGATTCGGGATGCTGCCGGCAAGCCTGCCGAGATGATAGGAGTTTGGACGGATGTCACGGAGAGAAGGCGGGCCGAGGAGGTGGTGCGCGATGCCTCCGTCCTGTGGAATCGGAAGCGCAGGAGAAACGTTTTCATCGAGATCGTGGCGTTTGCCGCGTTGGCCGCAGGCATCCTATCGATCGCGGCCTGGACGGACCGGCTGGAGGGAGTGACGCGATGGCTGCTATCCCATCCCTTCGGCCAATTGGACGAGATCTTCCTGGCGCCGGTCCTCCTCGCGGCGGGGCTATCGGTTTTCGCATTCCGCCGATGGCGTGAAGCGGAGACTGCAGCGACCAGCCAGCAGCACGTCCAAGACGCTCTTGGGCTACTGCACGATGAGCTGGATCGAAAGGTCAAACAGCGCACAAGTGAGCTGAGAAGCGCAAACGAGGCACTCGTTCAGGAAATTGCAATGCACGGCAAGACGGAGACCGGCCTAAGGGAATCAGATCGCCGCTTCCGCGAGATGCTGGAAAATGTGGAGCTGATAGCAATGACGCTCGACGTGAATGGCGCAGTCACTTTTTGCAATGACTACCTCCTGGCGCTTACGGGCTGGAAGAGGCAAGAGGCCATCGGAGCCGATTGGTTCGCGAATTTCGCTCCGGACCGTGTGGGCCTGACGAGGGAAAAGTTTTTTGAGGCAATCAAGACCGGGAAGATGCCCTCACACCATGAGAACCCGATAAGGACGCGATCTGGCGAGACACGGGAAATAGCATGGAACAACACAATCCTTCGCAACTCGCTTGGGAAATTCATAGGCACGGCGAGCATCGGAGTGGACATGACGAACAGGAACAGGGCTGCAAAGATCCTGCAGGAGAGCGAGGCGCGCTTCCGTCAGTTGGCCGAGAATATTCACGAGGTGTTCTGGATCACCGACTTGGCGGAGCACCGGATTATCTACGTTAGCCCCGCCTATGAGGTGATTTGGGGCCGCACCTGCGCAAGTCTATACGAGGCGCCAGAAACTTGGCTCCATTCAATTCGGCCCGAGGATCGCGAGAGGGTGGAGCAGGCCAATAGCAGGAAGCTGGCAGAGGGCGGTTACGACGAGGAATACCGGATCATCCGACCGGACGGGACGGAGAGGTGGATTCGCGACAGGGCTTTCCCGGTACGAGCCGCGAACGGCTCCGTCGTTCGTTGCGTCGGGGTTGCCGAGGACATCACGGAAAGCAAGAAGCTGCAGGAGCAGTTTTTCCGGGCGCAGCGCATGGAAGCCGTAGGCACACTCTCTGGGGGTATCGCCCATGATCTGAACAACATTCTTGCCCCTATTCTGATGGCGCCGGCGATGCTCAGGGAGACTGCCCGGAGCGACCACGAAAGGCGACTTCTCGATTTGATCGAGCAATCGGCGCAGCGCGGCGCGCACGTGGTACGCCAGCTACTTACCTTTAGCCGGGGCTCGGGAGGCGAACGCGTTAACGTTCGGATGCGCCCTCTTTTCGACGAAATGATCGGTATCATGAAGGAGACATTCCCACGTGACATTGTCATCAAGGAGACGGTATCGGAGGATCTGCACCTGGTTTCGGGCGATCCGACGCAGCTTCACCAGGTAATCATGAACCTATGCGTCAACGCGCGAGACGCCATGCCGGCCGGTGGGACGCTTTCGCTCAATGCGAGAGATGTCGAATTGAGCGCCGCCGACGTAATCGCTCACGCGCCGGCTAAGCCCGGCATGTACGTAGTCATCAGCGTAGAAGACACAGGCGAGGGTATCGCACCGGCGCACCTCGAGAGAATATTCGACCCATTCTTCACGACGAAGACGCTAACCAAGGGCACTGGGCTGGGACTATCGACGGTGTTGGGCATTGTCCGCAGTCACCGTGGCTTCATCTCCGTGACCAGTAAGCTCGGCCGCGGCACGGTCTTTGAGATAAACTTGCCGGCTGCCGTGGAAGTCATCGAGTGCTCAGCTGAACGGCCAATCGATGCTCCGTCTATCGGCGATGGCGAGCTCATTCTGGTGATCGATGATGAGGAGCACATTCGCACAGCGACGAGGCTCGTCTTGGAGGGCCACGGCTACCGTGTGTTGACGGCCAGCGAGGGTGCCGAAGGCCTCGCGGTGTTTGTTGAGAACCAGGAAGACGTACGCCTAGTCCTGACAGACCTTATGATGCCAGTGATGGGCGGCGTAACTTTGATCCACGCTCTTCGTGCCCTGAAGCCCAGCGTAAAGATTCTCGCAACCAGTGGGCTCACCGACCGGGACAATCATGCCATGCTTGTCGCCGCAGGTGTCGACGGGATTATAGAAAAGCCATGCGAGCCCGCAGTGCTCTTGACAACAATCGCGATTCAGTTGTCGAAAGAGAGATCTCCTTTCGTGATCTCCGCGAACACTGAGGAACCACTGTTGGTTTAGGCGGACTGGCATCTTAAAAAATGCCGCACCCTCCGCCAATTGCTCGCTCTTAGAAGTTATAATTTTGGCCGCGCCCGAGGACGGGTGGGATCCTCCTCTTCAAGGCCCAACCCGATGTGCTCGGCACCGGAGCGAAAGGCCAACCATTTCACGGTCCGAGAAATCCGGCGGCCGCGAGCCACGACTGGAGTTGATCCGGCCAGTGGGAGACGGGCAGCGCAGCAAATGCGGGGGTTCGCCCTGTCATTCCGAATCCATGACCTCCAGTCAGGTAAATGTGAATCTCAGCCTGAACGCCTTGCGCATTTAGCTTGGAATAAAAGGCGGCCGCCGCCGCCGCGTGTGCACTATCGTCATTTGCAACGACAAGAAATGTGGGGGGCGCGTCCTTTGGAACTGTGAGATTCCCCGTCCGGACACCCGGGTATGCCAACACGGAGAAATCCGGCCGGGAATCCTGGCCGTCAATGGGATCGCCCGGGACTGGCTTCACATCATCAAACCGGGTTTCGGCAAGGGCGGCAATCTCCCCCCCGGCTGAGAATCCCATGATCCCCAGGCGGTCCGGCTTGACGCCCCATTCAGGCGCGCGGCTCCTGATGACGCGTAGCGCCCTCTGGGCGTCGCGCAGGGAATGATTCTCGACTGTGTAGGTGGAACCCGGCGCCCGGGCGAGCCGGTACTTGAGGACGAAGGCGGTGATCCCCATCGCGTTTAGCCGCGCGGCCACCATCGAGCCCTCGAGGTCCATGACGAGGTAGCGGTCCCCGCCGCCGGGGCAGATCAACACTGCCGTGCCGTTCGCGGCATCTTTCGGCGGCAGGAATACCAGGATGGAAGGGAAGTTGATATTCGTCAGGCGGTGAAAGCCGTCCGGGCTCGGATTCCAAGTCTCGGGTGAAGTGATCCCCTCGGACCCGGGAGCCCCATTTGGCCAGAGGCGGATCTCCGGATTGGGAAACTGGAGCGCATCCGACGCGCCGGCGGAGGCACCGTTCAGGAGGAGGCAGGCTGCTGCCAGCAACGGTTTCGAGATGAGATTCATGCAGCTTATCCGTTAAACGTTTCGGGCTCCCGGTCAAACATGCCACCGCCGCCTTCGCGCGGGCCGAATGGGAGCGATGGATGCCTACCTAGATCGCGATGCTCGCGCCGGTGGCCGCCTCAACTTTGAGAATCTCAATTGGCGCCGTCTCGGCGCTCCTTTTCCAGGCAATGACGATTTTTTCCGACTTCAGGCTCCCCTCGACGTTGTACACGAGGGTTCCCTCAATAGCGTTTCCTTGGGAGTCAAGGTGGGTGCGCCACGTAGACGGAGCCAGCGCCTTTATGGTGCCGAATGTCCCGGCAATCTTGTCTGACGACCGAAGCAGACTCTCGACGAAGTGCATTTCGTCGATGCACGCAATCCCCGTGGGATTTTCGTCGAATTTCTTCTGCTGCTCGGGCGTCAGCAATTCACGCACCGTGGCAGTGGCATCCCGCTTGATTGCGGAGCGTTCGTTTGCATCCGTCGACGGCGAAAGTGCATCCAGGTCAGCGGCCTCCTGCAGGTAAATGGCGTGCGCCTTCTCGAATTGATCCTCCGAGAGGCCGGCCCACTTCGCGACCCGGTTGGCGATGCCTTTGGCCCACCGGGCATTTGCATCTCCGCCGGAAAACGTGCGGTCTAGAATCTGAATTTGGGCTGGTGTGAGAATTGCGCGAATTTGATCACTCGCGACTTGGATCGGGCCATCAATAGATCCGACAACGCCAGTGGCGCCGTGCATCTGAACCGCGAATATGCGGGCGGCCTTCGCTTGCTGGTCCGTGGTGAGTGAGACGAGCTTGTCCAGGCGAAGGACTTCGGCATCAACCGCGTCCCATTGCAAATCGGCGCGGTCCATGTCCGTATTCTGCTCGTAAAAAGGGCCAAAGACGGGAGGTTGCGCCCCCTCATCTCGTGTGCTTCCCGTCGATCGGTCTTGTGCGAGCCCGGGGATGGGAAAAAGCCCGAGCGCCAGAAATAGAACCGAATAAATGCCGCCAGGTGATGGCTTCATGGATTATTAGGGTTACGACTGCTCCATCGAGGCAAGACGGATGGGAGGGGGAAAACGTTGCGCGGGATGGCGCCGTTTGGCCGCCCGACTCGGAATCAGGTGGGCCGCAAAGGTACGGGAGGTTCTTGCTCCTCGCCGGGTCCCCCGTTTCTAGCTGTTGGGAGCGGCGTTTGAGGCTGCTGAGGCCACGGAAAAGACGGTGTACGTCGCGGGAACCGTCCCTGGATTCCTCGAACTCTGCAGCGTGTTCGGCGCTATGTACATGATTGAGCCGGGACCGGCTGTCTGGCGTAGGCCGTTCAGGTTGAATTCCAGGGACCCTTCCCTGATCACGATCACCTCAAGCCAAGGATGGTGATGGACGGGGCTAGCGGGCCCGCCCGGAGGCATTGTGGTGGCGTGAATCTCGAGGCGGGCAAACGTGAGCGTCGGGGAATCCACATAGGAGTAGCGTTTGGCGCCCGCGGCCATCGTCGTCGGCTGCAGCGAATCCCAACCGAGGGCGCACGATCTGAGCGTCCCCGGGGGCGCCCAATCGGCCGCGGGCTGGTTCCGAACGGCGGCGGTCGCCGCGGTGTAGAAATTGATCACGTAGTACGTCGCCGGCCGGTCGCCAACGTTGGTGACATTGTGCACGTCGTGGGACGCGAAGAAGAGAACCGAGCCGGCGCCGACGCGGTCCTTGCGGCCGTTGATGGACGATTCCAACGTCCCATCCTTGATGAGGATGAGCTCCTCCTGGGGATGGTGATGCGGCAGGTGCGAGATCATTCCGGGGTTCAGAGTCGTCACGTGCATCTCAAACCGCTCCATGGTCGGGATCACGGCGTCGACAACCGGCCTGTAGTAGCCGATGCCGGTCGGCTTGCCGGCCAGTGAGCCCCAGGCGTAGAGAGTTGAGCCATCGAGGAAGGGATGGGGCGAGGGCGTCATTGGGACGTTGGTTGGGGGTACCTGCGCGACGACAAGAATCGGGAGGAATGCAGCGGCCAATACTGACCACGCGATGCTACGAAGTGATTTGGTGAGGGGCATTGGCTGCATTCGGCAAAAAATTCTCAACGATAGGGCTCGAAGATGTTGGGCGAGCTCTTCCTCGATGTGAATTGGGGTGCTCCTCTTATGCCAAAGACGCAGAGACCTTGGCAATGCCGGTTTCAAGCCGTTAGGCCAGCGAAAGAGCCCGAGCTCGCCTGCAGAAGAGCCCGCACGCGATCCGCGGGTTCGAATCCCTCTTCCTCTTGCCAATATGACGGCCCCGGAGAATCAGCTTAGAAGCGATACTGCACCCCTCCCGCAAACACTCCCTCCTCGAAGTTGCGATACGCAGGCGCGTATTTTGCGGCGAGGGTGCCGAGGGCATTGCGTCCGTCGTCGAAATTGTAGGTCAGGCTTGCGATGAGGTGAGGGGTGAAGGCAAAGGTGACGCCCGCCAGACCCTCTTCGTCGAGATCTTCGCGCATGCTGGGGGCGGAGCCGGCCAAGTCGTCGCCCAGGGTGTAATTGTGCTCAAAGAGCTTTGCGCCGAGGTCAATGCCAAGCTGTCGTGTCGCGCTTAAGTGGTAGAGCAGCGAATACGTGTATTCCTCGTAGGGAACGAGGCCCGTGCTCGATACAAAGATGTAATCCTTGTAATTCAGGGTCAGCGACTGGTTGTGTGAGAGATTGGCGATGACCGCGGCCTCGCCATAAAAGCGGGTGGTGTGCAGGTCACTGATCGGGGTGTCAGGGTTGAAGTCGCGGAAGTCTGGTCCGGCCGCCAGCTTCACGTTCAGCCAGTCCAGCTTGCCTTCCAAACCGAACAGGAGCCGCTGGTAGTGGTTGGACGAGAAATGCTGGTCGCTATTGATGGCAAGGGCGTACTGCTGCTGGTATTGGTACCCATCCCGATATCCCAGCGTGATCGCCCAGTTGGGCGTCACCTTGAGCCCCATGTCGGCGCCGACGTTCACGTCGTAGCGTTCGACGTAATCTTGGTATCCCTCGTAGGGCGCCAGCGACGTGTTGAACAGGTACGTCTTCATATCGATGAGATTTAGGGCGGAGATCGGCCGGAAAAACAGGTACCTTGTATCGTATTGAAGGAATGCAGTATAGCGGTCCTGGAACTGGTTGCGCCGTTCGCGGGGCGCGGCGTGTGCTAGGCTATTGCGATATTTGTCGTTTTGGTTGCCGGCTGCTCCGGGAAGCTGGTTGAGCGCGTACGTGGGCGCGAATTTGCTGCCGTCGTTGAAAAGGAAGGCGTCGTCCAGGCTGAAGGTGATATTTCCGGACTTTGCCTTGAGCGTGGCGTTAACGCGGTGGGCCGTGAAATCCTCGCTCGACGCCTGACTGTACGTCGCTCTGTCGGGTTGATAAATCAGCGAGAAAACCTGGATTGCCCCTGGATCAACCGGCAGAATCCGCGTGAGGTTGAGGCCAAGCTTCAATGAAACCACATTGACCCAGGAGGACTCGATCGGCAGGCCCATCCCGGATACCCGGAGCACGTTGTCGTCGTAGCTTTCCTTCACGCCGAGCGACAGGTCGCTCAACCATGCGGGCTTGGTCCAGCCCGTGAAGCCGGCCAGGCTGGTGTCGATCGCGGGGCCGTTGATTGGAGTGGCACCAATCTGCGAAGCGCTCAAAGGCGTGCTTCGGGTCGGCGTTGTGAGCGCCGGAGGCGTGGCTGACTGCGCAGGCGCGGTGGCTTCGGCTGCGTCGGTCCGGCCGACGCAGGGCGCCGCAAGAGCGACCAAGAAAGTCGCGAGAATGGGTAACTTGGCATTTATTTGTCTGATGGACACGGTAAATGGAGATTGGCCGGCGAGAACCTCAAAGAAGTTGTCGAAAATCATATAATCCAATGCATGTTAATTAATTAAGAGCAATCTACCTGCAGGGGAAATCGCCTGTTCATTTTCGAAGCAAGCCATGTAATTGCTTTAATGCACATTGAATTAGTATGAATTAAAAAGAGGAATTCTTTTTGCATGCCAAGAAAAAATGCCGGCGGATTTGTGTCATAAATTTCCTAGGGCTGATGCCCGCGAGAAGCCGCCCGTTGTAATCCTGATGGTTTGTGACTGCTGCGCTCATATGAGGAGGGCGCGCTGCATCGTGAAGGAGGTTCGCCGCTCGCGCGCCCGCGGAAAATAGAGCGAAGTCCGATGCGACCCACGTGGAGCGTCACCGCAGGACCGCCGTATTGATTTTGTGCCGGGGACCGCCCCGGCCCGGGGCTGCAGATTAAGATTATTTAATCATTTCTTCGCCGCCCATTGATTATTTTCGTGTACTGTCCGGTCCGTACAGACTCACATGCGCATTCTAATCGTAGAGGACGAGCGCAAGGTCGCCGAGATGGTCTCGCGGGGGCTCGGGGCGGAGCGTTATGAGGTCGATATCGCTGAGAACGGCGAAACGGGATGGGCCATGGCCCACACGTACGATTATGACCTAGTGATCCTTGACTTGGGATTGCCGGGAATGGACGGAGCCGAGCTTCTTCGCCGAATTCGCGGGCGAAACGCGCGCATTCCCATTCTTGTGCTGACTGCTCGCGATGCGACCTCGAGCAAGGTCGACAGCTTTGAGGCGGGTTCCGACGACTACCTTACTAAGCCGTTCGCGTTTGCGGAACTGGTTGTCCGGGTTAAGGCCCTTCTCCGGCGCGGTCCGTCGGATCGGGCCGGCGTTGTGCGCGTTGGTGACCTCGAATTTGACCGGCTTACCCAGCAGGTCACCCGAGCCGGTAGGCGAATTGAGCTGACGCCCAAGGAGTATGCGCTCCTCGACTACCTTGCCGCCCATGCGGGCAGGGTGCTTTCAAGGACGATGATCGTGGAGCACGTCTGGGACCAGAGCTTCGAAGGCCTGACCAACATCGTGGACGTTTACGTCCGGCACCTGCGGGCCAAGGTTGACGATCCTTTCCCTACGAAGTTGATCCGCACCGTCCGCGGCGCGGGGTACCGGCTGAGCGACGAACCTGCTTCGTGAACCCGCACTCGATACGCTTTCGGCTTGCGGCATGGCACGCGGTGCTTTTCGCCGGGGTCTTCGCGGTCCTGGGCGGTCTGCTTTACTTCACCGTGAGGCAATATCTCGATGACACTCTGCTGGAGACCCAGGCCCGCCGCGCCAGGCAGATCGCCGGGACGCTCCTGACAAACGCGCCGCAAACCGGCGAGGATTTCGTGGTTCGCGAGATTGAGTCGCTTTATGCCCCCGAGCTGGGCGACCGGTTCATCCGCGTGACCCGGGCGAACGGAAGTGTCCTGTACGTGTCGGGGCCCCCAAATGACCAGAGCTTTGATCCGTTAAGGGTGCCTCCTGCGAACCCCGACGGCTCGCCCGAGTTCTCGCGTCTGCAGGATCTTGGTGAAGGCCGTTCGATGTTGATCGCAGCGTTCAGGGCCACGACCGCCGAAGGCAGTCCGTATCTCGTCGAGGTCGGCACATCCGCCGAGCCCGTTGACCGGATTGCCGGACACCTTCTTGCCCTTCTGGCGCTCGGCATCCCGCTGGTCGCGGCGGTGGCTGCCGCGGGAGGGTATCTTCTGGTTGGAAAGGCCCTCAAGCCCGTCGAGGAGATTGCGGTGAAGGCGGCGATGATCACCCAGCACAGCCTTGGCGAGCGTCTCCCTGTCGGACGCTCCGGGGACGAACTGGAGCGTTTGTCCATTTCTCTCAATCACATGATCTCGCGCCTCGACGACGCTTTCGCCAACTCGAAGCGCTTTGTCACTGACGCGTCGCACGAGCTCCGGACGCCCCTGACCGTGATCCGGGGTGAGCTGGAGCATCTTGCCTCGGATGCACACATTCCGGCGGACCTGAGGGACCGCATCGGGAGCACCCTCGAAGAAGTCGAGCGCCTGGGAAAGATCGTTCAAAAGCTGTTTGCCCTTTCGCGCCTCGACGCTGGCGAGGCACAGGAGGAATGGATCCGGCTGGACCTCGCGGCCCTGATTGGCGCGACCTCTGACCAGATGCTTCTTCTTGGCGAGGACAAGAACGTCAAGGTGACCCGGGCGGCGGATCATCCTGTTTACGTGATGGGCGACCGGGCGCGCCTCAAGCAAGTTGCGGTAAACCTGATCGACAATGCTTTCAAATACACGCCTCCCGGCGGCTCCGTGCACCTGAAGGTCTTTGAGGATGCTGGGCGCGGGATCTTCGAGATCACCGATACCGGCGTCGGCATTCCGGCAGACGCCCTGCCCCTGGTGTTCGAGCGGTTTTACCGCGTCAATCGAGACCGTTCCTCGGGGGACGGCGGGGCAGGCCTCGGCCTGGCCATCGTCAAGTCGATCTGCGTTGCCCACGGAGGAAGGGTGGAGGTGGAGAGCGCATTGGGGGCGGGAACTCGATTTCTCGTGAGCCTGCCGCTAGCTGCGGCCAAGGAACCGCCTCAACGGGGCGAAGTCTAATAATGATGAATCTCACGAGCAAGAGACACTCTCGGATCATGGCCTTTGCGGGTCGGGCGGCCGGGTCAATCGCGGCGATCGCCGTCCTCGCGGGATGCGGCGCCGACACCGGAAAGGTGGAGGTCCACACCGTGGCGGTCGTAAGGACCGTGAGGACGCATCTCTCCAACTCAATGACGCTCCAGGGGGAATTCTATCCCTTCCAGGATGTGATGATTCACGCAAAGGTGTCGGGCTACGTGAACCCTATTCGCGTCGACATCGGAGACCGCGTCACATCGGGCGAACTCATTGCCCAGCTTGAGGTCCCGGAACTCAAAGATGAGCTCGAGGGAGCCGTCGCGTCCGCACGCCGTGCGGAGGTTGAGCATGCTATCGCTCACCTCAATTACACGAGGCTCGTCGAGGTAAACCGAAGCCAGCCCAACCTCGTGGCGCAGCAGGACCTAGACGACGCCGAGGCCAAGGACAGCGCGACGACGGCAGCTCTCGCAACTGCTGAGGCGGATGCCCACCGGTTCCAGACGCTATCGGACTACACCCGGGTGCTGGCCCCTTTCAACGGTGTGATCACGAAACGGTTCGTTGACAACGGGACACTTGTCGAGGCGGGCACGTCGTCCAGCGCGGGCCCGGTCGTTGAATTGGCCCAAAGCGACCTCCTGCGGCTCCGGTTTCCAGTCCCTGAGTCCGAGACACCTCTGGTCAAGGTTGGCGGTGACGTGGGTGTCGCCGTCGGCGCGCTGCACAAGGCCTTTGTCGGACGGATTGCGCGCGATTCGTGGGACATCGACCGATCAACGCGCACGATGATCGTCGAGGTGGATGTGCCCAATCCGGGCGGGGCGCTCAAGGCCGGGATGTACGCGTCAGTCACGTTGCCGACGCGAGTTGCCGAAGGTGTCCTTGCCGTTCCCCTTGAGGCCATTTCAGCGGGGGACCCGCCGTCGGTCCTCGTGGTGAGCGGCGACGGAACGATCATGGAAAAGAACGTTATCGTGGGAATGAAGACTGCGTCGCTGGCCGAGATCCGATCCGGCCTCTCAGAGGGCGACCTGGTGGTGATCGGCGACCGTTCAGGCCTCGCTCCCGGAATCACCGTTTCGCCGAAGCTAGTCGATTCGCCCACCGCCGAGTAACGCCCAATAAAGCTTATGAAAATGGAACTGCCCCCCCAAGTGTTCAGTGACCTCGGAAAATTCGATTCCTGCTCAGTTGCCAACGCGGTAGACACCTTTCGAGTGCGGCTGCCGAACGTGGGTTTCACCGGACCGGGCATCGCCTGCCGGACAACGACCCTGCCCGCAATGGTGGGGGTGGCCCTCACGATGAAGGTGCGCTCGTCCGATCCCCCAATGAAACCGGCCTTTTACCTGGAGCAGCCGGATTGGTGGGAGCGCATTGGCGAGGCCTTGTATCCAAGGATCCTTGTGATTGAGGATTCCGACGCCCATCCGGGAAGAGGCTCCCTCGTTGGCCCGGTGCATGCCTGCATCATCAAGGCCATGGGTTTTGTCGGAGTGGTCACGACGGGAGCGATCAGGGGAACCCGGAAATTCTCAGAGATCGGATTGCACGGCTTCTCCGGAAACGTGTCGCCGTCCCACGCCTACTGCCACGTTATCGAGATCGGCGGGCCGGTCGCGATCGCGGGCCTGCAGGTGGCCTCCGGCGACATCATCCACGGCGACCGCGACGGCATCGTGGGCATCCCCGCGGATTTGGCCGAAAGGATCCCGGACGCCGCGAGGAAGATCTCGGAGCGCGAGCGAGCCATTTCTGAGTTCTGCGCCAGTGACCGATTCTCGCCCGAAAAGCTAAGGGGCGTGATCACCGCCGACGCGAGCCGCTGGTAGGCCTGACGTCGGCCGCACCCCGAGTCGCCTGCTTCGCCATGTCACGATTCTCGATACGGTACCCTTACCTGATAGTTGTCCTTTGCCTCATTGTGAGCGTCGTCGGCGTCTCGAGCGTCGTGCGGATGCCGGTGGACCTCTTCCCGCCCATCAACATCCCCGTCGTCGTCGTGGCGACCTTCTATTCCGGGATGCCGCCCGAGCAGATTGAGAACGACATCACGGGCACCTTTGAGCGCTTCTTCACGCTCGCCAGCGGAATCGACCACATCGAGTCGAGATCCCTTCCGGGGATTAGCCTGATCAAGATATACTTCCAGCCTGGGACGAACGCCGACTCGGACGTTACGAGTATCACCAATCTTGCGATGGCAAACCTGAGGCGCCTGCCCCCGGGGACGCTGCCCCCGGTCGTGCTCAAATTCGACGCGTCAAGCCTGCCGGTCTGCCTTGTTACGCTCAAGGGAGAAGGCCTCAACCAGGCGGAGCTTCACGACGTCGGCCAGTACAACGTCCGCAACCAAATTGCCAGCGTGCCGGGTTGCGCGATCCCACCGCCGTTCGGCGGGAAACTTCGGCAGATCCAGATCTATGTCGACCCAGTCAAGATGGAGGCGAGGCAGCTGAGCCTCATGGATGTCGCGCGCGCGGTGAACGACGCGAACCTCATCCTTCCTGCCGGCGACGTGAAGATAGGCCCGTTCGACTACAACCTGTACACGAACAGCCAGATCAGCTCAGTCGCGGAAATAAACAGCCTCCCGCTCAAGATGTTGAATGGAGCACCGGTCCTCGTCGCCGACATCGGCAAGGCTGTCGACGACTCCGCGATTCAGACTAACATCGTGCGAATCGACGGTCAGCGCTCGGTCTATCTCCCGATTCTGAAGTCGAGCGCCGAGGCCAACACAATTGCCGTGGTAGACGGGATAAGGGACGCCGTGTCAAAATTGATCGATATCCCGAAGTCGCTCGTGACGAGCGTTGTCTTCGACCAGTCGGTCTTCGTTAAGACCGCGATCGAGAACCTGATCGACGAGGGGATCATTGGGCTCCTGCTGACCGGCCTCATGATCCTCGTTTTCCTCGGGAACTTCCGCGCGACGTTTGCGGTATTTCTGTCGATCCCGCTCTCCGCGCTCGCGGCCTTCATCGCGCTCCAGATGGGAGGCAGCTCCGTGAACGCGATGATATTGGGCGGGCTCGCCCTGGTGTTCTCGCGGCTGATCGACAATTCGGTGATCGTGCTCGAAAACATATTCCGGCACATGGAACTCGGCGAGTCGCCTGAGGTCGCCGCGGAGAGGGGCGGGGAGGAGGTCGCCCTCGCCGTTCTCGCTGCGACTCTGACGACGGCAATTGTCTTTTTTCCCGTCACGTTTCTCGCCGGCGTCAGCAAATTCCTCTTCTCGGCCCTGGCATTGTCCGTCGTCCTGTCCCTCTTCGCGTCCTACCTGGTGGCGATGACCGTCGTGCCACTGTTCTGCGCCAAGCTGATCCGCTCGAGCGAGATCCAGCACGGCGGCGAGGACGCGGGCGCCTCAATTCCGCCAAAATCCGCGTGGGGCCGGTTCAACCTCTGGTTCAACGCAAGGTTCCACCGATTCCTCAAGGGCTTTGACCGCGCCCAGTTGATCACGCTCGGCCGGCCTGTTGCGACAGTGGTCGCCATCCTGGGCATTTTTCTGGCCAGCATGGGCCTGGTCCCCTTCCTGGGCCTGGCCTATTTCCCGCGAACGGACCCTGGCCAGTTTGTCATCAATCTGAAGGCCTCGCCCGGCACAAGGATTGAGCTCACGGAGAAGGAGGTGGTGAAGGTGGAGAACCTGGTTCGCACCATCGTGGCGCCGCACGACCTCAGGCTCGTGGTCTCGAACATCGGCTCGACGCCGGACCTGTCCTCCATCTACACGAGCAACTCGGCCCCCAACACGGCGTACGTCCAGGTAAGCCTCGTCGACGGCCACAAGATCGGAAGCTACGAATACATGGACCGTGTCCGGTCTGCTCTCCGCGCGCAGAATCCGGAATTGACCGCATACCTGCAGTCGGGCGGCCTTGTGGACGCAGTTCTCAACCAGGGGGTTCCGGCGCCCATTGACGTCCAGGTCAGCGCCAACGACCTCGACATGGCGAACTCCGTGGCGGAGGAAATCCGGACCAAGGTTGCGCAGATCCCTGGAGTGGCCGAAGCGTTCATTCCCCAGGACATTCACGCGCCGTCCCTTCAGCTCAACATCGACCGGTACCACGCGATGGAGATGGGGCTTACCGAGCACGAGGTCGTTAACAATGTCATAACCGCCCTCACATCGGACGGCATGATTGCCCCGAGCTACTGGGTCGAGCCGAAGAGCGGAAACCTCTACATGCTGACCGTCCAGTATCCCGAGAACACCGTACGCTCCATGGGGGACTTGAGGAGCATCCCGGTCAGGTCGTCGCTCCAGCACAATACGGCTCTCCTTGACACGATCTCGGACGTGAAGCGGATCGAGAAGCCGACTGAGGTCGACCACTACCAGTTGCGGCGTGTCATCGACGTCTACGTCGCCCCGCACGGGGAGGAGCTGAGCCGGGTGGCGGCGAAGGTGGAAAAGATCATCGTGAGCACCAAGCACCCGGGCAACGTGCTCATCAACGTCCGCGGAATCGTCGGGGCGATGAACACGTCCTTCCGGTCGTTTGGCATCGGCCTGATCCTTAGTGTCGTCCTCGTGTATCTGGTCCTTGTCGCCCAGTTCAAGTCGTTCGTCGATCCCTTCATCATCCTCCTGGCTGTTCCCCCGGGCATAACGGGGGTGCTCATCATACTGACCGCGACGGGGACAACGCTCAATATCATGTCGCTCATGGGTGTCGTGATGATGGTGGGCGTCGTGGTATCGAACAGCATCCTCATCGTGGAGTTTACCCACAGGCTGATCGCCGACGGCATGCCGCTCTACGACGCCGTCCGCTTTGCCGTGCGCGTGCGGCTGCGCCCCGTCCTCATGACCTCTCTCGCCACCGTTATCGGTCTCATCCCCATGGCGCTTGCGCTGGGCGCCGGAAGCGAATCGTACGCACCGCTTGCGCGGTCGATCATAGGCGGCCTTGTCGTTTCGGTTGCCCTCACCGTCTTCATTGTCCCGGCGGCCTTCTTCATCTGGTACCGGCGCGAGCCATCGCTATGAAAACACTTGTGAGCCTCCTCATTATTGGCGCGATGGCCGCGCCCGGGCCCTTGGCGGCGGCCGACGGGGCGCCGGCAGTGCTCTCGATGGAGGAGGCCAAGGCAGAGGCGCTCCGGAATCACCCGGCGTACGCAGAGGCCCAACTGCGCGCCCTTCTGGCGAGGGAATCCCTCAAGGAGACGCAGTCCGCGTATTTCCCCACCGCGACCGGCTACGCGGACGCCGTAGACGCAGGCTCGGAAAACACGCGGATTCTTGCCGGGGGGATCAACAACCCGTCGGTCTACGACCGGGTTGCAGAGGGTGTGACGGTCTCGCAGCTGATCACCGATTTCGGCCGCACGCATAACCTCTCCAAAGGGGCCAAGGCCCAGGTTCGCGCGGCGGACGAGGGAGCCGAATCGAGCAGAGAACAGATCATCCTCAACGTGGAGGCCAATTATCTGGCGGCGCTTCAGGCGCAGGCTGTCCTCGAAGTCGCCGAAAAGACCCTTTCGGCGCGAAAGCTCCTCGTTGACCAGGTGAGCGCCCTTGAGAAAAACCAGCTCAAGTCGGAGCTCGATGTCAGTTTTGCCGAGGTAGCCTTCGAGCAGGCTGAGCTCTTGCGCCAGAAGGCGCAGGGGGACATCGACGGCGCGATGGCGTCCCTGGGAGCGGCACTTGGCCGAAAGGATACCCGCTCGTTCATCCTTTCCGATGATCACCAGGAAGTTACGCCGCCACAGGACCTGGAAATCCTCGTGGATTCAGCCCTCAAACAGCGCCCGGACCTTCTGAACCTGAGGGACCAGTTGGACTCGGCCCAGAGCGCTGCGGCCGCCGAAAAGGACGCCAACTATCCGACGCTCGCTGCCGTGGGCGTCGTCGGCAATGCGTTTACCGAGGACTCGCATCTGCCGGACAAATATGCCGCTGCCGGTGTGCAGCTGAGCGTGCCCATATTTGAGGGAGGTGCCATGATCGCCCGTCAGCGAGAGGCGGAGATACGGGCGAGGGTCGCCGCCGAGACTCTCCGCGAGGCCGAGGACAACGTTGTGCTCAATGTTCGACTCGCCCTTGTCGCGGACCAGACCGCGTTCCAGCGGCTCACCACCACCCGTGAGCTTCTCAAGCACGCATCGCAGGCATATGAGCTTGCCCGGGCGCGGTACAAGGCCGGCAGCTCGTCGATCGTTGAACTGAGCGATGCCCAATTGAACCAGACTTCCGCGGCGATTGCCTATGCAAATGTCGAGTACGACACGCGCGTGCAGGCGGCCATTCTCGACTACCAGACGGGCGCACTACATTAGCCTTTCGTGGTCCGGTGCCGGGGTCCCAGGAGTCAAGGCGCCCGCATGCCTTAAGGGCCTCGTGGTGAGCGGATTCCGAGGATGGATGTGTCGTTCGGTGATCAAAGTGCGGTCGCAAGTGCTCCGAATCTCCGCGCGTTGCCTTGTTCACTGCTTCGTCACGGCGGCGACACCCGACCGTAACAATCATCAGTTAAAACACGCCGTCCAATTATCACCAACTGATCCACACCATGTTTCACAAATCGTCCCGTCTATGTTTAGCGGCGCTCGTCGCCTCTGCTTTCACCGTCGCTTCGGCCTTTTCCCAAGATAGCAACCAAGCGCTCATCAATCTACTGATTAAGAAGGGAATCCTTACCCAGCAGGATGTGGCGGACCTCAGACAGGAAATTGCGGCGGCGCCCGCGCCGGCAGCAGCCACGACAACGACGACGACAACGTCTCCGATGCCCGTGATGGCGACTCCGGCAGCCCCTGGGGGTCCCCCCGGATACAGCGGCGCGGCGAGCGCCGGTGTTGCGGTGACAGGCTCGGCCCAGTCGCCGTTGTCATTCAGGATCGGAATCGCCGACTTTACACCGTTTGGGTTCATGGACTTCACCGGCGTCTATCGAAACGAAACGACGGGCAGTTCGATCGGCTCCAGCTTCGGCAGCGTCCCCTTCCCAAACACGGAGGCCGCGCAACTGTCCGAGACCAAGTTCAGCGCGCAGAATTCACGCATCGGACTCCGGGTTGATTCAACTGTGATGGACACGAAGGTCTTGGGTTACGTCGAGGCGGATTTTCTGGGTAACGCGGCGGCAAGCCTCTTCGTGACGAGCAACGCGGACACGCTGCGCATGCGGAACTACTTCGTCGACCTGAGGAACGGACAGTGGGAATTCCTCGCCGGCCAGGACTGGAGCCTTCTGACGCCAAATCGCCGCGGGCTCTCGCCGTTGCCGTCCGACATCTTTTACTCGAACGACATGGACACGAACTACCAGGCGGGCCTCACGTGGGCGCGCCAGCCGCAGGTCCGCCTCGTGTACCATCCCACGGGCGAAATCGCGCTCGGGGTCTCGGTCGAAAATCCCGACCAGTACGTGGGAACGACGGCGGTGCTCCCGGCGGCGTTCACGGCAAGCGAGGTCGACACACAGGCAGCCTCGACGCAGCCCAATCTCTTTCCGGACATCATCGGCAAGGCGGCCTACGACACGAAGATGGTCAACGGCCTCCCGTGGCACTTTGAGGTGGGCGGCCTCCTCAGCACGTTCAAGGTCAACACCTATTCCTCGACAATCAACTCGTATGACACGAAGGAGGGAACAGGAGTGACCGGCGGCGTGAGCCTCGAGCTCGTCAAGGGCCTCACCTTCATCGGGACCGGATTCTACAGCTACGGCGGCGGCAGGTACCTTCAGGGCCTCGCCCCCGACTTCATCATCACGGAGCCCGACACCTCGGGCAACTACCACATCGGGCTTGTGAAGTCGGATTCGACCATCCTGGGTCTTGAGTTTGCCGCCATACCCCAGGACACGGTTTCGGTTTATTGGAGCACGATCGGGATTGGCCAGCGGTATGACCAGCTGTCGACAGGGGCCTATGTGGGGTACGGCTACCCGGGCTCGTCCAATAGCCAGAGCAAGTCCATCACCGAGGCGACGCTGGCGAACAGCTACACCTTCTGGAAGAACCCTAGCTACGGCGCCCTCCAGTTGATCGGCCAGGTCTCCTACCTTGAGCGTACGCCGTGGTATGTGGCGGCCGGCGCGCCAAGCAAGGCGGATCTGACAATGGTGTATCTGGATCTCCGTTACGTGCTGCCCTGATCGCCGGAACATCGATTGAGTTCAACGCCGGCGGTGCGCTAACATGCACCGGCGGCGTTTTCTTTTTGACGGCCGTCAAGGCGCTCGTTGCAAAGGTTGCGCGCCCTTAATGACGGACCGCTGCCACCGTGCTAGGCCGGCTTCTTGTCGTAGAAGACCCTGACGTCGAGGGCCTCACCGGGAAGGAGTTCCTTTGCCCGCTTGAGCGCGTTGCGGGTCGCCATGGTCGCGTTGGCCTCGGCCGGAAAGATGTTCTCAGGCCCTATCTGCTGAAGGAGACCGCTGTTTCTCAGGACCCTCGTCACCTCGGGATTGCTCCCGCTGATCAGCAGGTAGCGGCCCGTCTTGCGCAGGTAGTCGTGGAGATATTCCATGGCCATGACAGTCGACGCGTCCAGATGGCGGGCGTTTTTCATGCGCAGGATGAAGACCCGGATGTTCTGGTTCTCGGCGAGGCTCCTCACCTGCTCCTGGAAGAGGTCGGCCGCCCCGAAGAAGAGCTCTCCCTCGACGTGGATGATCGAGATCTCCGGGTGGGGGCGTTGGGTCGGGTCGAACAACTCGGCCAGGTTCCCGCTCTCGTTGATGGCGTATTCCACTAGGGTGGGTGTGCTCGTGGCCTTGAGGAAAAGGGCGAGCGACACGCCGATCCCGACATAGATGGCGGTGTCGAGCTTGAGGAAGAGGCACGAGCCCAGGGTCACGACGAAGACGACCAGGTCCGACGGCGTCGACCGGGATGCTATCCTGATCTGGTGCCAGTTGATCATCTTGAATCCGACCCGGATCAGGTGCGCGGCCAGCGCGGCCACGGGTATGAAGTTGAAGATCGGTGTCACGAACGCGAGGACCGCCAGCACGACAACGCTGCTCAGCATTGAGGAGAGCTGCGTCGCCGCGCCGCTCTGGTAGTTGACCGCGGATCGGGCGAACGACGACGACCCCGGGACGGCCCCGAAGAGCGCGCACGCGATGTTCGCGACTCCCATGCCGACGAGCTCCTGGTTCGGCTCGATCTTCTGGCCACTCTTGGCGGCGAGACCCTTCGTGATGGAGGCGGCCTCGAGCATGCCGAGGATGGATATGGCGATCGCGGTGCCAGCCAGCTCCGGCAGGAGGTGCATTTTCCTCGGGCCGATGTGGAAGTTCGCGAACGCCGGGATCACGGCCGTCAGGGCGCCCTCGTCCCGGATCATGAGGAACGGGGCATTGTGGTGGTAAAGCGTGTACACCTTTGCGCCTATGCCCAGGAGCGCCAGGCCGATCAGCGCCTCCGGCCATCCCGGACGGAGCCGACGGACGAGCCAGAAGATGAGGAACGTGAGCGCACCGATCCCGATAGCCCACGGGTAAACGCGCGCGGTGCCGAGGTCGAAGAGCGCCTGCCAGACGTTGGTCGAGAAGTTCTGGCCGGCATCCACCGTGTAGCCGAGAAGATTGTGGAGTTGGCTGGCAATCAAGAGGATGCCAATTCCCGTGCTGTAAGCCACGACCACGGACCGGGAGATAAACTTCGTGATCTCGCCGAAGTTCAGCATGCCGGCGAGGAGCTGGATCAACCCTATGAGAAACGCCAGATAGCCCGCGAGCTGAAGCGGAGTGAGACCCTCGCCCGGCGTTGTCGCGATCGTGGCCGCGATAATCAAGCTGATCGAACTCGTCGGCCCGAAGACGTGGTGGCGCGACGAGAAGAAGAGCGCGCCCACGAAGCCCCCTATGATCACGGAGGCGATCACAGGCTGGGGTGGGAGGTTCATGATGAGCGCGAACCCGATTGCCTGGGGTATTGAGACAAGCGTCACGGTCGCCCCTGCGAGCAGATCTGCCCGGAACTTGGCCCACGAATAGTTGCGGACCTCGCCGATAAAAGGCAGCCGCACGCGGAACATGTGCGAGCCCATGGCGGCGACCTCCTCTGTGAGCTCCGTCACACTGTCCATTGCCAAGGTTTCGTATCACCGAACCGGGCGCGCAAGCGTGATCTTTCGCCCCGGGGGAGGGGGCGTTTAACGCGAGTGTCACGGTGCCGACACGCGTCCGTAACATACCTCGGCTAGGCTTACGCCGTTCAGTGCAAAGTGGTCCAGAATCATCCTTAATCCGCCTCCGCCAGCCCCACGCAGATCAGAGAATCAACACGGTTGGCGCTCCCCGGAGCCGCGACCGTCGTCACGGATAAAGCCCTTCACAGCCAGGTCCAACTTGTCCCAACCTTTCAAATCCACAGTCCCTTGAAAAAAATCATCATATCCTGCGCCCTCATGGCGCTCGGCGCGACGGTAGCGCCCGCTCAGATGCTCATCAACGGCGCCGGCGCGACGTTTCCCCAGGTGATCTACACCAAATGGTTCGACGAGTACCAGAAGGTCGATCCCTCGGTCCGGTTCAATTACCAGGGCATCGGTTCGGGCGGCGGCCAGAAGCAGATCCTCGCCGAGACGGTGGACTTCGGCGCCTCCGACGGCCCGATGTCCGACGAGAACCTGGCCAAGGCGCCGCGCGCACTCTGGCACCTCCCGACGGTCGCGGGCGCGGTTGTCGTGAGCTACAACCTCGAGGGCGACCCGCAGCTCAAGCTTGATGGACCGACCTTGGCCGGGATTTTCCTCGGCACCATCACCAAGTGGAATGATCCGTCAATCGCCAGCCAGAATTCTGACATCAAGCTTCCCGACGAGGACATCGTCGTCGTCCACCGCTCGGATGGGAGCGGAACGAGCTTCATTTTTACCGATTACCTGAGCCACGTGAGCCCGGATTGGAAGAGCAAGGTCGGCAAGGGAACCTCCGTCAGCTGGCCTGTCGGACTGGGCGGCAAGGGCAACGCGGGCGTCGCCGGGCAGGTGAAGCAGACCCCCGGGGCGATCGGGTACGTGGAACTCGCCTATGCGCACCAGAACAAGCTCCCCTACGCTGAGATGAAGAACTCATCCGGGATCTACATGTCGCCAACCCTCGACGCGGTAACGGCCGCGCTGGCGTCGGCCACTATTCCGGACGATTTCCGGTTCTCCATGGTGGATTCCCCGGGCGTCACAGCCTACCCGATCGCGGGAACGACCTGGCTTCTCGTATATTCCGAGCAGAAGGACCATGCGAAGGGCGAGAAGCTCGTCCAGTTCCTCAAGTGGGCCTACACGGACGGTGAGAAACTGGCGCCGGGCCTGGATTACGCGCCCCTTCCCGACAGCGTGGTGAAGCGCGCCCTTGATAGGGTGAACAGCATCAAGTACTGATTCGCGGCGCAAAGAGGGGCGGGCGCGCAAATGGCGCGCCCCGCCCGCCCGTCCGATGAGCACCGCGTCCTCAACACACATCCTTCCCGCACCGGGGTCGCGGGTCCCGGACCTCGCGTTCAAGTGGGTCGCGTGCATCGCCGCGTCGATGATCGTGATCCTGATCGTACTTGTCGGGTTCGAGCTCTACTGGGGCTCAAGGCAGTCCCTGGCCAAGTTCGGGGCCGGGTTCCTGTGGAGCTCCGAGTGGGACCCCGTCACCGACAAGTACGGCGCACTCCCCTTCATATTCGGGACGCTTGTCTCGTCGCTCCTCGCTCTCCTCATCGCCGTCCCGCTCGGCGTGGCCACGGCGCTCTTCCTCACCGAGCTCGCCCCGCTCCATCTGCGCCAGCCGATCGTGATGGCGATCGAGATGCTCGCCGCGGTGCCGAGCGTCATCTTCGGCCTCTGGGGCATCTTTGTGCTCATCCCCTGGCTCAGGGACCATCTGTTCGTCTGGCTCAAGCACTCGCTCGGGTTCCTTCCCCTCTTCCAGGGTCCGATCTACGGCGTCAGCATGCTCGCGGCCGGGATCATCGTGGCGATCATGATCCTGCCGATCATCACCTCCATCTCGCGCGAGATCCTCCGGTCGGTCCCGAACCTCCAGCGCGAGGCGGCCTACGCCCTGGGGGCGACCCGCTGGGAGGTGCTGAAGATCGCGGTCCTTTCCTACGCGAGGCGGGGGCTCTTCGGCGCCGCGGTCCTCGGGCTCGGCCGCGCCCTCGGCGAGACGATGGCGGTCACGATGGTGATCGGAAACCGCCCCGTGATCAGCGCCTCGCTCTTCGCCCCGGGCTACACGCTCGCCAGCGTGATCGCGAACGAGTTCGCCGAGGCGACGACCGACCTTTACCTCAACTCGCTCTTCGAGCTCGGACTCGTGCTCCTCGTGGTCGCCATCATCGTCAACGCCTGCGCCCAGATCATGCTGAAGAGCATGAGCGGCGGGGGCCCGATCAAGGTAAACTGAAGCCGTGAGCGCCTCCCCCTTCCTCCCGACCCCCGAATTTGCGAGCTGGCGCAAGTTCAAGAGCAACGCGGTCACCGTGGTCCTTGTCCTGTGCGCCCTGGCGGTCATCGCGCCCCTTTTCCTCGTCATCTATTTCCTGCTGGCGCGGGGCGCCAGCTCGCTCGACTGGAACTTCTTCACGCAGCTGCCCAAGCCCACCGGCGAGGTGGGCGGCGGGATGGCGAATGCGATCGTGGGGACCATGACGCTCCTCGCCATGGCGGCGGTCGTCGGGGTCCCGATCGGCGTCTTCGGGGGGATCTACCTGGCCGAATACGGCTCGGACCGCGGCAACAACTGGATCCGGTTCGCCGCCGACGTGCTCAACGGGATACCCTCGATCGTATGGGGCATGGTCATCTACCTGATCCTCGTCGTCCCGTTCAAGACGTTCTCGGCCTATGCCGGAGGGGTGGCGCTTGGGATCATGATGGTGCCCCTCGTCATGCGGACGACCGAGGAGGTGCTTATCCTCGTGCCGCAGAGCTACCGGGAGGCTGCGCTCGCGCTGGGCGTGGCGCGCTGGAAGGTGATCATGGTCATCGTGGTGCGCACCGCGCTCAAGGGCATCGCCACGGGGGTCATCGTCGCCATGGCGCGCATCGCGGGGGAGACGGCCCCGCTGCTCTTCACGGCCCTGGGCAACAACTTCTGGAATCACAACCTGAAGGAGCCGATCTCGGCCCTTCCGCTTCAGATCTTCGCCTACGCCATCTCGCCGTACGACGACTGGCACAGGCAGGCGTGGGCCGGCGCTCTCGTCCTCATGGCTTTGATCCTCGCCCTCAACATAACCGTCCGCGTACTTTCGCGCGACCGCCAAAGGACCCATTGAACGCCATGTCCACCTTCCCTGAAGCTGCGAAGGCAGCCCCGGCTTCCGAGGCGATACGGATCACCTCCTCGGCCCCCGGGCCCGCACCCACTGCCGCGCTGCCGGTCGAGTCGGGCGAGATTGCATTCGAGATCAAGAACTTTAGCCTCTGGTACGGATCGCGTCAGGCTCTCCAGGACGTCTCCATCTCAATCCCGGCGAAGAAGGTGACGGCCATCATCGGCCCCTCCGGCTGCGGCAAGTCGACCTTCATCCGGGCGCTCAACCGGATGCACGAGCTGACGCCGGGGACGCGGATCGAGGGCTCCCTTCGCCACTTCGGGGCGGACCTCTACGGCCCCGGCGTCGAGGCGGTCGCTATCCGCCGCCGGGTCGGGATGGTCTTCCAGAAGTCGAACCCGTTCCCGACGATGTCGATCGCGGAGAACGTGCTCGTCGGCCTGCGCCTGAACGGCGTGCGCGACAAGGCGATTCTCCAGAAGCGGCTCGAGGAGTCGCTCCACATGGCCGCCCTCTGGGATGAGGTGAAGGACCACCTCCACCGGCCGGGGACAAGCCTCTCGGGCGGGCAGCAGCAGCGCCTCTGCATTGCGCGCTCCCTCGCCGTCCAGCCGGAGACGCTCCTCATGGACGAGCCCTGCTCGGCGCTCGACCCGATCGCGACGGCGAAGATCGAGGAGCTCATCCAGACGCTCAGGGAGTCCTACACGGTCGTCATCGTGACCCACAACATGCAGCAGGCGGCGCGGTGCTCGGACAGGACAGCCTTCTTCTACATGGGCAAGCTGATCGAGTACGACGACACGCGCAAGATGTTCACCAACCCCGGCAATCCCCAGACGGAGGCCTACGTTTCCGGCCGCTTCGGCTGAGAGCCCCTTTCGACACCGACCCCCCATGACCCATTACACAGAGGAGATGAACCGGCTGAAGGAGAGCCTCCTGGCCATGGCGAGCCATGCCGAGTCGGCCCTGACGCGGGCGATGAGGGCCTTGACCGAGCGGGACGACCTCCTCGCGCAGTCCGTGATCGACGACGACAACATCATCGACCAGTTCGAGGTCGAGATCGACGACATCGCGATCCACCTCCTCGCCAAGGCTCCCGTCGCGACGGACCTGCGCCTGACGACGGCCGCGATGAAGATCTCCCAGAACCTCGAGCGGATCGGGGACTCGGCGGTGACGATCGCCCGGCGCGCGATCGAGCTTGGGACCGAGCCGCAGCTCAAGCCCTACATCGACCTGCCGCGGATGGCGACCATGGCCCTCGAGATGCTGCGCGACTCGATAACGGCCTTCATCAACCGCGAGCCCGAGAAGGCCCGGGTGGTCGTCCCGCGCGACGTCGAGGTGGACAACCTGAACCGCCAGCTCCACAGGGAGCTCTCGAGCTTCATGGTCGAGCGCCCCGCGAGCATCTCCCGCTGCCTCAACCTCATGACGATATCGAAGTGCCTCGAGCGGATCGCGGACCACGCGACCAACATAGCCGAGGACGTCGTCTATCTCTACGAGGCGATCGACATCAGGCATTCCGGACAAAAGAACCTTGAAGACAAAGATCCTGGTAGTTGACGACGAGCCCGACGCGCTGGAGGTGCTCGGGTTCAAGCTGCGGGAGGCCGGCTACACGCCCATCTTCGCGAAGGACGGCACGCGCGCGATCGCGATCGCGCGCGACGAGAGGCCGGACCTGATCGTCCTCGACCTCATGCTCCCGGAGATCGACGGGCTCGAGGTCTGCAAGATCCTGCGGCGAGACCCCTCGACGGCGTCCATTCCCGTCATCATGCTGACGGCCCGGGCGGCCGAGATGGACCGTGTCCTCGGCCTCGAGCTCGGGGCGGACGACTACGTGACGAAGCCCTTCAGCCCGAGGGAGCTCGTGATCCGCATCCGCAAGCAGCTCTCCCGGCTCCACGCCGGCGACGAGGCCGGCTCCCAGCTGCGCATAGGCGAGATCCAGATCGACGTCCCGCGCCACGTTGTCCTCGTGGGCACGAGGGGGATCACGCTCACGGCCACGGAATTCAGGCTCCTTGAGATCCTGGCGCGCAGGCGGGGCCGCGTCCAGTCGCGCGACCGCCTGCTCCAGGACGTCTGGGGCTACGAGAACCCCATCGACAGCCGCACCGTTGACACCCACATGCGCAGGCTCCGCGAGAAGCTCGGGCAGGCCGCGCAGCACCTCGAGACCGTGCGCGGGGTGGGGTACCGTTTCGCGGCGGGGGCCTAGACGCCCCTGGGGATGGACTTCACGCTCATCCTCCTCGCGGTGGCTTGCGCCGCGCTGGCGCTTGCCCTCGCCAGGGAGCGGTCCCTTCGAAGGGCGGACGCCGCCAGGGGATGGAGGGACCTGGCCGAGCAGCGCCTTCGCAGGGACGCCGAGCTCCGGGAGCAGTCCCAGCGGACAGCGGCCCTTTTTGACCGGATGGTCGAGGGACTCATCGTCGTCGACGCCGGCGGGAGGATCCGGGTGGCCAACCGGGCGGCGGCGGCGCTCTTCGGCTTTGAGCCGCCCGCCGCGGGGAAGACGATCCTCGAGGCGACGCGCCACCACGAGGTGGCGGCCGTGGTCGCCCGCCTGGACCGGGAGGCCGAGGTGCTGGGGCACGAGTTGCGGATCGACTCCATGGAGACCCCCCGCTTCCTGCAGGTGAACGCGCTCGCCCTCCGGGACGCCGGGGGCGCGAGCGACGGGGCCATCGTCGTATTCCACGACTTGACGCGCCTGCGTCAGCTGGAGGGGGTCCGCCAGGAATTCGTGGCCAACGTGAGCCATGAGCTTCGGACGCCCCTCTCGCTGATCAAGAGCGCGACGGAGACCCTCATTGAGGGGGGCAAGGAGGACCCGGCGGCGCTTTCGCGGTTCCTGCAGATCATCGACAAGCACGCGAACCGGCTGGCGCTCTTGATCGACGACCTGCTCCTCCTCTCGACGCTGGACTCCGGGGGGCTGAGGCTCGACCGCCAGCCGGTGCCGTTCAGGACCACCGTGCAGGACGCGATCGACGACCTGCAGCCGCGCGCCCTCGCGCGCGACGTGGCGCTCGTCAATTCGGTGCCGGGGTCGCTCGTCGCGCTCGCGGACAACGACAGGATGCGCCAGGTGATCTCGAACCTCCTCGACAACGCGATCAAGTACGGGCGGGCGGGCGGCAGGACGTCGGTCGAGGGCCGGGTGCTCCCTAGCGGGCGCATCGAGATCATGGTCATTGACGACGGGCCCGGCATCCCGAAGGAGTCCCAGGAGAGGATATTCGAGCGGTTCTACCGCGTGGACAAGGCGCGCTCGAGGGAGCAGGGCGGGACGGGACTCGGCCTTGCGATCGTCAAGCACGTCGTGCAAGCGCACGGGGGCGACGTCAGGCTTGAGAGCGAGCCCGGAGGCGGCTCGACATTCATTTTCACTCTGCCCGCGGCAGCGCAGCCCCCGTCGGCCTAGATTATCCCCTGAGCTCCAGCCAGAGGAGGCCGAGCCACTCGTGGACGGCGAACGTGCTCCGCTCGAGCGACTCGCTGTCCCACCCGAGGTCCGCCGGATGTATCCGGGGGCCGGCCCGGGCCTCGAAGTCGGCGGGGCAGGCGAGGAAGTCGGCGCCCGTCCTGCGGAAGAGGAGCGCCGCCCTGGGCATGTGCCAGGCGGACGTGACGAGGGCGACCGGAGCCCCACCGATGATCCGCGAGACGGCGGCCGCCTCGTCCTCGGTGTCCATGGCCGTTTCGATGAGGGTGATCCTCGCAGGGTCCACCCCCAGCGAGACTGCCGCCTGCGCAAGAACGGCCGCATGCGACGGCCGGCCCGGTTCGGCCGGCCCGCTCACGATGAGCCTGGCCCCCGGCAGCACCCTGAGGAGCCGCACGGCCTCCGCGATTCGGCCGAGGGCGGACGACGAGAGCTGGCTCAGGGCGGGCATCCCGGGAATGTCGCTGTGGCCGCCGCCGAGGACGGCGACGAAGCGGCACCTCGCAAGGGCGCCCGGGATGGGGGCACCGGGTAAGAATTCCGGAGCCGGTGGGAACCGCGCCTCAAGGGGCGCCAGGAGACTGTTGCTCACCCACTTGTTGGAAAAGAGGAGAAGAAGCGCCGCGGCCGCGGCCACGAGCGCCCGCCCGAGACGCTGGCGACGGCCCGAAAGCGCGAACGCTATCCCGACGACGAGGAGCGTCAGGCAGAACGGCAACGGCATCAGCCAGAACGAGATGCCCTTCTTGAGCAAGAACACGGCCCGGGCCTCAGACCTGCGGTTTCAGCTGGGCGACGAGCGCGCCGAACTCGGGATTGCGCCTGAGGCCCTGGAGGTCGGGGTCGTGCGTCATCCAGTCGAAATCCTGGTAACCGAGGCGGACCGCGTGGCGCAGGGAGCGGAGCGCGTCCCTGTTGCGCTTGCTGAGGGCCAGGCTGCAGGCGAGGTTGTAGTGGGCGGTCGCGTTGGCGGGCTGGAGGCGCACGAGGCGCCGGTCCATCCGGAGGCCGTCTGCGATCCGGCCGACCTTCGTGTAGAGGCCGCCCAGGATCTCGATCACCTCCACGCACTGCGGGTCGTGCCGGAGCACGGACTCGAAGAAACCTGTCTCAAATGCGGTGTCGCGGATCGTCTCTTTGGGCATGGGGATCTTGCGCCGGCCTTTAGGCCCTCCTTGGGCAGGATCCCGTATCGCGCAGGGTGTCGCAGTGGGCGCTCACCTGGAGGCGCTGGGACACGGGCGAGAGCCCGAGCTTCGAGGACACCGTGCTCCCGTACCACTCCATGAACGGGGCGCTGATCTCGAAGATCCTGTCGCAGTCGATGCAGACGACCTGGGCCACCTGGGTGTTCTGCTCCAGGTTCGGCATGTAGAATTTCTCGCCGCTGCCGATGTCGATCTCGCGCAGGAGCGCGCTGCCGGTCATGATGGGCAGCGTGCGGTAGACCGTCGCGCGCGAGACCGAGTCGTCGATCGAGCGGGCGTAGTCGAGGAGCTGCTCGGCCGTGAAGTGCTCTGTGCGGGCGAACGCGGCGTCGAAGATGGCCAGCCTCTGGCTCGTGACCCTAAGCCCCGCCTGGGCGAGGAACGTCCTGAATTTCTCCCGGGCCGAAGGGATGCTCACGGCCCGCAATGTCGCCCCGGCGGGCCCGGGCTGTCAATGCGATCCAACGCGGGCGCAAAGGGGATTGCGCGCATCCGCCGGGCGGAGCTCAATCGCGCTCTTGCTCTCCCAATGATCGTCGGAGTCCATCCCCTCGCGGGTTTTGACAAGGTCCTGCACTACAGGGTGCCGGACTCGCTGCGCCCGCATACGGGGATCGGCTCCCTGGTCAGGGTGCCGGTGGGCCGCGCGATCCGGATCGGGGTCGTTGGCACCCTGGGCCCCCCGAGGGATTTTCCGCTGGACCGGCTGAAGGCGGTCGCGCAGGTCGTCTATCCGTTCCCCGCCCTGACCTCCGACCTCCTCGAGCTCGCGCGCTGGATGGCGCGCTACTACGCGGCGCCCCTGGACTCCGTCATCGAGGCGATGATCCCGGCCGCGGTGCGCCGCGGCTCGCGAATCAAGGAGGCGCGCTTCCTCCGGGTGGCGAGGAAAATCACCGGGGAGGAGCTGGCCGCACTCGAGCGGAAGGCCCCGGCGCAAGCGCGTCTCTACGCCTTCCTTGCCGGCCAGATCCGGCCGCAGCCGAAGGGTCTCATCCTCGCGCGCACGGGATCATCGGCGGCCTCCGTGCGCGCCCTCGTGGAGCGCGGGCTTCTCGCCGAGGACGCCCTGCGCGTCGAGAGGGAGGCGTACGGGGACGCCCAGGGCCGCGGCGAGCTCGTTGCCTCCCAGCCCCACGTCCTCAACGCCGAGCAGGCGGCGGCGGTGGCCGCCGTCGAGGGAGCGCTCGTGGACCGGGCGTTCGGCGTCACGCTCCTCCACGGGATCACGGGCTCCGGCAAGACGGAGGTCTATCTCCGCGCCATCCAGGCCGCCCTGGGGTCCGGCGGCGGGGTCATCCTCCTTGTCCCGGAGGTCGCCCTGACGCCGCAGACCGTCGCGCGCCTGCGCTCGCGCCTGGAGGCGATCGCGCCGGGACACCGGTCGATCGTCTGGCACAGCCACCTCGGGGAGGGAGAGCGCCTCGACGGATGGCTCGCCCTGGCGTCGGGCGAGGTCCGCGTCGCGGTCGGCGCCCGCTCGGCGGTCTTCGCCCCGGTCCGCGACCTGCGGCTCATCGTCGTCGACGAGGAGCACGAGCCCGCTTACAAGCAGGACGAGAGCCCGCGCTACCACGGGCGCGACGTCGCGGTCATGAGGGCGAGGATCTGCGGCGCCCAGTGCCTCCTCGGCTCGGCGACCCCGTCCCTGGAAAGCCACGCCAACGCCGTCTCCGGCAGGTACCGTCTCCTCAGGCTCACGAAGCGGGTGGACTTCCGCAGCCTGCCCTCCTTCACCGTCGTCGACATGTGCGTCGAGGCGGCGAGGAGCCGCGGGCCCGCGGCCCTCTCGGGGACACTCGTCGGCGCCATGCAGGCGAGGCACGAGCGCGGCGAGCAGACGATCCTCTTCATCAACAGGCGCGGCTACTCGTCCTCGATGCAGTGCCGCAAGTGCGGCGCCGTCGAGGAATGCCCCCACTGCAGCGTGTCGATGACCTACCACCGCACGGACGAGACGCTCCGCTGCCACCTCTGCGGCGAGGAGCGGCCCGCGCCCGCCCGCTGCCCCAAGTGCGGCGCGCCGGACATCCGCTGGAGGGGCCTCGGCACGCAGCGCGTCGAGGAGGCCGTGAGAAGGGCCGTCCCCAGGGCGAGGATCGAGCGGATGGACTCCGACACGATGACGCGCAAGAACCGCTTCAGGGAGATCCTCGGCGACTTCCGGAGCGGCAAGATCGATATCCTCGTCGGGACGCAGATGATCGGCAAGGGCCTGGACTTTCCCAACGTGACGCTCGTGGGCCTCGTCGACGCGGACCTTTCCATGCACATTCCGGATTTCCGCGCGAACGAGCGGACCTTCCAGCTCCTCGTGCAGGTCGCCGGCCGGGCGGGCAGGGGGGACCGGGCCGGCGAGGTGGTCGTCCAGAGCTTCACCCCGAAGGCCGAGGCCATCCAGTTCGCCCGCCACGCCGACTACGAGGGCTTCGCGGCCGCCGAGCTCGAGATGCGCCGCGAGTTCGGATACCCGCCCCAGCGCCACCTGATCGGGCACCTCCTGCGCGGGCCGAACCCGGACAAGCTGAAATTCTTCGCGGAAGAGTGGGCGAAGCGGGTCCGGGAGGCCCTCGGGGGCAGGATCGAGGTCCGCGGCCCGGCCCCCGCGCCCATCGAGAAGATCCGGGACGAGTACCGGTGGCAGCTCTGGTATTTCACGCAGAGCGTGACAAGGGTGATCGGCGACCTGTCGCGCCTGCGCGACGAGTTCGAGTGGCCCCGCGGTATCACGCAGATGCTTGATGTGGACCCCATGAATCTGGTCTAATCAAGGCTCCCGCCCATGCTCGTTCACTCGGTATACTTCTGGCTCAAGCCGGGGACGAAACCCGAAGCCCGCAGGCGCTTCCGTGCCGCCCTCGGAAGGCTCGCCGCGATCCGGACGGTCGGGGAAATCCACATCGGGCCGCCCGCCAAGCTGGAGGAGCGGGACGTCACCGAGAGGAGCTTCGATTTTGCGCTCACTATTATCTTCAAGGACGCGGCCGCCCACGACGCCTACCAGGTCGACCCGATCCACGAGGCTTTCGTGAAGGCGAACAAGCCCATCTGGAAGAGGGTGGACGTGTTCGACTCGGAAGTCTGACGCGGGGCCCCTACGCCTTGCCGAAGAGGTAGTGGCTCACGATCCACTCCTCTCCGCCCCGGTAGCCCCAGAGCTCGGCGCAGCTCATGTAGAAGACGCGCCAGTAGGACCACCACCGCTCGGCGTTTCCCGGCCCGTAGGTCTCGCGCAGGAGGGGCATGATCTCCGCTCGGTGCGAGTCCATGTTGCGCAGCCACGCCTCGGCCGTGCGCTGGTAGTGGGTGCCGCTGACGACCCAGTCCGACACGAGGGAGAGGCTGTCCTGGAAATGGGCGAGGAGGCCATGGGACGGCATCTGCCCGCCGGTGAAGAAATAGCGCGCCATCCAGTCGGTCTCGTCCCGCGCGACGAAGTGGTACGCGAGGCGCCTGTGCGTGAAGATGTGGACAAAGAGGAGGCCGCCGGGCTTCAGCCAGCGCGCGATCCGCGCGATGAGCGCCTGGTAGTTCTTCATGTGCTCGAACATCTCGACGGAGACGACGCGGTCGAACCGGCCGGCGTCGATGTCGAATGAGTTCATGTCGCAGGTCAGGATGCGCAGGTTCGAGAGCCCGCGCCTCGCGGCCTGCGAGTCGATGAACTCCTTCTGCGTCCTCGAATTCGAGACGCCGGTGATGCGCGACTGCGGGAACCGCTCCGCCAGGTAGAGCGAGAGGGAACCCCAGCCGCATCCGAGCTCGAGCACCTCCTGTCCGTCGAAGAGCCTGCCCCTCTCGACGTAGAGGTCGAGCATCGCCTCCTCGGCCTCGTCGAGGCTCTCCGCGCCCGTCCTGAAGTAGCAGCCTGAGTACTTCAGGCGCCGCCCGAGGCACCGCTGGAAGAACGGTGTCGGGACCTCGTAGTGCTCCTCGTTCGCGGCGCGCGTGTCCTCGGCGATCGGCCGGAGCTTGAGGTCGTCGACGTACGCCCCGAGGCGCGCTCCCGGGTCCCCGGCGGACTCGTCCCGGATCCGCTGGGCGAGGAGTCGGCGGATCCCGATCCGAACAAGCCAGTCCGGAAGGAGGTTCCTCTCGAGGAGGGCGTCGATCATGGGGTGGGCGCCCTCGTCGGCAGCGGCACGAATGCGCTCGTGCGCTCCTGGTAGCGGCGGTAGGCGTCGCCCTTCGAGCGGACTGACTGCTCCTCGGTCATGGGTATACCGGTAACGCGCAGGAGCAGGTAGAGGATGCACGCCGGGCTGATGATTCCAATCCAGCCCCAGGGGGAGGCGCACCCGAATACGAAATAGGAGACCCATATGAGCCACTCGAAGAAGTAGTTGGGATGCCTGCTGTAGCGCCAGAGGCCCGCGTCGCAGACCTTGCCCGCGTTCCCCGTGTCCCGCTTGAAGAGCGCAAGCTGGGCGTCGGCGAGCGCTTCGCCGCTTATTGAGAGGAGCCAGAGTCCGACGCCAACCCATTCAAGGAGTCCCACCGACGGGTCCGCGTTGGAGCATGCGGCGAGGAAAGGGAAACCGAGGAGGACGACAGACACCGCCTGCATCTGGAAAAACCCCGCCATCCTCGAGGTGAAGCCCGTCTCCCAGTCCTTGCGCAGCTGGGCGTAGCGCCCGTCCTCCACGGGATGCTTCCGGGCGATCCGGACGAGGAGGTGCGTGCCCAGGCGAAGGCTCCAGGCCGTGACCATGGCGGCCACCATCGCCCGGCGCACGGGCCAGCCCTCGCCAAGAAGGCCGTAGACTATCGCGAGCGCCGCGAACGCGTAGGACCAGGCGATGTCGACGATGCTGTAGTTGTCGATCCCGCGGGCGACGGCGTAGAGAATCGCGAAGGCCGCGCAGAGGCCCGCCAGGGCCTCGGCCGAAAGAAGCGCCGCATTCACCGCGGGGAACCGGGCGCGAGGGCCGCCGCCGCCGTGACCGCGATGCCCGCAAGGGCGAGAGCGATCCCCAGCACCCCCGGGCCGCCCCGCCTCGCGGTCAGGACCTCCAGGACCTTCCCGTCGGTCTTCACCATGAAGAGCTCCGAGAGGCAGTAGAGCGACATGGCGATGTTGCCGAGGGCCATGATCGCGAGGAACCAGGCGATCCGCGCCGTCCATGAGAGCTGCTTGAAGCACACCCAGACGAAGAACGTGGTGAAGCCCCAGTAGGCGTCGAACAGGGTCGCGATGAACCAGGGGTGGGCGGACACCGACCTCGGGACCGAGAAGAGCGGGCACAGGTGGCTGGCCCACGATGTCACCCAGAGCATCGAAAGGAGGATCACCGTAAAAAGGAGCCTGAGGACGATGATCACCGGGGGCGTGCCGCCTAGAGCGACAGGTTGTTCGGGCGGGTGTGGACGGTCTGCACGACCGAGATGTTGCGCATCGCGAACGCCGCCTCGCAGTAGGCGAGGTAGTAGGACCATTTCCGGACAAACCGCTCGTCAAAGCCGAGCGCCTGGACCTCCGCAAACTTGGCGCCGAAGGCCTCGCTCCAGCGCCTGAGCGTGACCGCGTAGTCGCAACCCATGTCCTCGGAGGCGTGGAGGACCATGCCCGCCTCCCGGGAAAGGAGGTCGTTGAATCGGTTCAGCGACAGGAGCAGCGAGCCCGGGAAGACATGCTTCTGGATGAAGTCGACCCCGCGCCGGAACTCCCCATAGCGGGGGTCGGGACACGTGATGAACTGCATTGCGAGGAGGCCGTCGCGCCTGAGCGAGCGGCCGACTACCCGGCAGAACTCCGGCAGGTACCTGTGCCCTAGGGCCTCGACCATCTCGATCGAGACGACCTTGTCGTACACGCCGGTGATCTCGCGGAAGTCCTGGAGCCTCACGGTCACCCGGTCGGAGAGGCCGGCCTGCGCCACGCGCTGCGAGGCGTACTCATACTGGCGCACGGAGAGCGTGACGGTCGTCACCCTGCAGCGGCGACTCTTCGCGGCGTGGACGGCCCACCCGCCCCAGCCGGTTCCAATCTCCAGCACATGGTCGCCGGGCGAGAGGCGCAGGCCCTGGCAAAGGCGCTCGTTCTTCTCGACCTGCGCCTCCTCGAGCGTGAGGCCGGGCCGGGACCACCTCGCCGACGAGTACATCATCGTCGGGTCCAGGAAAAGGGAGAAGAAGTCGTTGGACAGGTCGTAGTGGTCGCTGATGTTCCTCGCGGCTGTCGCCCTGGAATTGGGCCGCATCGCGTGCCCGAGGCGGTTGACGACGCGCAGGAGGTTGAGGGCGGCCGAGGCGGCCCTCCTCGATCCCGACACGGTCGGCGCGTCCTCGACGTTGAGGAGGAACCAGGCGATGACGGCAACGAGGTCGGGCGAGGTCCAGTCGCCGTCGACGTACGACTCCGCGAATCCGATGTCGCCGGAAAGGACGCATTTCTTGAAGAACGCCTCGCGCAGGACCCGGATCCGCGCCGAGCCCGCGACGCCGAGGGGAAGCTCCTCCGGGCCGGCCCCGAACTCCGCGCACCCGCCTCCCGGCAGGTCGATCTGCATCCTGCCGCGTCCCATCTCGGAAAACGAGGCGAGCACCGCGCGTCGCAGCGCCGAGGGCCGCGAGGGCCGCGATTCGATCTCCGATGCCGAGAAGAATCCTGGCTCTGAGTTCATGGGCGGGTCACGTGAGCGGCGAGTTCGCGATCGACTCGTGGGGCCGGTACAGGTCGCGCTGGTCGGCGGCGCGCGCCGCCTTCGCAAACCACGGGACGCGCTTGATCCGCAGCCTGAGGGCGTGGAGGTGGATGAGGAGGATCACCTTGACGGTTATGAGGGGGTACTTGAGCGAGTACCATGCCAGCCGGGCCGCGGTGAGGGGGCGCCTGCGCCCCGTCAGCGAGCTGGCGAGGGTCCGCTCCTGGCCCGCATAGTCGTCAATCCGGACGGCGAGGCCGTCGTCCGGCGCGCGCAGCCTGAAGTCGAAGGCCACGTCGACGTCCGAGAACGGCGAGACATAGAAGAACTTCGGGATCCTCGACTCGAAGGACGGCTGGCTCCCGGCGCCCGAGAGGGTGCCGGGCCCGAGGAAGTACTGCTTCATCTCGCGGAAGGTGTTCGTCACCTCGGCCATGGCGGCCGCCGGCCGGCCGGCCGAGTCGTAGCAGAAATAGAACGACACGGGGTTGAACAGGTAGCCGGCGACCCGCGGAAGGGTCAGGAGCACGACGCGCCCGCCCGGTATCTCGACCCCGCGGGCCCCTAGGAAGGAGATGACCCGCTCCTTCAGGCTCCCGCCCGAGGGTGCGCCGCCGCTGCCGTTGTGGAGCGGCTCCCCAGTCGGAAGGAAGTCGCCCTCCCAGAAGCTGTAGAGGTTGCTCCGGTTCACCGAGAGGAAGGGGGCAACGCGCTCCACGGAGTCCAGCTCGTCCAGATCGACCCCGAAGAGGAAAATGTTGTACGAGAACCGGTGGACCTTCGGCGCAAACCGGTGGTGCATCACCTGGCACTCGTAAAGACAGGACCTCATTCCCCCGGGCATTCGTCTTGTTCCGGGTTGCATTGTCAAGCAGCCGCCCACGGGTCGCGGCCCAGGAGCTGCTCGCTGAGGCCGGCCGCGGAGAGAAGCGCGTCCTCGTGGAACCCGTACCGGAAGTAGCTGCCGGCGTAGTAGGTCTCGGTGGTGCCGGCGGCCGCCGTGTTCATCAGGGGAAGCCCCGCCTGGGCCCGCAGGGCCCCCAGGTTGAAGAGCGGATGGTCGTACTCGATCGTCCGGATCACCCGGCCCGGGTCGATGGCCGACGGGCGGTTGATCGAGACGAAGTAGTCCTGGGAGTCGGAGACCCCCTGCAGGGAATTCATCCAGTAGTGCGTGGCCGTCGACGGCTCCCCGGAGGCGCCCCGGTTGATCTCATAGTTCCAGCTGGCCCAGGCGAGGGCCGTGCGCGGCATGACCGATCGGTCCGTGTGCAGGGTCGCCGTGTTCGCCTGGTATTTGAACTCCGAAAGGAGGCGGGACTCCTCCGGCCGGGGGTCGGAGAGGAGCGACAGCGCCTGGTCCGCATGGCAGGCGAGGATCACCTTGTCGAAGACCTGCACCTCGCCCGAATCCAGAGTCACCTGAATGCCGGCCTCGGTGCGCGCGATCCGCGCGGCCGCATTTCCCAGACGGATCCGGTCCCTCCACGGCGCCGTGAGCTTCTCCACGTACGCCCGGGAGCCGCCCGCGACCGTGTACCAGGGGTGCTGGGTGTCGAGGCCGAGGAACCCGTGGTTGTGGAAGAACCGAAGCAGTGTGACCGCGGGGAACGACTCCATGAGCCCTGGCGGAGTGCTCCACACGGCGGAGCTCATGGGGGCGAGGTAGAGATCCAGGAAATCGCGGCCATATCCGCGGCGCCGCACGTATTCCCCGAGCGTGAGCTCCTGGTTCCCTGGGTCGCCGAGCGCGCCGACGGCCTCGCGGTTGAAGCGGTTGATCGCCCCGAGCATGCGGTAGAATCTCGGGCTCAGGAGGTTCCTTCTCTGGGCGAACAGGTGGTTGAGAGACGATCCGCAGAACTCGAGGCCCGAGTCCGCATGCCGGACGCTGAAGGACATCCGTGTCGGCTTCGACTCGACGCCCAGCCTGTCGAAGAGCCTGTTGAGCAGGGGATAGGTCACACGGTTGAAGACCATGAACCCCGTGTCGACGGGAAGGCGGCGCCCGGTAGCCGGCTCATCCACGAGAACCGTGTTTGAGTGCCCGCCCGCGTATGAGTTCTGCTCAAATATCGTCAGGTCAAAGTCGCCATGCAGGAAATGAGCGCAACCGAGGCCCGCGATCCCGGTGCCGACGATTGCGAGGCGCGTCATAGGGTCGTGGAAGAGAACAAATAAGCCGACCATTGGGCGAGAGAAGAGTCCATGTTCCGCGCGAATAACCCTACATACGTCCGCGGCGCCCTGCGGGATGCACCCAGAATCGATCGCGGCGTCCGCCGCATTCAGGTCTTGCGCCCGTTCCAGTCCCGAAGGTCGGCTGGAGTGTCAATGTCGATGGCGAGGGACGGGATCTCCAGCGCGGCGACAGCGCTTGGTTTGCGGTTGAGCATTTTCCTGGCGCCCTGGTCGCCGGTGAGCGACCTCAACCTTGCGAAATCCTTCCGGCCGAACACGGCGGGCGCCCCGTTGTGTCCGGCGTACCTGGCGCAGGCGATACGGCCGGACGACCGGTGGAGGTCTGCCAGCTGCGCGATGATTCCGGGGGAAAGCGCGGGCTGGTCGACGGCCGCCACGAGCACCGCGCTCAGGCGAGGCTCGGCAGCCAGCGCGGCCTCAAGTCCAGACTGGATTGACGAGGAAATCCCCGCGGACCAGCCGGCGTTCAGGGACTCGACAAAGGAACGTCCCGCGAGCGCCTTGCGGACCTTCCCCGCGTTTGCACCCAGGACGACGACGACCGGCCAGGCGTACGCGCCGAGCGCGGCGTCTACCGCCCTGGCGACAAGCGGCGCCCCGTCCACGGAGAGCAGCTGCTTTGCGGATCCCATCCTCGAGGATCCGCCGGCGGCCAGGATGATCGCCCCGAGTCGAAACGGCTCCCCGGCGGCGGGCGCCGCGCTAGGCATGGATCGTCGCACAGCGGCGCAGGTCTCCAGACATGGCCTCGTCAATGTCCGCGGCGCTTGGATCCGAAATCCGCGCCCGACTCACGTCGCGTCCCCGGGCGGGCTCCACCGCGCCATCGCCAAGGCGAGCTCGTTGCGTCTCACGGGCTTTGACAGGTAGTCGTCCATGCCTGCCGAAATGCACTTCTCGCGGTCCCCGGACATGGCGTTCGCGGTCATCGCGATGATGTGGACCGGGACCCTCCAGCTCGCGTCGGACGCCTTCTCAGCCTGGCGGATCAGCCGGGTTGCCTCGTAGCCGTCCATCTCCGGCATCTGGCAGTCCATGAGAATGATGTCGTAGGGCGTCTGCCTCAGGGCCGAGATCACATCGTTCCCGTTAGAAGCCGCGTCCGCCTTGAAGCCCAGGGCGCGAAGCTGCGCCAGCGCCACCTTCTGGTTCACGATGTTGTCCTCGGCGAGGAGGATGCGCGCCTTGTGCACATGGGTCGTTTCGGCCGCTGGGGGCTCGGCGTGCTCCTCCTTGCCGGGCCTCGTGAAAACGTGCTCGGCCGCCGAGCCGCCGAGGACGCTGATCAGGCAGTCAAAGAGGCGCGACTGCTTCACGGGCTTCACGAGGAAGGCGTCCACTCCCGCCTCCTTCAGCTCCTCGTGCGTCTGCATGTGGCCCATCGACGTCAGGATGACGAGGCGGGTGGACGCGATCGCGGGATCCGCCTTGATGGACTTGGCGAGCGTCATCCCGTCCATCTCCGGCATCTGCATGTCGAGAAGCGCGAGCTCGTAGGGCCTGCCCTCCTTTGCAGCCGCGCGCAGGAGCTCAAGCGCCTCGAATCCGTTCGAGGCGCTGCCCTTCTGCATCTTCCATGCGTAGAGCTGGTGGCGCAGGATCTGCCTGTTAGTCGCGTTGTCGTCAACGACCAGGACCCTCAGGTCAAACATGTCGCGGAAATAGATCGACGGGGACGGACGCGGCGCCCCCGTCTGCTTGTCGAGGCGCGCAGTGAACCAGAACGTCGACCCCTTGCCCGGCTCGCTTCGCACGCCGATCTCGCCCGCCATCATCGCGACCAGCTGCCTCGATATCGCCAGACCGAGGCCCGTGCCGCCGTACTTGCGCGTCGTCGAGCTGTCGGCCTGGGTGAAGGCCTGGAACAGGCGGTTCTGGATTTCGGGCGGGATGCCGATCCCGGTGTCCTCGACGGAGAAGTTGATGACGATGTCCTCCGCTGTCTGCCTCTCGATCGTCAGGCGCACAACCACCTCGCCCTTCTCGGTGAACTTGATGGCGTTGCCGAGCAGGTTGGTGATCACCTGGCGCAGCCGGCCGGGATCGCCCCTGAGCCCGGCGGGGATCTCGGGCGGAACCTCGCATGCCAGCTCGATTCCCTTGAACCGCGCGCGCTCGGCGAACATGTCGAGCGCGCCCTCCACGGTCTCGACGAGGTCGAAGTCGACCTTCTCGAAAGAGAGCTTGCCCGCCTCGATCTTGGAGAAGTCCAAAATGTCGTTGATGATGGTGAGCAGGGAGTCGGCCGAGTTGCGGATCGTCTCGGCGAACTCCCGCTGGGTGGGCGTGAGCTCGGTGTCGAGGAGGAGCCCGGTCATTCCGATCACGCCGTTCATCGGCGTGCGGATCTCGTGGCTCATGTTCGCCAGGAATTCGCTCTTGATCCTGGAGGACTCGATCGCGGCATCGCGCGCGCGGGCGAGCTCGGTTTCCGTCTCCTTCAGGTGCGTGATTTCCTTGGTCACGCCGAGGGTGCCGATGATCTCCCCGGCATCGTTTCTCACGGGTATCTTCGTCGTGAGGCCCCAGGACACCGTCCCGTCCGGCATGGTCTCCTTCTCGGTAAGGTTGATGATCGGCTCTCCCGTGCCGATGATGCGCTGCTCGTCCTCGTAGGCCGGCCTGGCGTGCTCCTCGGCGAAAATGTCGAAGTCCGTCTTTCCCACGAACTTCTCATCCGTGCCCTTGGCATAGGTCTTGATGAACGAGCGGCTGACCATGATGAAGCGCGACTCCCTGTCCTTGAAGTAGACCTTGTCCGGGATGTTATCTAGGAGCGCCTTCATGTAGAGAAGCTCGCGGGCGGCCGCCTTTGCGTCGGGAGTGCGGCTGTCCGGGCCCTTTTCAGGGTTCTGGCGGGGTTTCATCGGTTGGTCACGCTCATGGGCGGTCGCCGTTGCGGGAGACTAGCCGGGGCACCACTGCTGTCAACGGCGGGTCCGGCCTCCTGCGGCTCCCCGGGGCGCGTCTGCTCCCGGCCAAACCAACTTCGGGGTCACGCCAGCGCCTCGCGCACCGTCTTGAGCAGGATGCGCGGGGTGTACGGCTTTCCCAGCACGAGCGAGAGGACGCCATTGGCGGAGAGCGGCGTAACCGAGTCGCTGCTGTAGCCCGTGGAAAGAATGACGCGAAGCGAAGGCTTGTCGGCCATCAGGATTGCACCGAGCTGGGGCCCGGAAAACTCCCCGGGGAGCACGATGTCGGTGAGCAGGAGTTCGATCTTCGCGGAATGCCACTGCCAGACCTCGAGTGCGTGCTCGCCGCTTTTGCCCTGGAGCACCGTGTAGCCGTTATTCTGGAGAACCGCTGCCGCAAACTCCCGGACATTGGCCTCGTCCTCCACGAGGAGGATGGTGGCCTTCCCCGTCCGCGTAGCGGAGCTGGATTTCGGAGGCGCCGGGACGACCGCGCCGGCCTGCGTGAGCGGCAGGCAGATGCGGAACGTCGTCCCAACGGCGGCCTCCGTCTCAACGTCGATCCAACCGCCGAGTTCCTTGACGATCTCGAGCGCGGTCGGCAGGCCCGTGCCGCGGCCGCCTTCCTTGGATGCGAAGTCCGGCTCAAAGATGCGCGGCAGCAGGGCCGCCGGTATGGCCTTTCCGGAATCGTGCATCGTGATGCACGCGTGGTCCCATTTTGCCGTGAGGGCGGGCCCCTTCGCGCCACGCGCATGCAGCCCCACGGAAATGCTCAGGCGCCCTCCTCCGGGCATGGCCTCGCGGGCGTTTACGGCTATGCTCATGAGCGCCTGCTCCAGCCTCCCCGTGTCGGCGCTTATCCTCGGTGAATCGGGCGACGGCTCGAACTCGACGACGATCGACCTGCCGAGCAGCCGCCCGATCATGGCCGACGCCACCTCGATCTCGGTGTTGAGGTCCACAACCTCGCGCCGGGGCACCCGCTTGCGGCTGAAGAGGAGAAGCTGCCGGACGAGCACGGTCGCCTGCCCGCTCGCGGTGAACACCCGCTTCAGGGCCTCGAGGGAGGCCTTCGGGATCGACTCGTCGTCGAGGAGCATGCTCACGTATCCGGAGATGATCGTCAGGAGGTTGCTGAAATCGTGGGCGATTCCCCCGGTGAGCTGGCCCACGAGTTCCATCTTCTGCACCTGGCGCTCGTCGGACTCGGTCAGGCTCGCGGCTCCTCCGGAACCGTTGAGGGCCTCGAGGATGGCGGCGGGCAGCCGCTCCAGTCGCTCCTTGTGGACGAAATCGCGCGCCCCGCGCTTAAGGCACTCCACCGCGCGGTCCTCCCCGATCGGTCCCGAGACGATGATGTAGGGCACGTTGGGCTGCCTGATCTGGGCGGCCTCCAGCGCGGCCATGCCCTCGAATCCGGGGACGCAGTGGTCGGCCAGGATCAGGTCGATGTCGCCGCGACCCAGGGCCGCCTCAAACTCCGCCCGGTTCGCAGCCCGCTCAAACTTGAACGCCTGCCCCGACCTCCCGGCGCGGCTCCGCACCAGCTCGTGATCGGCGGCGCTGGCCTCGAGATGGAGGACGTGCAGGGGACTGCGGTTCATGGATGGGGCGGGGGTTTCCGCCCAGGAAACGGCGGCGTCCCTGGGGGCCGCGCCAGCCTCCCGACGCTCGGTCCGTTTGCCGGATGAGGCAAGGCTTTCCCTTTGCGGGTCAGATCCGGCTGAGAGCATAGAGGCCGAACGCGATCAGGATCGCCCCCGAAAGGCGGTTGATCGCCCTCATCCAGGCGTCGTTGACGCGTGAGCGAAGTGTGCCGGCGACGCTGCTCAGGATGACCCACCAGATCGCCGAGCCCAGGAACACTCCGGCGACCATCCTAGCGGCCGAGCCGTAGTCGGCCGCGCGGCCGAGGCCGAGGCCGGCAAACACCGCGGCAAAGGAGAGGATCGTAGAGGGGTTGGCGAGGGTGAGGAGCAGGGTGGAGCCGTATGCTCCCAACGCGCCTGTGGCGCGCGGTGGCCCTGGTTCGGCCGCGGGCGACCCGGCCATGGTCCGGATTCCCAGGTAGCAAAGAAATCCCCCTCCGATCAACCCAAGCGCAAGCTGCTGGCGGACCAGGAAGCCCGAGACCGCGGTCAGGCCGAAGGCGGCGACGCAACCGTATGCCGCATCCGCGGTGGCGGCGCCCAGTCCCGACACGAGGCCCTTCAGGGGTCCGTCCGCGAGGGATCTGCGGATGCAGAGCACGCCGATCGGGCCGACCGGCGCGGCGATCGAGAGCCCGATGACCATGCCGTTCAGGAAAAAGGCTCCCTCCCTCATGGCTGAGAGCGTTGCACGGAGCCTCGCCGCTCGGCCAACCCAAAAGGGGGCAGCGGCCACCTTGGCGCTGAGGCGGGTGGGTCGTAGACCCCATGGCGCCGCGGCGGGGCCGGTGGTAACGTAGCCTTGGAAAATTGGTTTTCCCCTTTCGGAAAATCCGGGGGATCCGGCGGCGGCCGGCGCCCCCGCCGCTCTTCCGCCGCCGCACTGGAACGTCATGACACTAGGAACCCTCTTCCTGATTCTGCTCATCATACTCGTGATCGGCTCGGCCCCCACCTGGCCGCACAGCCGCAGTTGGGGGTATTATCCGAGCGGCGGCTTCGGCCTCGTGCTGCTCATCCTGATCCTGCTGATGGTCACAAACCGGATCTGATCGGAAACCTCCCGCCGCCTTCGTCGCCCATGGCCAAAATCATCCTATCGCTGTTCCTCATCGTCTTCGGACTGAACCTTCTCTTCGGCCTGTCGATCCCGATCTGGGTCACCGGCGTGCTCGCCCTCGTCGCGGGCGTCATGATTCTGATGGAGCACCTCACTGTCCGCGTTGACAGGAAGTAGGCGGGCGGCGGCAGCCGGTTCTCAGCGACTCCTTGCGAATGCCCTGTCGCACAGGCGGGCCAGCGAGAAGTCCATCTCGGTAATTCCCCCCTCGGAGTGCGTGGAAAGGGTCAGCTTCACCTTGTTCCAGCGGACATCGATGTCGGGGTGGTGGTCGCTCTTCTCTGCCAGCACCGCCACGCGGTTGACGAACCGGATGCTCCCCATGAATCCCTTGAATTCATAAGTCCGCCAAATGGTCCGGGAACGCTTGGCCCATTCGGGGACCTTCTTGAGGCTAGCCGCTGTTTGACGGGCGCTGAGGATGGCCATGGGGACGAGGGCATGATCCACACGGTGGCCTCAAAGGCAATTCTCTTGGCACGCGCGCCAAAATTGGCCTGTTGATCCCGGAGGGATTCCCGCAAGGGTAGCGGGCACCGTACGCTCCCATGGCCCTACCATTCCACATCCAGTCGATGCTCAGGGACCTCGGGGTGTCCGAGTCCGACATTGAGGAGAGGTTCGTGCGGGGAAGCGGGCCCGGCGGCCAGAAGATCAACAAGACCTCCTCGACGGTCTGGCTCGTCCATCGGCCGACGGGAATCGAGGTGAGATGCCAGGCGGAGCGATCCCAGGCGGCCAACCGGGAGCAAGCCTGGCGCGAACTCTGCCTCAAGCTCGCTGCGCGGCGCAGGGATGCCGCGGACCTGGCGCGGCAGTCGATGGAGAGGGAGCGCCGGCGCACGCGCCAGAAGAGCCGTGGCCAGAAGGTGAGGATGATCCAGGCAAAGAAGCACCGGGCGGCGACAAAGGGGCGCCGCGGACGAGTGGGGGACGATTGACGGCCGGGGATTCTTGAACGAGCCCAATTGGCATGAATGGCGACACCCCCGAGGCCGCGTCCGATCCCTATGATCCGACATCATTCGACAGCCAGCCTGTGAACGCCCTCGCGCCCCCGCTCGTCGCGGGCGCCGCGATCCTGGTCAGGCTAAGCCCCTTCGGGTTCCTGCTGGAGGGATTCCATGTCTGGGTCCATGAGCTCGGTCACGCGACCGTCGCTTGGCTGACCGGCAGGAAGGCGCTTCCGCTCCCGATAGGTTGGACCAACGTCGAGCAGGAGCGGTCGGTGTTCGTCTATGCCGGCCTCCTCGCCCTCCTGGTGACTCTCGCCGTCTACGGCTGGCTCGAAAGGAAGGCGATGCCGATATTCCTCGGGGTCGTTCTGGCCTGCGCCCAGGCGTACATGACATGGTTTCTTCCCGAGGACAGGGGACACATGTGGATGATCTTTGGCGGCGTCGGCGGCGAGTTCTACATCGCGGCCGCCATGATGGGGTTTTTCTATTATCAATTCCCGGACGGTTTCAGATGGGGCGGCTGCCGCTACTTCTTCCTGTTCATCGGGGCCGCCAGTTTCTCGGAGACTTTCGCCTTCTGGAGGGATGTGAAGCGCGGCGTAGAGGGGATTCCCTATGGATCGATGATTGGCGGCGAGGACGACGGCGGCGGGGACATGAACATCCTAAGGGATGACTACGGCTGGACCCAGCATCAGATCTTTAACACGTACTATCATCTTGGAGAGAGCTGCCTCGTGGTCCTTGCGGTCGTTTATGCGTTCTTCGTCTTTCGGCTGGATGAGAAATTCGACCGGATCTTGGCTTGGATTTGGCGGGCCAAAGACGTGGATCCGAATGGTTGAGTCGATTTATTCCATTAATCCTTAATCATTTACTTGGTATGAGGATGCCTCGTGTGGGGCGGTCAATTGCCGGGAAAGGGATTGACGCAAATGATTAACTATACAGCTTTCCTTCCCAGTGTCCTCCTGCCAGCGCCCCTCGGCGTCCAGCTGCACCGGGCTCTTTGGCCGGGCTGGCGTTCTGTTCGCCGCTGGTGTCGCGGCGTGGATGATGGCGGCGTCCTCCGCCGTTGCACAGACGGCGATTTATTGGATTGGCCCCTCGGAATTGGGTGACTCGGGCAACTGGAGCGCAATTTCGGACTGGAGCACACCCGTTCACTAACCAGGGATCGCTCATCGCCTCCGGGACCGGCGGCATTCAGTTTGTCGCCGGCAACCTCTCGAATGCCGGCACGGTTGCCGTCCAGTCGGGCAGCAATTTGACGGTGACCGCCGGCCAGTACATCCAGACCAGCGGATCCACCAACATCACAAGCGGCACGCTCAACGCTTCGGGCGTCTCGATCCAATCGGGCATATTTTCGGGATCGGGAACCGTCGGGTCCGCCGTCACCAATAGCGGGCTCCTTCATCCCATCCAAAGCCTCACCCTTACCGGAGACCTCACGCTGACGGGCTCCTCCACGATTCTCTTCGACCTGGGCGGATCCGCGCCGGTGACGGGATACGACACCCTCTCGGCCCCGGGAGCCACCCTGGGCGGCTCGCTCGACCTCACCTTTACCAACGGCTACCAGAGCACCGTTTCCCCGAGCACGACGTTCACGCTGATCACCGCCAGCGGGGGCCTCTCGGGTCAGTTTGCCGGGATCTCGAACGGATCGACGGTCGACACGACCGATGGCCTTGGCGCCTTCACGGTCAGTTACCTTCCGACGAGCCTCGTGATCTCCGATTTCACGCCGGTGCCGGAGCCGTCCGCCGCATCCCTGGTCGGCGTTGGCGGCGTCCTGCTCGCGGCTGCCGGGGTGGCGCGCCGGCGGTTCCGCCTCATTCCGTCTCGTTGAATTCGCAGAGCGAGAAGACCGTTACACCCAATTCCCCAAGGCGCCTCGCGCCTCCGAGCTCCGAGAGGTTCACGATCGCCCCCACGTCCGTCACCGAGCACCCGATGTTCCTGAAAAGAGTGACGGCCGCGCACAGCGTTCCGCCGGTCGCGATCAGGTCGTCCATGAGGAGAACGTTGGCGCCCTTGTCGGCTGCGTCCGTGTGGAGCTCGAGTATGCTCTGGCCGTATTCCAGCTGGTAGGCGGCGTGGACGACCTCCCCGGGCAGCTTCCCCTTCTTCCGGACCATGACCAGCGGCTTCCCGAGCGTGTAGGCGAGGATGCCCGCGGGAATGAATCCGCGGGCATCGAGGCCCGCAACGACGTCGATCGGCCGGTACCTATAATGGTCGATGAACATCCCCATCGCGGTTCCGAACCCGTCGGCATCGCGCAGGAGCGAGCTGATGTCCCGGAACCGGACGGGCGCGCGCGGCCAGTCCGGGATCGTCCGTATCAGGGATTTTATGTCCACGGGCAAAGGGCCGCTTGCAATGAGCACTCCCGGCAAATCCCGCGCGCCAGGCGGCCCAATGGGCCGCTCACGGCATCGCCCCCGTGAAACCCAGCTGGAGAAGCTGCTGCTCGCCGAGGCCGATGACCCGGTAGAGGTGGTTGATCTCCGCCATCTCGTCCATGGTGAGCTTCTTTTTCGGAAGGGTGCGGTCCATGTAGAAATACTTCGTCATCGAGTTGAACTCCAGCTCGCTTCCCAGGAAGGCCTCGGTCGGATTGAGATCGGACGTTACATATTCAAATTTAGCATACGGAGTCTCCTGCGTCTTTGTGATGTCGACGCTGTTGTAGTCCGGCCTTGTCGCGCCCGGATGGAACCACCCGGGCGAATAGTAGCCGAATTTCATCTCGGGGGTCCGCGGCAGGTGGGTAATCGGCTGGTTGACGATGGCGACGACGCGCTTCACGGCTGCGTTTACCTGGCCCGCGATGGCGTTGACCTGCGCCCCGGGGGACCCGGGGGCGGGAGGACCCTCGGCCTTCGCCGGCGGCGGGGGCGCCGGGACGGGAGTTTCCTCGACGGCCTTCACGGACACGACGACGCCATCCTTGAGCCTTATCGTCATCCCCGGGTAATTGAGCACGCTCAGCGAACCCGCTATGATGCTGCTCCTGGGCTTCCCCTTCTCGGCAAGGACCTGCTGGTACGTGTCCCCGACGCCGACACCCCAGGCGGTGGCGGCGGCTAGAAAGAAGAAACACGCTGAGGCTCTCATTTTAATTTGCCCCGGTGGAACGCTTCGCGACGCACGGGTTCTTTGGATCCCATGATGGCGCGGACGGGCGCGCTTGCGACCCGAATCTTCGCCCCCTTTACGGGGTGGACCCGGATTTGCCGGTGGTCCAAGGTCCCGCAAAGGCACCCTTCCGCGATCCCGTGAACAAGATTCGATCCTTACCCTTGGCCGCGGCCGTCGCGATCCTCCTGGCGATGCCGGCCGACGCCGACATCCGGGTGGGAGACCCTTTCCCTCCGTTGGCTTCCGCCGGCCTTGTCGGCGGGGCGCTCCCGGCGACGAGCGGAAAGGTGGTGCTTGTGGACTTCTGGGCGTCCTGGTGCCCCCCGTGCAAGCTGTCCTTCCCCGCCTACGCACGGTTGAACTCGGAATTCGCAGCCAAGGGCCTGGTGATCGTGGCCGTGTCCGTGGACCAGTCTCCCGGCGACTACGAGGCATTTGTGAGGAAGTTCGCGCCGCAGTTTCACGTTGCTCTTGATCGGGACCAAAGGCTCGTCCGCGCGGCGCAGGTGTCCACAATGCCCACATGCTACCTGGTGGACCGCCTGGGAAGGGTGAGATATGTGCACCCGGGCTTTCGGGGCGCCGAGACGGAGCAGGCTCTACGGGATGAGATTGGCGTTCTCATCTCCGAGGGGCCGCGGTAGGGGCGCACCGGCCCCTTTTTCTGGATCCGGACAAGACTGTCTGGTTGCCTAATCTTTCAACTGTTTGCCCCCATCGAACCCTTGATCGTGCGCGGAACTCTTTTTAACATGTCGGGTAAATGACACAGCATGGCCCGTTTATCACCCGTTTGGCGGGCGAATCGCCCGCATTCATCGCAACCTTGTGCCTTTGTCCGCGTCAGACTCCAAATCCTTGCTGAGAAACCGATTGGACTTCCCGACATGGATGCCTGCGCCATTGAGAATATTGTCTCATTCGGCTAACCGGTAGGCTGTAACCGACGTCAAAAACGTATCGTAATCACCTACAAGCAAGAATTTTATGAATGAACACGACGCGACGGCGCCATCGGGCGCGGGCAAACACCCAGACCAGGGCGGGCCGCAGGCCCGACACGGATTGAGCAAGCACCCAGTCCTCGCCGTCGCCGCGCTGGTCGCCCTCCTCGTGGGAGGGTGGCTGGTTATCCACATCCTCTTCAAGCCGGCCACCCATCCGCCGGTTCCCCCGACCATACCGGTGTCCGTGGGACCGGCTAAGCTTGGGGACATCGACATCTACCTCGACGCCCTCGGAACCGTCACGCCCGTGTACACCGTGACAGTGACCAGCCGCGTGGCCGGCGAACTGACCGATGTCTACTACGCCGAGGGCCAGATGGTGAAGAAGGGCGATCTCCTGGCGGCGATCGACCCGCGTCCCTATCAGGCGCTCCTTCTCCAGGCGCAGGGCCAGCTGGCACGGGACCAGGCGCTTCTCAAGAACGCGCGCCTGGACCTTGTCCGATACCAGAATGCATTTGAGCAGCGCGCCATTCCCGAGCAGCAGCTGGCCACCCAGCAGGCGCTGGTGGAGCAGGACGCCGGCGTCGTCGAGCTGGACCAGGGGACCCTCGCGGCCGCCCAGGTCAACGTCGACTATACGCGGATCGTCTCGCCGATCGACGGCCGGGTGGGGCTGCGAACGGTCGATCCGGGCAACATCGTCCCGGCCGACGGCGCGACGGGCCTGGCGACGGTAACGCAGCTCCAGCCGATCACGGTCATCTTCGACATTTCCGAGGACGACCTGCCGCAGGTGACCGAGCAGCTCGCGGCTGGCCGCACGCTCGGAGTGACCGCGCTCGACCGCTCCCAGCAGCACAAGCTGGCCGTTGGCACCCTGATCACGATCGACAACCAGATAAACCCGACGACGGGGACCGTCCGCGCCCGGGCGACCTTCCCGAACAGCAAGAGCGAGCTCTTCCCGAACCAATTCGTGAACGCCCGGCTGCTCGTGAAGACCCTGACCAAGGTCACCCTGGCCCCCTCGTCTGCCATCCAGCACAACAACGACGCGGCATTTGTCTACGTCGTCCAGCCCGACGGGACGGTAAAGTCCCAGGACGTCAAGATCGTCGCGACAGAGGGTGAGTTCACCGCCGTGACCGGTGTGTCGGTGGGCGCACAGCTGGTGACCGATGGATTCGACAAGCTGCAGACCGGCTCAAAGATCGTCGTCAAGCAGGCGCAGGGCGCCGCACCCGCTGAGCCGTCGACGACCCCGCCGCCAGCGCACGAATGAATCCGTCGCGCCCGTTCATCCTGAGGCCGATCGCGACCTCACTGCTGATGGCTGCGATCCTGCTGGTGGGCATCATCGCCTTCCTGCAGCTGCCGATCGCGGCGCTGCCCGAGGTGGACTATCCGACGATGCAGGTGGTCACGTTCTACCCGGGGGCGAGCCCCGACGTCGTGGCGTCGGCGGTGACGGCGCCGCTTGAGCGCCAGCTCGGCGAGGTCCCCGGGCTCAACCAGATGCTCTCGACGAGCTCGGAGGGCGCCTCCGTGATCACGCTCCAGTTTGCGCTCAGCCTGAGCATCGACGTGGCCGAGCAGGACGTGCAGGAGGCGATCAACGCCGCCCAGAGCTACCTCCCGCCCCAGCTCCCGACTCCGCCTATCTACAACAAGGTCAACCCGGCCGACGCCCCGATCCTCACGCTCGCGCTCACCTCGGACTCGGTGCCGCTCCCTAAGGTCGAGGACTACACCGACACGCGCCTCGCGGAGAAGATTTCCCAGCTGCCCGGCGTCGGCGCCGTCACGATCAGCGGCGGCCAGAAGCCTGCTGTCCGGATACAGGCCAACCCGACGCAGCTGGCGGCCTACGGGCTCAGCCTTGAGAACGTGCGCACGGCGCTCGTGGCGGCGAGCGTCGACGCGGCGAAGGGGAGCTTCGACGGCCCCAACCAGAGCTACCAGATCGGGGCCAACGACCAGATAACGACGAGCGACGATTACAGGCAGCTTGTCCTGGCCTACAGGAACGGGTCACCCGTCATGCTCAAGTCGGTCGCCAAGGTCGTCGACGGCGTCGAGAACACGCAGGCGTCGGCCTGGATGAACAAGGTGCCGGCCGTCATCGTGAACATCCAGCGCCAGCCGGGCGCCAACATCATCGCCGTCGTCGACCGCATCACGGCGCTGCTTCCCAAGCTGAGGGCGACGATCCCGCCCACGATAAAGATTTCGGTCCTGACCGACCGCACGACGACGGTCCGCGCCTCGGTTGCCGACGTCGAGTTTGAGCTGTGCCTGTGCATCGCGCTCGTGGTGGCGGTCATCTTTGTGTTCCTGCGGACCTTCGCCGCCACGATCATCCCGAGCATCGCGGTGCCGCTTTCCCTCATCGGGACGTTCGCGGCGATGTACATGCTCGGCTTCAGCCTGAACAACCTGACGCTGATGGCGCTCACGATCTCGACCGGGTTCGTCGTCGACGACGCGATCGTGATGATCGAGAACATCAGCAGGTACGTCGAGCAGGGCGAGGCGCCGCTTCCCGCGGCGCTCAAGGGCGCCGAGCAGATCGGGTTCACGATCATGTCGCTGACGGTCTCCCTGATCGCGGTGCTGATCCCTCTGCTCTTCATGGGGGACATAACCGGGCGGCTGTTCAGGGAGTTCGCGGTGACGCTCAGCGTCACGATCCTCATCTCGGCGGTCGTCTCGCTCACCCTGACGCCGATGCTGTGCGCACGGCTGCTCCACCACACCGACCCCTCGCAGCAGGGCCGCTTCAACAAGTTTTCGGAGCGAATGTTCGAGCGCACGATCGCCTTCTACGGAAGGACGCTCGACTGGGTGCTCATGCATCGGACGCTGACGCTCGTGGTCGCGGTGGCGACGCTTGCGGTGACGGGCCTCCTCTACGTCGTGATCCCGAAGGGGTTCTTCCCGGTCCAGGACACCGGCGAGATCCAGGGCGTGACCGAGGCCGACCAGAGCGTCTCCTTCGCCGAGATGGCGCGCCAGCAGCAGCGCCTGGCCGCTGTCATACTGGAGGACCCCGCGGTCGAGAGCCTCTCGTCCTTCATCGGGGTCGACGGCACGAACACGACGCTCAACAGCGGGAGGATCCAGATCAACCTGAAGCCGCTTGAGGCGCGGAAGTTGTCGGCGTCGGCCGTGATCCGCCGCCTGACGGCCTCCGTGGGCAAGGTGCAGGGGATAAGCCTCTACATGCAGCCCGTGCAGGACATTTCGGTGGAGGACATCGTGAGCAGGACGGAGTACCAGTACAGTCTGCAGGACCCGAGCGCGGACGAGCTCTCGAGCTACGGGACGAAGTTCGCCAATCGGCTGAAGAGCCTGCCGGAGCTGGCGGACGTCGCCAGCGACCTCCAGACGCAGGGTCGCCAGACGGCCCTCACGTTCGACCGCCAGACCGCCTCGCGCCTGGGAATCACGCCCCAGAACATCGACGACAGCCTCTATGACAGCTTCGGCCAGAGGCAGGTGTCGACGGTGTTCACCCAGCTCAACCAGTACCACGTGATCCTGGAGGTCGACCCCCGGTTTCAGACCAACCCGGACGACCTGAAGGACATCTACCTGACGTCCGCCGCGGGCGGCGCCGTCCCGCTCAACACGATCACGAAGTCGTCCCATGTCATGGCCCCCATCCTCATCAGCCACATGGGGCAGTTCCCGGCGACCACCATCTCCTTCAACCTGGACCCCGACGCGTCGCTTGGCGCAGCCGTCAAGGCGATCCAGAAGGTCGAGAAGGACATGCCGCAGCCGGCAGCGATGCAGGGCTCGTTCCAGGGCACGGCCCAGGCCTTTGTCGGATCGCAGTCAAACGAGGTTTTGCTGGTCCTGAGCGCGCTCGTCACGGTCTACATCGTCCTCGGGGTGCTCTACGAGAGCTACATCCACCCGATAACGATCCTCTCGACGCTCCCGTCGGCCGGGGTGGGGGCGATCCTGGCCCTGATCATTTGCGGCAACGAGCTGACCATCGTGGCGATCATCGGCATCGTGCTCCTTATCGGGATCGTCCAGAAGAACGCGATCATGATGATCGACTTTGCGCTAGCCGCCGAGCGCCAGGAGCACAAGAAGCCCCTTGAGGCGATCCATCAGGCGTGCCTCCTGCGCTTCCGCCCCATCCTGATGACCACGATGGCGGCCATGCTGGGGGCCGTGCCGCTCGCGCTCGGCCAGGGCGTGGGGTCGGAGCTGCGCAGGCCGCTCGGCATCGCGATCATCGGCGGCCTCATCTTCAGCCAGCTGATCACGCTCTACACGACGCCCGTAATCTACCTGTTCTTTGACGAGCTCTCCGCCAGGTTCGGCGGGCAGGGCCGGTCCGCGTCGGGGGAGGGCGCCGTTCAGGCGGAGTCCCCTGCGGAGGTCCACCCATGAGCCTGTCCTCGCCCTTCATCAATCGGCCGATCGCGACCACGCTCCTCACGGCGGCCGTCGCCCTCGCTGGGGCGGTCGCCTTTCCGTTCCTTCCGGTGTCGCCCCTGCCGCAGGTCGACTTTCCCACGATCCAGGTCCAGGCCTCGCTGCCCGGGGCAAGCCCCGAGATCATGGCCTCCTCGGTCGCCACGCCGCTCGAGCGCGAGTTCGGCCGGATCGCGGGCGTCACCGAGATGACCGCCCAGAGCACCCTCGGCCAGACTCAGGTCACCCTGCAGTTCTCGCTCAGCCGCAGCATCGATGCCGCCGCGCGGGACGTGGAGTCCGCGATCAACGCCGCGCGAAGCAACCTGCCGACGGACCTTCCCAACAACCCGACCTACCGGAAGGTCAATCCCGCCGACGCCCCGATCACGATCGTCGCCCTCACCTCGGTAAGCGTCGCGCCGTCGGCCCTCTACGACGCCGCGTCGACGATCCTCGCGCAGAAGCTGGCCCAGATACCGGGCGTCGGCCAAGTGAACGTCGGAGGCAGCTCGTCGCCCGCGGTCCGCATCGACGTGAACCCGACCCAGCTGAACGGCTACGGGTTGCAGCTGGAGGATGTCCGCGCGGCCGTCGCCGCGCAGACCGCCAACGAGGCCAAGGGCGGCATCTCGAATGCGACCGTGCACTGGCAGATCAGCGCCAACGACCAGCTGATGAAGGCCGCCGACTACAGGAAGATCATCATCAGGTACCGCGCCGGGGCTCCGGTGAGGCTGTCGGACGTGGCAAACGTCACCGATTCGGTCCAGACGGTCCGGTCCCTCGGCCTGATGAACGGGCGCCCGGCGGCGCTGCTCTTCATCTTCCGCCAGCCCGGCGCGAACATCATAGAGACGGTGGACTCGATCAAGGCCGCGCTGCCGAAGCTGCGCGCAGCGATCAACCCGGGGATCGACCTGACGATCGCGCTGGACCAGACCGTGACGATACGGGCCTCGGTCGCGAACGTGGAGAGGACGCTCGTCATCTCCATCGTCCTCGTCGTGCTCGTCGTCTTCCTCTTCCTGAGGGAGTGGAGGTCGACGGTCATCCCCATTGTCGCAGTTCCCGTCTCGATCGTGGGGACGCTCGGCGTCATGTACCTGTTTGGCTACAGCGTCGACAACCTCTCGCTCATGGCCCTGACCATCTCGACGGGATTTGTCGTCGATGACGCGATAGTCGTCCTGGAAAACATAACCCGGCATGTCGAAGGGGGCATGTCGCCGATGCAGGCGGCGCTCAAGGGAGCGGAGGAGATCGGGCCGACGGTGGTGTCGATGAGCATCTCGCTCGTGGCGGTCTTCACCCCGATCCTGCTCATGGGCGGGATCGTCGGGCGGCTATTCCGCGAGTTTGCCGTCGTGCTGTCGGTGACCATCCTCGTTTCGCTGGCCGTCTCACTGACCGCGACGCCGATGATGTGCTCGCGCCTGCTGCGCACCGACCGCCGGCATGGCAAGTTCTACCTCGCCAGCGAGGGGGCCTTCAAGCGGCTCCTCGGCTCCTACGAGCGCAGCCTTGCCTGGGTCCTCGAGCACTCGATCCTTGTCCTGATGATCGCCTTCGCGACCTTGGGGCTCAACGTTCTCCTCTATATCGTCATTCCCAAGGACTTTTTCCCCCAGCAGGACACGGGCCGCCTCGTCGGGAGCATCATCGCCGACCAGGACACATCCTTCCAGTCGATGAAGCAGAAGATCCAGAGCCTCGTCGATATAGCGGACAAGGACCGCGGCGTCTCGTCGGTGATTGGCTTTACCGGAGGTGGGGGCGGCACGACGACGAACACCGGCCGCGTGTTCATCGCACTGAAGCCGGTTGGTGAGCGAAAGGCCACCGCAGACCAGATCATAGGCAGGCTGCGCCCGAAGCTCGCAACGGTGCCCGGGGCGACCCTCGTCCTCCAGGCGGTCCAGGATGTAAGGATCGGAGGGAGGCCAAGCGCATCCCAGTACCAGTACACGCTCCAGAGCGACAGCCTGCCCGACCTCAACGAGTGGGGCCCGAAGCTGCTCAAGACGATGAGGGGCATCCACCAGCTGGCCGATGTCACCAGTGACGCCCAGAACAACGGACTTGCCGCGAACCTCGTGATCGACCGGCCGACCGCCTCGCGGCTTGGCATCACGCCCCAGGCCATCGACAACACCCTCTATGACGCTTTCGGCGAGCGCGAGATAGCTACAACCTACACCCCGATCAACCAGTACTTCGTCGTCATGGAGGTGGAGCCGAGCTTCTGGCAGAACCCGGACGCGCTGAGGGACGTCTACGTTTCCTCCAGCAGCGGCGGGATGGTGCCCCTCTCCGCGTTCACGCATTTCCAGTCGACCACGGCGCCGCTCGCCGTGAACCACTCCGGCGTCTTCCCTTCGGTGACCATCTCGTTCAACCTCGCCCCCGGCGTGGCCCTGGGCGACGCCGAGACGCTGATCACGGCAGCCGGGATGAAGGCCGGGCTGCCGAGCACGATCTCGGGCTCGTTCAGCGGCGTGGCCCAGGCGTTTAAGGATTCGCTGTCAAACGAGCTGTTCCTGATCCTCGCGGCGATCGCCGCGGTCTACGTGGTTCTCGGGATCCTCTATGAGAGCTACATCCACCCCATCACGATCCTCTCGACGCTGCCGTCGGCAGGGGTGGGCGCGCTCCTCGCGCTCCTCATCACGAACACGAGCCTTAGCGTCATCGCGCTCATCGGGGTCATCCTCCTCATCGGGATCGTGAAGAAGAACGCCATCATGATGATCGACTTCGCGCTCGAGGTGGAGCGCCGGGAGCACACGAGCCCGAGAGACTCCGTCTTCCGGGCCTGCCTCCTGCGGTTCCGGCCGATCATGATGACCACGATGGCGGCGATGCTGGGCGGCCTTCCGCTCGCGATCGGCACCGGGATGGGCGCCGAGCTGCGGCGCCCGCTCGGAATCGCGATCGTCGGCGGGCTCCTGGTAAGCCAGGTGCTCACGCTCTACACGACGCCCGTGATCTACCTCTACATGGACAGGCTCAACAACTGGATCGCGAGGTTCGGATTCGCGGAGCAGCCCGCCCAGACGGCCGCAGCACCCGACCCAGCACTCTCATGAGGCCCTTCTCCAATCGATTCTTGCCGGTGGCCTGCTGTTGCGGCCTCGCGCTCTCCGGGTGCAACCTGGCCCCGGATTACGAGCGTCCGCAGCTCGAGGCATCGGCTCCGTTCAAGGAGGCGGTGCCGGACACGTCCGGCGCCTCGCAGGGCTGGAGGCTCGCGCAGCCGAATGACGAGACCCTGCGGGGCAGCTGGTGGGAGCTGTACCATGACAGCCAGCTGAACGCGCTCGAGGAAAGGGTCGCCGTTTCAAACCAGACGGTTGTCGCCGCCGAGGCCAACTACCGGGTGGCGCGCGCCCTGCTCCTGCAGGCGCAGTCCGCCCTTTACCCATCGGTGACCGCAGACCCCTCCGTCATCCGGTCGCGCTCGAGCGCCTCCATCGTGGCCGGCGGCGGCTCGTCGGGCGGCTCTTCGACGTCCTCGTCCCCGGCGTCCGGGAGTGGCGGCGGAGTCGGCCCGAGGACCGACTACACGCTGCCCTTTGAGGCGTCCTACGAGGTGGATCTCTGGGGCAGCGTGCGCAACTCGGTCGCCCAGAGCTCCTTTGAGGCGCAGGCGAGCGCCGCAAGCGTTGAGATAGCGCTCCTAGGGGCGCGGAGCGCGCTTGCGCAGGCGTATTTCTCGCTCAGGGCCGTGGACGAGCAGAGGCGCATCCTCGACACCACGCTGGCCGACTACGAGGCGAGCCTTCACCTCGTCCGGACCCTCTACAACAACGGTCTCGCCTCGGAGGAGGACCTCGCCGAGGCGGACACGCAGCTTGACAGCGCCGAGGCGCAGGCGACGGACCTCGGGATAGCGCGGGCCCAGTACGAGCACGTGATCGCGGTCCTTATCGGCGTCTCGCCCTCGAGCTTCTCGATCGGGGTCAGACCGTTCAACCCCCAGATGCCGCAGATCCCGGTCGGCCTTCCCTCGGAGCTGCTTGAGCGCAGGCCGGATGTTGCCGCGGCGGAGCGGCAGGTCGCCGCAGCGAATGCGGGCATCGGCCTGGCGCGGGCGGCCTATTTTCCGACGCTTACGCTCGGCGCCACCGGGGGATTCGCCGCCACGGACCTGAGCAAACTGCTCGACTGGCCAAACAGGATATGGTCCGTCGGCCCTTCCGTTGTCATGCCCATCTTCGAGGGCGGCCTTCGCCGCGCGCAGAACGAGCAGGCCCGCGCGGTCTACGACGCGGACGTCGCCGACTACCGCCAGACCGCGCTGGCCGCCTTCCAGTCCGTGGAGGACAACCTCGCGAGCCTGCGGATTCTCTCGAAGGAAGTGGTCCAGCAGCACCGGGCGGCCCTTGCCGCCCAGAAATTGGTGCAACTGTCAGTCACACGCTACCAGAATGGCCTGGACAGCTACGTGAACGTCATCACGGCCCAGAACACTTTCCTCACCAATCGCCTGGCGGAACTGCAGGCCCAGCTCCGGCAGGTCACGGCGAGCATCGCCCTCGTGAACAATCTCGGGGGCGGTTGGGACGATTACCAGATGGAGCAGACCGGGAAGACTGCGCTCCACCCCGCGGCCGCGATCGCCGAGCCTCCGGCGGAGAACGCGGTTCCCGGCGTCCCCAATCCACCGCCGCTCCCGGAGACCGTCAAGCGGCCCGAGGACATCCTCAAGCAGAACGAGGGCGACATGGCGCCCGGGCCAGGGAACTAGGGGCGCTATCCGCCGCTAATCCTTGGCCTTCGCCTTTTCAAGCTGGGCGACCATGGCCTCCGAGGCTTCAAACCTTCCCCGCAAGTCTGCCAGCTGGGCCTGGAGCTGGCCCGTGTCAGCCGTGGCCTTGTTCAGCTGGATCTGCATCACGGCCGTCTGGGCCTGCGCGATGTCGACCTCTCCCTGATGCTTGATGGAAGCAACCTTGGCGTTCTCCATCTGCGATTGGAAGTCGGTGGCTATGATCCGAGTCTTGTCCAGAGTCCTCTGGAGTTCCACGGAGGCGGCGTTGGCCTTGTCGGAGTCGGCCTTGTCGCTGATCGACGCGGCCTGGGCGTCGTCCATGTGCTTCTGGAGCACGCCCCTCGCGACCTTGTCCTCGGCGACCTGCGATTGCAGCTGGATTGTGTCGACCTGGAGCTGGTCGGACCGGTTCTTGATCTGGGAGATGGTATCGTCCCGTGAGCCGACCCGGCTCCAAAGAGCGAAGATGATGACAAGGAGAAGGACGGAGAGGGCGCCGAGGGCGATCGCGAGGACGGGGCTCCGCGGCGGGGCGGGAGGGGCGGCGGCCGGGTCGCGCGACTCGACCCTGGGGCGGCTCGTGAACGGTGAGGCGATCTCTGGGCCGGAAACGGTGGCAGTGGGCATCGTGAGGCGACGGTACACCGCGCCGCAACCCGGTGATATGGGGTGTTACCCGACGCCTGGGCCGGCTGCCCGGGAGGCCGGCTTCGGCATTCCATTGTTGCAGCCTGTTTTCGCGGCGGGCAGGAGTATCGCGTGGGCACCGGGGATAGGCGGGAACTCTCAGCAATCGACGCCGCGCTCTATGCGCGCCTGCGCCTGATCGGCCTCGTGATCCTGATCGCGGGTCTCGCGGCCGCAGCGATGGTCGGAGCGGCCGCCCCTGCGGTCACCGAGGGCGCCGACGTGGACGCGAAGCGCTACGAATACGAGATGGAGCTCGTCGGTGGGAAATCCAACCTGTTTGCAGCCCAGGTCCGGGAATGGTTCGACGGCCTCCTGCACGGAAGGGGGCTCTGGCAGCTGCTGGCATGCGTCTCCCTGGGTGGATCCTTCATGTGCTTCTTTCTCGCCCACCGACTGAAACATTTTGCGCCGCGCACCAACCCGGCAAGAGGCGAAAAGTCGTGAGGGAGGCCCGGCCTCCGCTCGGGGTCAGGCGAAAGGAGCCGGCAGAGGCCCGGGAAAGGAGACGCCCATCTCCTTCGTGATGATCGCCTCCGACTTCTCGCCCAGGCTCGAGGCATCGTAGTCGAGGTAGGATTCCAGGAGCATCCCGTAATAAAGTGCGGTGAAGCCCCAGAACCGCGTCTGGCCGAGGCCCTCGCCGGTCTCGGCGTTGTAGTACTCGCGCAGGACCTGGTTCCTGGTGAGCGCCATGTCGAACAGGCGCGTGGCCAGGGTGTTGGCCGTGTCCCTGAAGCCGTAGCGCACGAGCCCGTGGAATATCATGTAGTTGGTCGGGGCCCACGTGGAACCGCGCCAGTTGCATTCCCGTCGGTGGGAGCCCTGGTAGTAGTCGGGTTCGGTCCGCGCGTAGCTAGCGACCGGGTAGGCGAGCCAGAACTCGTTCTCGTTGAGAAGATGCTCGCGTACCAGGCGGCCCGCGCGCTCCGTCGTGGAGGCCTCGGCAAAGAGCGGCATGAAGTTCGTGGCCGACTTGACCTTGACGGGTTGGCCCGTCTTTTCGTTGCGGTCGTAGTACATGCCTTCGTCCTCGTCCCAAAAGGTCTTGTTGATCAGCCGGACGACGTCGTCGCCATGCTGGTTGAAGGCCGTCGCGTCGTCGCTCCTGCCGAGACGGTTGGCGATGACTGCCATGGCCCTGAGCTCGCGGACCAGGTACGAGGCCAGGTCGACGCCCTCCACTGAGAAGGACGCGAGAGCCCCGGCGCGGCTCCACTGGTTGTCCGTGCCGGCAGCGTCCGCCGAGTTCCAGACAGGCAGGCCGTTGTGGTCCGAGTCGTACGAAAACCACTTGTCGATGTACTTGCGAAGCCGGTCGTAGTAGTTGCCGCGGACCCACTCGTAATCGTTCTGGCTCTGCCTTGCTCCCAGGACGAGAAGCTGCGCCAGGAACGGCTTAAAATGCTGGCGGTCGCGCTGCTTGATCAGGCTGCGGTTGATGTAGCCGTCGGGCTCCTGCCGGTCCAGGAACTCCCTCAGGTTGGTGAAGCAGTAGGGCCAGACCCCGTAGTAAGAGAGGTAAAGGTTCTCGAAATAGAGGTCCCAGTCGTAGAACTCGTTGTAGGGGTAGCCGGTGAGGAGCGTGCCCCTGATGCCCGGCATCCTCCGTAGGCCGTGGGCAAGGATGTCGTTGTTGACCGCCGCGAGGCGGCCCGACAGAAGATCGAAGTTGGTCGCCCCGATCGCCCGCGCAAAGTCGCGACCGCCGGGACTTGCGGGGAAGGCCGGGGCCGCGGGGGCGGCATCCTTCGCTAGGGGCTGGGCCAGTCCGATCCGGCCGAATGCGGTGAGTCCAGCCAATGCTCCTGAGCCCTGAAGAAAGCCTCTTCGAGTCATCATCTCTGGGGTGGGGTAACCCCTCGGCAATAGACGGGGCAGCGCCCCGGTCAAGCTTGGGGCTGGAACCAGGCGGGCTCCGCGGCGAGGCCCGGATTGACAGCCGCCATCCGCTCGTTCACTCGATTGCGTTCCATGAGCAATCAGCCGATTCGTTGGGGAATTCTCGGGACGGCGCAGATTGCGAGGAAGAACTGGCACGCGATCTACAATACCGGCGACGCGACCGTCACGGCGGTCGCGAGCCGGGACTTGGCGCGGAGCCGGCAGTTCATCGCCGACTGCCAGGGGGCAAGGCCCATGACCTCCGTTCCGGACGCCTACGGGAGCTACGAGGAGCTCCTGGCCTCGAGGAACGTCGACGCCGTGTACATCCCTCTTCCCACCGCGCTGCGCAAGCAGTGGGTCATCCGGGCGGCGGGGGCCGGAAAGCACGTGCTCAGCGAGAAACCCTGCGCGGTCAGCGCCGCCGACCTCGAGGAAATGCTGGAGGCGTGCCGCCGCGGCGGCGTGCAGTTCATGGACGGCGTCATGTTCGACCACAGCCTGCGGCTTCCCGCGATGCGAAAGGTCCTCGATGACGGGACCAGCGTGGGCGCGATCCGCCGGATCACATCGGCGTTCGCCTTCCGGGGGCATGGCAAGTTCATCGAGACCAACATACGAGCCGACGGAGCCCTGGAGCCCCTGGGCTGCCTCGGGGACCTGGGATGGTACTGCGTCCGGTTCAGCCTGTGGGCGATGAAGTGGCAGACGCCGCGGGCCGTTTCCGCCCGGCTCATCGCCGGCGCCGGCCGGGAGGCCTCCAAGCCCGTTCCGACCGACCTGTCGGCGGAGCTCCTCTTTGATAACGAGGTCTCTGCGGGATTCAGCTGCTCGTTCACGACGGCGCTCCAGCAGTGGGCGATCGTGAGCGGCACGGTGGGCCAGCTGATGGTGCCCGACTTCGTGATCCCCAGCACGGGAGCCGAGGTGGATTTCGATGTCGTCGAGTCGAAGGGCCTCGGGGACGCCTTGAACCCGAGCATCGTGATGGATGCGCGCAGGTTTTCGGTGCCCGAGCACGGGGATTGCCACCCCACATCGCAGGAGACCCGCATGTTCCGGGACTTTGGGGACCAGATCCGCCTTGGGACCCTGAACGCGTCGTGGCCGGAAATCTCCCTGAAGACGCAGCGGGTCGTGGACCAGTGCTATACCTCGGCCTTGTCCGCCTCGGCGGGGGGGTGAGGACCCCAGCGGGTGCGGCCCCTACTCGGCGCCGTCGACCGCGAAGATCTCCACCGGCATGTCCCGGCCCCGGACCGGAACGGCGCCCAGGGGCCGGGTCCTGAAGCGCCCGGTAGACGCTGCCAGGGTCGAGGCGCTGACCAGGATGTCGGCCTGGTACTGGGACATGCGCGTCAGGTTCTGGAGGCGGGCGGCCACGTTGACCCCGTCCCCGATGACCGAGTAGTTGAGGCGGCGCGAGGAGCCGATGTTCCCCGCGATGATGTTCGACGTGTTGATCCCTATCCCGAACTTCAGCATGGAGAGGCCCTCGGCCTCCAGCTCGGCGTTCAGCTGCCCGAGGGCCGACTTCATCTCGATCGCGGCCAGGATGGCGTTGTTCGCGTGGTCCGCGAGGGGGACGGGGGCCCCGAAGAGCGCCATGATCTCGTCGCCCATGTACTTGTCCACGATCCCGTGGTGGGTCTCCACGATCCCGCTCATCCTGTCGAAATAGCGGTTGAGGAGCGCGAGTACTTCCTTGGGGGGAAGCGACTCGCTCATGGCGGTGAAGCGCCTGAGGTCCACGAAGAGGACGGTGACCTCGCGCTCCTCGCCGCCGAGCGCGCTTCCGTCGCGCATGAGCTGCGCGGCCACCTCCGGCGAGACGTTCTTCTCCAGAAGGTCGCGTACCTTGTCCCTCTCGGCCAGGCCCTCGCTCATCCGGTCGAACGCGGCTGCGAGCTGGCCGATCTCGTCCGCCCGGTCCAGCTTGAGGCGGTTGCCGTAGTCGCCCCGCGCGATCACCTCCGTATGCTCGGCGAGCATGCGCAGCGGGCGGCTGAGGTTGCGTGCGAACCAGGGTGCGACCGCTGCCGCGACCCCAAGCGAGACGAGGAGGAGGATGAGAAGGAAGCGCTCGAGGAGAAGGGACGGCTCGAGCTCCGCCCGGAGGGAGCGCTGCAGGGCGATCGCCGCGCGCCCAGGCGTGATGAGGGGCAGGTCCCTGTCCGCCGTTACATAGGGCTCGCCGCCCACGTCCACGGTCCGGTCGCCCTCCTCGACGCTGGAGGGGGCCGCGGCTCCGAGCTCGGACTGCGGGAGCGTCGACTCGACGGGGGACATGGCACCGGAGGCCCCATAGTAGAATGTCACCTCAAGCTGCGCGTCCTCCTTCAGCTCGGTCGCGAACTCGTGGTCGATCGGGAGCGCGAGGCCTATCCAGGCCACGATCTCGGGCCTCGGGGCGTAGATGGGCACGACGAGGAGCGAGTACAGCTTTCCTCCCGGCCCGTCGGGCGGGAGCCGCGCGTACCCGTGCGCCTTGGGGTCGTCCTCCTGCGCCGCGCGCGCGACAAGGTCCTCGAACGGCTTGAGCGCGGCGGCGGCGAGCGGTCCGCCGGTGTCTCCCAGCCTCGACCCGTCGACCGAGAGAAGCGTCATGAAGGGCACGCCCATGCGGACACGGTAGGTCTCCAGCGCGGAGTTCACGGTCGCCGGGTCGGTCCGGTCCTCGAGAAAGAGCTGGCGGATCGCGTAGTCGCCCGACATGAGGGCGGCCCTGCTCGAGAGGTCGTCCAGCCGCGCGTTCACGCGGTGGGTGAAGAGGAGGGCCCCCTTGTCGAGGTCCGCGTTGATGCGCTCCACCGCGTTCCGTCGGTTTGCCCTCATGACGAGGGCGAAGTTTGCGCCGAGCGCGAGCACGAGGAGTCCCACGATCAGGAGCAGGAGCCGGCTGCCGTATCGCCGGAACCGGAACAGTCTGAAAGGCGCCTCGCCCAAGGTTACGCCTTTACTTGTAGGACGCGCTGCCGGCGTCGGGCGCGCGGCGGATCCTGTGGTCGGGTTTCAAGACCACCGAGATCACCTGGGTTGTGTCGCTCGACTCGGCGACGACGAGGTCGCGGCTGACCGTGCCGGCGCGCGGGTGCCATACGTCCAGGCGGTAGCGGCCCGGGGGGAGCCCCGACACGTCGGCCGTGCCGTCCAGCCCCGTCTTCGCGTAGTAGGGCGTGGAGAGGACGACCACGTAGGCGACCATCCAGTCATGGATGTTGCACCCGAGGGTCACGATGCCCGGGCGGTCGAACTCGATGGTCTCCTTCGAGTCTCCGATGTAGAGGGGTATCTCGAACCGCTTGGCGGGCGAGACCGAGTAGACATGGTGCTGGACGTTGTCCAGGTTCGGGAAAACGACCTTCGTGCCGACGACGATCGGCGTCACATAGGGGCTGAATTCCTGGTCCTTCTGGGTGATAGCAACGGGGGCGGCGGGCGGGCTCACCGGCGCCGGGGAGTCGGAGGCCGAAAGGTACGCCACGGCGTCCGCGACGGGCTTGCCGCCCGAGTCCCGAGTCACCACCCGGACGGTCCCGGACGCCTGCGCCGATAGGACTGAGGCTGCAAGAACCGCGGCTGCAGCGAGGCGTTTCATGGGGCGGCTCAGAAGTGGTGGACGACGCCCACGCTTACAAGGTCGTTCACGTAGGTGTCGTACGCGCTCGTGCGGCACCGTGTGTACTGGAGGACGACCGAGGTGTGGCGCCCTATCGCGGGGGAGACGCCGGCTCCCCACGATACCGTCGGCGCCGTTGCTCGGTAGGCGATGAAGGGCTCGCTGAACGTGCGCACCAGCTGGCGCGGCCCCGTGTACGCGTACGCGCCTGTGTCGATGGGCACCCAGCCGTAGACCGGCACCTTCTCGGCGGCGTATTCCGCAACGATGTCCCCGTCCCTCCAGGCCCCCGTCACGGTGAACCTCCATGTCTCGTCGACGTCCCAGTTGAGCGTCGCCCCTAGGCTCTCGTAGTTCCCGCTGTACACCTCGTGGTTGGCCTCGGTGGCGCAGACCCTGGCGTCGACCACCAGCTGGAGGGATTCGTCAAAGCGCTGGCTGAAGCGCGCGGCCACCGCGGCGTCGACATTGCTCCGGCCGGAATCGCTGAAGGCCGCGGCGTCCGCCTCAAGGCCAACCGAGAGGGACGGTGCGTAGGGACCGAGGCCGAGCTTGTGCCTGATCTCGAGGCGAGGCCCGGCCGAGATGCCGTCCAGGCCGCTGAAGGTCGTGCAGAGGTCAGCGGTCGAGGCAACTCCGGTCGTCAGGATTGTCGAAAAGTCTAGGGCGCGGAGCCATGTCAGCTCCGCGCTGGACTCGAGGGTGAAGGCGCCAAGGACCCCGTCCCCGGAGGACGCGTTGGTGACGTTGTCCTGCCAGATGCCGGATGCCGAGGCGGACGCGTAGGGACCGTCCGCTGACGCCCGGGCCCCCGCGATCAGCGGAAGCGCGGCCAGCGCGCGCAGGATCGATCTGGATAAACGCATGGTATCGGCAACCAGCCCGGCAATCCGAATGGCCTAAGGGCCGGGGGGACACAAGCCTCCGAGGCCAAGACGGGGGATGCGGTGAACCCCGCGTGGTTTCCCGGCGGGAGTATCAGAGAGAGGAGCCGCCGCTCGCCTCGATCCGCTGGCCCGTAATCCACCGGCTGTCGGGTCCGGCGATGAACGCAATCGCGTCCGCTATGTCGGGCGCCACGGCCACCTGCTTTAGTGCCTGGCGCGAAAGCAGCAGCGTGCGGCCGGTCTCCGACCGGATCCAGCCCGCGTTCATGTCCGTGTCGACCGCCCCTGGCGCGACGGCGTTCACGGTGATGCCCCTGACGCCGAGCTCCTGCGCGAGCACGCGGGTCATGACGTCGACCGCGCCCTTCGTGGCCGAGTATGCGGTGAAAAGCGGGTTCGAGTAGCGGCTCAGGGCCGAGCTCAGCGTCACGATGCGCCCGCCGTCCCGGATACGCGGGAGAGCCTTCTGGATCAGGAAGAAGACGCCCTTCACGTTGGTGTCGAAGACGGAGTCGAAATCCGCCTCGGTCATGTCTGCGAACGGTTTTGAGACGAGAATCCCTGCATTTGCGACGAGGACATCGATCGACGCAGGGAGTCCGTTGGCCTTGAGCGCGGCGTCGACTCCCTCGAAGAAGGAGCCGATCCCGCCAAGGGTTCCCACGTCGCCCTGGACGAGCGCCGCCCTCCCTCCGGCCCCTTCGATCTCCCGCACGACCTCCTCTCCGTCCTTCTTGGACCTCACGTAGTTTACGACCACGAAAAAGCCGTCCTTTGCGAGGCGCTTGGCGGTGGCCGCGCCTAGGCCCCTGCTTGAGCCCGTGACTACCGCGACCCTGGAGCCGGTGACCTGTGAATTGGCCATGATCGTGAGATATACGGCGCTTTTCGGGAATCGCAAGGCGACCGGCCCGTCAGATTGAATGCGGGATGCCGGGGATCATTCCGGCGGGGACAACCTATTGAAACTTCACACCTGGGCCTGCCGCAGCACGAAGTACGGCTGGCGGGTCAGCGCGCTGCCGAGCCCGGGATAAAGCCAGGGACGGCCCGCCGCGTCCGAGGGCTCGAAGTAATATTGCAGCGGAAAGGCCGAGTCGCAGTAGGCGGCCGGGATCTCGGCCAGCCAGGCGTCCGCCGACGGCTGCATGGGGGCCGCCTGCCAGACCAGGGATTGGTTGACCCTGCGGAAGTGAAGAGTGACGGACGCCTGCCTCTGGTCCGGGGGGAAGGCAATGCTCAGTGCGACCGCCCGCCCGCGTCGAAATCCGTCCGGCGGGACATGGGTCGCATTCACGGCCGGGCGCTTCGGATGGCCGGTTGCACCGCCGATGATCCCCGCCACCTGCTCCTGCCCGGCGATCGCCGCGGTCGGGGCCGCTGCCACGTTCGCCTCCATTGCTGCAATGTCTCGGTCGACGGCCCCCAGGCGGTCCGACCAGTTTCCGCGCTTGTAAGGGGCGTCGCCAAAGGAGACGTCGGCGACGTAGACGCCCCGCGTCGCGGCGACAATGGCCGCCCAGGCGTCCCGCGCCGACCTGTAGAGGCGCAGGGCCTCGGCCTTGGCCGCAGAGTCCCCCGTTCGCTCGTACACGGCGAAAAGGACCCCCGCCCGCAGCTTCTGGCCGAAGAACCGGCCGATGCCGCCCTGCACCCGCACATCGATCGCCAGCCGGCGAAAGGCGGGAGCGTCCTTGTCCGAAGCGGCCTTCTCCGCCTCCGCCAGGTGCTCGAACACCGAGTGCGACAGATCCTCCAGAAGCTGGGCGACCTCGACGGGCGAGTACTTGCCGTCGGGCAGCCCCTTGAGCAGGGCGTCGACGTGGTCCTCGATGCGGGAGAACAGCTGCGGGTCGAGCGGACTCACGGTGCCAAAGCGCTTCGGGCTTGGCGTGTCCGTGTACGGCCCGGGGTGTTCCCTGTCCGCGATCGCCATGTTCGTGTACATCTCGGGCCAGAACGTGTTGTTCGAGGCGGAGGGCAGGTGCGCCGTCGTTATCAGGGGAAGGATCCGGCTCGCGTGGCGCAGGACCACCTCCGCCGACATGGCGGCCGGACCATAGTCGCGCAGGAACTGGCGCCTCCAGCCCAGCGGGTCGCCCTGCGGGTTGTAGAGCATTCGCCCCCAATACCGGTAGGTGACAAGGTACTTCTCGAAGTCGCCGCCTTCCGGCCGCAGCGTGGCGTCGGCGTAGCCGCCGCGCCCGCCGGGCAACCCGGAGCCCTCCCGTCCCTTGAACGACAGCGGCTCGATGAATTCGCCGCCCTGGCTTCCGCAGAAGCCCATGGCCCGGCTGTAGCCCGCGGCAAACGCCGGGTCGCCCCAGAGGAGCAGCCGCTGCGTGCCGGGCCAGACGCGGACGAAGACGCGGTAGCGACGGTCCTCGGCAAGAAGGTCGCCGTAGCCGTATCGCAGGAAGCTGCGGGCGCCCTCGCTCTCGGAATACGGTCCTCCCCGTCCCTTCGAGCCGTTCGGCATCTCGGTTGGCCGGATCGCCGCCTGGTGGTAGGGGAGGCCCAGGTGTTCCGCCCAGAACTTGGGCGAGATCGCGAAATCCGACCCGGAGGCAGTGGCGACGCCGATCATCTCGGCCGTCATGCCCTTGGCATGCATGTCGATCGGCACGCGCCGGCCGTCCCGGGCGCACCCGTCGAAGATCGTCTTCCACAGGTCGTAGCTTCCCTCGGGCACTCCGCTCTCGCCGTGGATTCGGAAGGTCACTCCCGAGATGTTTGGGCATTCCCTCAGGACGAGGGCCAATGCATCCCTGCAGTAGGGGGCGTGAGTCTTCGCCGTCAGGCCCGTGATCACGTGGTTGACGTTGGGGCTGTTGGTCCATTCGTAGGCATGGGCCCAAAGACCCAGCTGGAATTCCAACCCGCGCAGGGCGGCCTCGTCGCTTATGAACCTCAGCATCTCGAGGTTCCGGTCGCGCTCCGCATCGGGGAGGTTTGAAGCCCGGACGTCGTAGCCGGGCACGGCGACCAGGAACGGGTAAGCGAAATAGAGGTAGGTATCGAGCATCCTGTTGGGTGCGTCGTAGCCAAGGCCAAGGCAAAGGTTGAAGCGGTTGAAACGCTGGGAGACCAGCATCGACAGGTAACGCCGCCAGAAATCCTTGTCGTTGTACCAGGCCTTGTCCTCGACCGCGCTCGTGAACAGACGCATGACGCTTCGGATTGGGTTGGCCGGCTTCTCGGACCAGGTCTTCGCCGGGTGAAGCGCTGCGACCGGGTCGTCCGATACCCTGTCCGCCAGCTCGGTCATGGCATAGGCCAGCCCCCTCGCGCCGCCGCCGCTTGCAACCAAGAATGTCCGGGTGCCGAGGAGCCCGGAGCCAATCGCGAAGCCCTCGGCGTCCGGGGGCGCCTGAACCCCGGCATCGCGGGGCCAGACAGAACCAGGGCCGGCGGCGATGACGCAGAGATCGGCGGGGGCCGCCTCATTGGGACTCTTGCACCGACGGACTCTAACTCCCTTTTCGGCCAGGGCCTGCTCGAACGTGCCGACGGCCCATTGCGCCGGGGCCGATGACGCCACCGGATCGAAGGGATCGCAAAGAATGGCCACTCCGGCGCCGGGCGGCGGGCTGTCGGCGCCAAGCCGCCTGGGGAGGAGGGCGGTCGCAGCCGCCGTCATTCCGGTTTTGACCAGGAATTCGCGTCGATTCATTGGGTGGGGAAGGGGTTGGCCGGCCAAGCTGGGCGGGTCACGGGGCGCAAAGCCGGGCAGGGGGGAAGTGCGGTCTCATGGGTAACTTCGAGTCGGCGGCAAGACAACGAAAACACGCCTCCGTCAGTAAAGCTGGCGATAGTAGATGATGCGCTGCACCGCCCAGAAGATTCCGATCGACGCGATGACGAGCGAGCAGGGGATCGCGATCCGCGGCCGGAACCAGGGCTTGTTCCGGAACCATCCGACCGCCAGGAAGGCGAGCAGGATGATGAACAGCTGGCCGCCATCGACCCCGAAGTTGAAGCCGAGGAGCGCGACCAGGAACCTGTGCTTCGGGAACGGCACCTCGCTCAGGCTGCTTGCGAACCCGAGTCCGTGGATGAGGCCGAAGCTGAAGACGATTGCCAGCCTGCCAACACCGAGCCGCGGACGAAATACGTTTTCCAGCGCGATGAAGGCGATCGAGAGAGCGATCGCCGGCTCCACATATTTGCTCGGCAGGCTGAATATCCCGTAGATCGACAGGAAGAGGGTCGTCGCATGCGCGACCGTGAAGACCGTCGTCTGGGCGAGAAGCTTGCGCCAGGTAATGCCGAGGAAGAAGAGCCCGAGGACAAAGAGGATGTGGTCGGTCCCTTCCGGCACAATGTGGCGGAAGCCGAGCCGCAGGAACATCGCCAGCTGGCGGGGCCACGGCATGGAGTCGACGTCAAGCGCCTGGCCCTGTGGCGGGGAGGCCGGAGGCTGTCCCACAACCTGGCCCGAAGCCGCCTGGGGCGCCGCGCCGTACCACTCAAACGGATCGCTCTCGGTGGAGGTGTCCTCGATCCAGCAGGTGTCCGAGATATGGGCCGAGGGGATCTGTACAATGAAGGCCACCGGATAGTCGACGATCGCCCCGGGCGGCACGACGAGCCTCAGCGGGCCGTGGCTCGCCGGCAGGACCGCGATGAAGTCCAGCGTCGTGAAGTGATCCGTCGCCGGGTCCAGGAATTCGTCGTGCGACAGCTTGGGGAGGCTGAACCGCTGGAGAATGAGCCGCAGGCGCTCGTTCCCGACGAAGAGCTGGAGGCCGTCCACGACGCCGGGCAGCAGCCGGTTGATTCCGGCGCGCTGCGTTTCGGGCTTGGATGTCGACAGGGCGTAGTAGCCCTCGGCGGACTGGACCGCGTTCGTCAGGTCGATGTCGATTTTGACGTCGATCGTCCCGGGCTGGTCGAACGACACGAGTACCTGCGTGATCGTCAGGCTGTGGGCAAGCGCGGGCGCGGCGAGGAAGCCCGCCCATGCCGCCAGAAGAGCTATCCAGCGGGCTGCCGCGGGGCGGAGGCGAAGGGCAGAGCCGGACGGCCGCCGAGTGGAGAGTCCGGCTTTTGCGGCGCCCCTACTGGGCGAGCAGCCGGTTCTTGTCGTCATATGTCCGGGCGAGCCAGGCTGCCGGCACGGGTACGACGCAGATGTTCAGGGACCGTTTGTTCTCCGAGAGCATCGCCGACTGGATCTCTATCTTTGTGCCGTCGGCGTTGAACGTCGGATGGATGTGGTCGGCCGCGGTTGTCACTTCGCCCATGGAGGCCAGAAGCGCCATCTCACCGGTGTGCCTGTCGATGATCCAGAGCCTGAACTTGAAGTCGTCGGCACAGGCCCAGCGGCCGTCCGCCGAGCCGTTGACGTGCCAAATCGAGCGGCCCGGGCTGCCAATCGGAACCTGCCCGACGATTCGCATCTCGCGGGTGCGCAGGTTTACTATGCCGACGCCCGTGGGGTGCTCATCGTTGCCCACAGGGCCCCATGCACTCATCTTGTCATTGACCGCGGCCAGCGGCGGGCGGAGGTAGAGGATTGCGATCGCGACCTCGTCCTTCGTGATCACCGCCTCATGCGTGATCCACTCGTACGGCGCCTCGGGATAGAGCGGGCGCATGCCGGTGCCGTCCGCCATGATGGTCCATGTGCGCTGCGGCGCCTTGCCTCCCGTCTCCCAGCAGAAAACGATCTCACCCGGCATCCACGGGTTCGTTTGGACATGGCCGATCTGGAAGGGGACGACGACGATGGTCTTCACCTCGCCGGTCTTGAGATTCATGCTGGCCAGCCCCGACGGCCCGGCGCCCATGTTGCGCGGCCCGAACGGCTTTGAGATCTCGGTGCCCGCGGGCAGCTGCGGGGCGAGGTCCTTGCCGGTTATGCCGAAGTAAACGTAGTCCTCATTGGCATCCAGGCCCATGTTGCCGGTCGCGTGCATCCCTTCGGGCGTCGTTCCGCAGACGCGCTCGTAATCTGAGTCGCCCTTCACCGTCCCGGCGACGGCATCGGCAAAGAGCCGGCCGAGGTCGATCTCTACAACCTCGAAGGGTCCCTTTGGCCGGAAGAATCCCGGCGGACGGGTTGGCATCGGCGTGGGAGTCTGGCCACTGGTCTCGGGCGCCGGCGCCGGTTTATTGCTGGCCGCCATTGCCGCCGCCGCGGCATCTATGTAGGGGTCGCGTCCAATATCGGTTGGGGCGCCCATGTCGCGCATGATATAAAGCTTCATCGACTTGCGCGCGACGCAGAGCATCCCCAAGTAGCCCTTGTCGGTCACCTGGACGATCGTGCCGGTCTCCTCGTTGACCGCGAACGCCTGTCCGCGCGCCCGGTTGGAGCGGAAGATGAGCCACTTGCCGTCTGAGGTCCAGTCGGGGTGCGTCTGGTAGATCTTGGAGTCCCCGACGGGTTTGCTGGTGAGGAAGGTGAGGACTGTCCCGGTCACGGGATCTATGACAGTCTTCTTCTCGGAGGGGAAAGTGCGGCCGACCTGGGCCGAGGCGGACATGATCGACAGCGCCGCGGCGCACAGCACCGCCGACGTCTTCAGGAGCGTTGGATATTTCATTTTTGGGGTAGAGGGTTGATGAAGGGACGCATCGGGGCGCGAAAGGATTCCACAAATCGCACGGTTCCTGCCGCCGCCCTCGCCGTTGACTCAGTGGGACTCGGAGAAGCTTGTGATCGAGTGCCACTCAAGCACCTCCTGGAGGAGAGCCCGCTCGGTCCTGAGCACGAGGCGCTCAAGGCTGTTCCACGTCTCGCAGAACGCGATCTGCTTGCGGCTTCCCTCCAGCATGGCGCGCATCTCGCGGTAGCGGGCGACTCGGCGCTGCAGGTCATTGATCGAGATGAGGGAGATGAGCGAGGCGGCTACGACCGGCAGGGCGATGGGAAGGAAATGGTAGATGGTGCTCCGAAACCACTCCGGCACCTCGACATTCAGCGTGAACCCGACTGCGTAGGTGGCGGTGCAGATCAGGGCCAGGATGGTCGCGATCCAGAATCCGAGCTTCAGCCTCCTGAACAGCGGCAGGGCCCGCCCCTCCTGGCGCAGATAATAAGCGACCTGGTCGTCGATGCGCCGCTCGAGGTAGATCCGCCTGAACTCGTCCATCGGCACGGGCTGGACGGCCGAGGCGCGGCTGTGGAGGATGTGCAGGGAACGCGTCAATCCGCGCACGTTCGGCAGGTCCAGCTCCTGGAAGAGGGGCGTGGCGCGTGGAAGGCCCCAGGTGGCGAGCGCCGAGCGGCAGAACTCCGCCGCAAGGCGGCACCGGACCCAGCTGTCGTGCGAGTGCGCATGGCGCCTCAATACGACGGCCACTCCCAGCGCCGCCGCGAGGCAGGCCAGCTTCGCCCAGGGTATCGCGACATGGCTCAGGCCAAAGGCCAGGGCCGCCGCGGCGATGAGGGTCGCCGCCACGTGAAGGACAACGGTCGAGGCGATCAACATGCGGAAACGCGGGGCATCCCTGCTCGCAGCGATGTCACACTTGCGCTGGAAGTTGAAGATGGCGTCGGGCGCCTTGAACGGATTGCCTCCGATTGATCCCTCCACGTCGGGAAGGTGGTTCAGGTTCTCCAGGCCCTTGTCCCCGCGCTCAAACGCGGTCCAGTTTTCCCTGCGCGCCTCGCAGGTGGCCGCATCGATGATGATGACCGGCTTTCCGATCGACTTCGCGTACTCCACCACGTCGGCGGTGCCCCCCTTCCCGCGGACGGGGTCACCGTCCCAGACCGCCAGGAGGACGTCACAGCCGTTTACAGTCTCCATGCCGCAATCGAGGTAGGCATCGTTGCGCGGGCCGTTCTCCGTGATGACGCGAACATGCTCCGCCCTCTCGAGCATCTTCTCGACCTCCTGCCATTCGATCTCGTCGAAATCCCTCGAGAATTCCGCGCGCGGCATGGGAAGGATGGCGTACCAGGAGAGGCCCAGTTCCATGGCCTGAGCGACGAAGAGCTGGTCGCCCCCCGTGGCGACGGAGGAGAGAGCGACCCATTCGCCCCTCGACTCCTTCCGGAGCGCCTCGAGTGCCAGCCTTACCGCCTCGGCCACGGCCTTGGCGTTCTCAAGTTGCCTGTGGCCGGAGAATCCTACGACGTGAAAAAGGGGCAGCTCGGAGCTGGCGGACATTCGCGGGGAGGGTTGTCAGAGCAAGAGCCCTTGCCAAGCCTCCAGCTGCAGGTGCCCCTTTGAACCCGCATTGGCGGCTCGCCGTCTTCCTGCGCCATCAAACACTGGTAATCCAATGGAGTGCCTCATTTCGTTTCCCCCAGCGCCGCGCCCCCGGCCGCCAGCGCCTCGAAACGCGGATCTCCGCGCAGCCTGTCCCACATCGGATCCACCTTCAACAGCGCGGGCGTCAGCGGCCAGGTCTGGCCGGCCGCGGTCTCCGTTGAGTTCTTGAGCAGCTTTTCCAGTCGTGGAATCGCATCATCCGCCCTTCCCAACTCGGCGTAAATCTTTACCGGCGAGAAATCCCACGGCACGTGCTGCCCACTTTGCATTTCCTCGATCGTGTGGGCCTCCCGCAGGGCTTCCTCGTTCCGCCCGAGCAGCGCAAACAGTTCGCCCTGGCATAGGCGAAAGGACAATTGATCCGGATGCTCCGCCAGCCGGGCCTGCACCTCCGCCAGGGCTGCCTCCCAGGCGACGTGTGCCGCCTCCGGCCGGCCGGCGATCGCCTGCGCGCGGCCCACGAAGTAGGCCTTCGGGCCGAAGAACCAGCTGTCCAGGATGAAATCGTCCGGCAGGCGCGCGAGGGTCGCCAGCGCGTCGTCAGGCTTGCGGTCCATCATTTGCACCCATGCCGTCACCCAGATGGACCGATGTTCGTCGCGAAACGATGCTGGCTCGCTCGCAAGCGACAGACTCGCCCCTCTTGTGTCACCCTTCCATGTTACGAGCAGCATCGCGAGCCCGCCCTCGCTGTTTGAGGACGGCTCCACGGCGATCGATTTTCGGATCGCACGGTCCGCCTCCGTAAATCTCGAACTCGAGAAATAGGCCAGGAATTCGACGTATTCGGCCAGAGCGGCGTGCTCGGGCTTAGAAGCCACTTGCTCGAGGAGCGCGATTGCTTCATCCCGCCGGTTCTGGTTGAGGCGGATGAAGGCCATCTGATAGGTCGCCTGCCAGTAGCCAGGATCGAGGGCGAGGACCTTCTTGAGCGTCGTCTCTTTCAGGTCGGCATCCTCGGGCCCCAGGGCGTTGCCGAAGGCAAAAAGCGCCTCGACCGAATTGGGGTCGATGCGCAGCGCGCGTTCCGCCTGGCTCCTGGCGAGTGCCATGCGCGTGGTCGAGTAGTCGAAGCCGCGGCCCCTGAATGACCGATTCAACTCCGAGGAGAAAGCCAGCACCTCGGCGTCGTTCGGGTCGAGCGCAAGCGCCTGCTTCATCAGGCTGTCGGCCGCTGCATAGTCATCCTCGTTTGATGCATACTTATCCAGCGTCATCGCCCGCGCCCTGGCCGCGAGCTGCCGGGCTTCCGACAACGGGGCGGTCGCACTTGGGGCAATCGAGGTCGAGCCAGTCTCAGCGCGGGCGTTCCTCTTGGGGCCAAATATCCACCAGCCGGATGCAGCGACGAGGATCAGGAGAACCAGGGCCGCGATTGCGTAGGCCCGGCCTCCGAGGCGAATTCTCGACCGCGGCAGGGTCGCGCCATCCTGCGAATGCGCTGTCTGCACTCTCAGCTGTTCCTCGTGCGACAGGGCGCCCGTGCGATGCGACCAAAGCTTCAGGAAACGGGCCAGCACCTCGGGCGGCACCGCGCCCCCGTGCAGCCGCGTCCATTGGACCTTTCGGAACCGGTCCGGGACGAGTGCCTCCGGCTCGCGTGTGTCATCGATTACAACAGGCAGGATGAAGGGTACGCCCTGGGCGATCCCGTGCGACCGCTCGGCCGCCAGATCCCACTCGATCCGAAAGTAGCCCTCGTGCCGCGCCTGCGTATGCGCGGAAACGATCGGGATGAAGAGGACGCACTCCCTGATCTGGCGGCGGATCTTCGCATCCCATTCATCGCCATGCTCAAGGCCGCCCTCCTGGTCGAACCAGACCTCGACCCCCCCGGAGCGAAGCGCGTCGCTGATGCGCTTGGCCGCCTCGGTGTCCTGCGAGGCGTAGCTGAGGAAGACCGCGCCCTGGGCGCTCACGGTTTGGTGGCGGTATCTGGCATGAAGCGTGGAGCGAGGCCAACGCTGCAGTTCCCGCGGGACTCTTGCCAGACCAAAGCCGCCTTTCTCCGCTACGGCGCCGGCCGAAAACCGCGCTCGGGACCGAAGGCCCCGCATCTCGACCCTCAGGACCGAGAGGAACCCGCCATGTCGCGCTCGAGCGCTGCGACGTCGGGTTCCCGGGCGATCTCCGTTGAGATGACGCTCCACGCGGGCAGGCTCTCCAGGTCACCGTCGCAGGCGTCCAGCCTGGAACCGCTGAAGCCCGAGGCCGCGGGCCCTGCACATGAAGTTTGCTATGGAGACGAGGGCCACCTCTTGCTTCCGCCTGATCGTCTGGAATAATGGCGGCATGAACCGCCGAGAGTTCCTCAAGATTGCCTCCCTCACCGCCGGCGCCTCCCTGGCCGGCTCCAAGATCCTCCGCGGCGACTCCCCCTCCGCCACGGCAGCGACCCACCGTCGGGACACTATGATAGGCATGCCGATCAGCACCGCCCCGCTGGGCCAGCCGGGCTTCGAGCAGATGCTCGACGACATGCAGAGGCGCGCGGGAGTGAACGCCCTCTTCCCCTTCATCTACACCCACGAGGGGCACCGTGCGGGGATCGAAACCCCGGGTTTTCGCGGCGGCAACTTCGCCATTCCGCACATGCAGTACTACAAGGACAGCGGTATGACCTACGAGGACATGCGGGCTCCGGAGGCCGGCGAAATGGACCTGCTCGACCGCGCGCTCACGCTTGGACACCGGCGGGGCATCAAGACCTTCGCCTGGGTGATCGAGGACAACAACCGGCCCAGGATCCCCCATTGGGAGCCGATGTACGAAATCGATATCCACGGGCGCCGCAGCGAAAAGAACCCGGCCGGCCGGTGCTTCAACAATCCGCTCTACCGCGCCCTCACCCTTGGGCTGATGGAGGACTACACGCGATCGTACCCGATCGACGGCATCATGTGGGGATCGGAGCGCCAGAGCGGCGTCCTCGACGTGCTGAACATCTCCCAGAGCTCCCGGGTCGACCCCTCGCGGACGACCTGCTTCTGCGAGTTCTGCGTGAAGAAGGGGCGCGACCAGGGCATCGACGCCGAGCGGGCTCGCCAGGGATTCCTCGCGTTCGAGAAATTTATCCTGGCCAACCGCGCAGGCCAGCGGCCCCGCGACGGCAACTTCACGGGGTTCTGGCGGATCCTGCTCAACCACCCCGAGCTGCTCGCGTGGGAGAACCTCTGGGTGCGCAGCAGGCACGAGTTTCAGGCGGACATCTACCGCACGGTGAAGGCGATCAACCCGGCGCTCCCCATCGGCTGGCACATCTGGTCAAACCGGTCGTTCAGCCCGTTCCAGCGCGCGGAGGAGAACTATGCCGACATGGCCCCGTTCTCCGATTTCCTCCGGCCCGCGCTCTACAACAACTGCGCCGGCGAGCGGTTTCGCAATTTTGCGAAGGGCACACACGACAGCCTGTTCGGGGACATCCCGCCCGCCGAGGCGCTCAATCTGTTCTGCCAGCAGCTCGGCTACAAGGAGGCTCCATACGACAGGGTTGCCGGCACGGGCCTCTCAGCCAGCTACGTCGAGATCGAGACCCGCAACGCCGTGGACGGTGTTGCTCCGGCCCCGACGAAGATCTGGCCGGGCATCGACATCGATGTCCCCGTGTCGGCGGGCTCCAGCACGTGCACGCCCGAGGGTGTCAAGGCTGCCGTTAGGGCTGTTTTCCATGGCGGCGGCCACGGGATCCTGCTCTCTCGCAACTATGTCGAGATGAAGCCGGAGCACCTGAGCGCGGCTGGCGACGCCCTGCGCGAACTGGGCCTAGCCTGAGCACGGAAAATTGCAGGGTGGTCCGCAGCATATTTAGGGTTCGCGCGCATCCGAGGGATCATCTCGACGCCCCCGCCGTGGGAGATCGGTCGGAGGTTTGCTCTCCATCTAGGGAATATATAGCCGCGAAATCAGGAACTGCCGAAAGCGCCCTGGCGAGATTTGCGGTCATTTTCACATCCGCCCTGGACGACGCCAGGTTCGATTTGTCGGCGACGAGAAAATGGTCAAGGTCCCAAAACTCGAGGCCTGGGAATATTCTGAAAAACCTCCGATTGCCGGCCGGTGGCAGCACGATCGGGGAAACGCCAAGGCGGTTGGATGCAGCCACGACGTCCGCATGCAACCGAGCAAGGTCTGTTGATCGCCGGCGCGCGAGCGCGCAATAAGAGCTCCGGCCGCGCGAAGCGCCTTTGGCGTCCAGGTAACAATTTCCTATGAGGTACATGGCGCACGTGATTCCAAGAAGAGACGCAAGGAAACGCAGCCATTTGCCAGACGACCCGACCTGCGCGGGGCACGTCCGGTCGATTGCGTATGCCAACGCAAGGGAAAACCAGGAATGCGCCATCATCACCCATTTGGCGGGCCAATAAGCTCCCGGCTCTATTGCCGGCCGGGCAAGGACGACCATGTAGACCTGCAGCAATATAACGGCGCCAAGGCCTGCCAAAATGAGCCGCTCTTCCTTGGAGCGCCTGAGAAACCAATAAAGAGACGCTGCTGCGAAAACGAACGTTGCTGCGAACTGCAGCAGGTCAAATTGCACATTGAATAGCCACGAACCCGGTACGAATGGGGTCACGGAACAGATGACCAAGCCCACCAGGCCCGACCAAATTTGAATTATTACGCGCGAAGGGTCGCCAGCTTCGCGCAAATCGATGGTTGGCGCCGCCCTCATGACCGCAATGCCTCCCACCGTAAGAAATGCCGCCAGCAAGAGTAAGACGAGATATGCCGCCGGGAGGCGTTTCCCCCGGGAAAAAAATGCGATAAGGCTAAAGATACCCGTGGCTGCAAAAGCCCATAGGCCCGCCGAATCCACCAAAGCCGCGCCTTCCGTTGCCAATAGGCTGACAACGAGCCAGCGGGCCTTGCGCGAGGCGCTGAATCGGTACAAGGCGGCAATCGCCATAAAGCCGAGCGCCGCGCATTGCGGATAGGTCAACAGGACGTAGTAGCCGGCGGTCACCTGGGCCCATCCAATCCACACCCAGCTAAACACCAGGAAAAACACAAGGGTTGCTTGCCTGGCTCCCAATTCTGCGAGCAGCCAGCAGCCGCTGCCGAGCAGGGCAAAGCAGCTGACCGCGTCCAGAATGTTGAACGCCGCAGGTTCGGGCCCGAAGATCTGCAGGAGGGTGCTGAACTGCAGGCGAAAGAGCGGCATGAAGTGGCCGTTCGCCGGCGACAAGAGCATTTCGGTCCGAGCTTGATTTTTGACGGCCCAAATGAGGCCAAAGTCGTCCAGGCGGAACTCCCCGCTCCAGAGACTTCGTCCGTCAAAAATCTCGATTACACAGGCGGCCATTCCCGCGATTATGAGCCAATCGCGCGTACGCCGTGGCGGACTCAATGCCCACAGATTGAGGCTCGAATTGATTGCTTTAATAGGGCGACTTTTGCCCCGATACGATCACGGGCTTTAGTACTGGGCATTGATTTCGGGAGTCGATGCCTAAATTGGCTGACATTGGGGCGCGGCTGATTGAGGCTGTGAAAGCAATCGGGGATGGGCTAGCAAGGCAGGAATCGGCGTCGTCCACCTCTTGACACCGCGATTGAAGGCGGTGGCTTCCACCCTTTCTTTACCACAACCGACCTTCACATCCTATGAGCAAGAACCTATTCCCAGAAATATTCTCTCTCGAAGGGGAGAACGCCCTCATCACAGGCGGCGGCACAGGCATCGGCTTCGCGATCGCGGAGGCGATGCATGCCGCCGGTGCGCGCGTCATCCTCGTTGGAAGGAGGGAAAAGGAGCTTAGCGAGGCGGCGGAACGACTGGGCGACCGCGCGAGTTACTTCTCTCAGGATATCTCGCAGTCCAGCGGGATCCCGGCATTTGTCGAACGCGTCACCGGCGCCAACGGGCCGATCACCTGTTTGGTCAATAACGCGGGAATTCAGATTAAGAAGCCCGCCGTCGACACGACGCCCGAGGATTGGGAAACGATGTTTCGCACCCACCTCATCGGTGCGCACGCGCTCGTTCGCGCGGTTGCGCCCGGAATGATCGAGCGCAAGCACGGCAGCATCATATATACGGCCTCAATGGCCGCCTTGTTTGGAATCCCGTTGGTGATCGCCTATACCGCGGCCAAGAGCGCAATGGTGGGACTCGTCAAGGGCTACTCGACAGAGTTCGCCCCTCACAACGTACGGGTGAACTCCATCGCCCCGGGATGGATCGATACGGCGATGTCGCGGAAGGCGTTTGAGGGAGATCCTGCACGAAGGGCGAATGTGATTAGGCGCACTCCGATGGCGAAACTCGGCAAGCCGACCGACATTGGCTGGGCAGCCGTTTTTCTCACGTCCCGAGCGGCGGAGTTTGTGACAGGAGTCACTTTGCCCGTGGACGGAGGCGTCAGCGTGGGATTTTGAAGGGCATTGCATCCTGCCCCCGCAAACCGGGGCGCAGGCCGGCGACGCGATGGGCTTTGCCTCGGTGCCGGATCCGAAGCCGTTCTTGGACCCTCAATTCGGTTTCTGCGGCGTGGCGCCGGGAGCTGCGGTCTGCGCCGCCGCCGTCGCTTGCGCGCGTTCCTCTGCTCGTGCGTCCTGGATGATGGCTTGAATCTTGGGACCGAGGTCCCTTTGCATCGTTTGGACGTACGGCATCAGCTTCTGCATGATCTGCGGCTGCTTTTGGAGCATGGACATCCCCTCAGGGGACTCGAAGAAGGCCTTCATGGCCTTGAGCTCCGCCTCGGAATAGACCTGGGCATAAATCACGTCCAGCTTGGTGATGAGATTCTTTGCCGCGTCCATGGAAAGGGCCATGATCTGCGAGCTCATCTTCTGGGCCAACGCCTGCTGCTGGGGTGTCAGGTTCGCCGAGTTCTGGTTTATCGATTGCGCCGCCATCTGCTGCATCTGAGCGGACATCTGGTCGAACATCCGGTCCGCGTGCATGGCCTTGATGACCTGTTGGGCCAAGGCGATGTTGGCAGGCTGGGACGTATCGGCTGGGCCGTCCGCCATGAGCAGCGGTGCGAGGACGAGAAAAAGGGCGAGGCAGGGGATTCTCTTCATGTTATCTTTGGCAGCGCGGCTGCAAGGCGGGTGGGATGGCTGTTCGGGGCTAGCTGTGTCGCTGGGAGCCTTGGCTGCATCTGAAGGGTTGGCGAGCCTTGACATGGGAGCGCGACAATTCGGTGATTGAAGTGCGTGGCGCTTGCCGGTCGAACCCGCTCTTCGGCCTTCGAGGCTTCCTCTCGATGATCTTCAAGGCTTACCCCGACTTCAATATTGTCGTCGTGGATGTATTGATCGACGGATCCAAGGCGGCGACGTTCGAGCGCGTTGCGGGTACCTGGATTGCTCGATTCACAGTTGCGGCCGCGGGGAAACCACTCCCGGCAACGGCCGGGGCATTCGATCGTCCGGGTGTGATGCGCCTGGCCTACAATCCGGACCATTCGGTCGAAAAAGCTTCGCATCTGTCGGGATCGCCTGACAGTTGATCAGCAATTGGGCATAACGCCATGAGGTCCCTTCCCGCTCACCGCAAACCGCCGATAACGCCGTTAGGCGTTGAAACAAGGTGCTGAATTCCCGAGTGTTTATCTTATGAAAAAGCATGTCATCTGGGTCGCCCTATTTGCGGCCTTTCTTGTCCTTCCCCGGACGGTGCGCGCCCAAGGCGCCCTTGACGATGCGCAGAAGTCCATTTCTGCGCGACATTATGATGATGCGATATCGACCCTTGGGAACTACCTTGCTTCAAACCCTGGCTCCGCCGCCGCAGAGCTGCTCCTAGCGCATGCCTACCATTGGAAGAAGGACTTCCCGAATGCGGAGTCCCATTATCGGAAGGCTGCCGCGCTCGATCCGCGCTACAGGTTGGAGATCGTCGCGCTTCTCGACGAACTGGGAGAATCGGAGGAGATCATCCGGATTGCAGGCCCCGAAGTGACGAGCAGCAACCGGCTTGCCCCGTCGATCCTTGGCGCGCTTATGACGGCGTACTACCGGGTGGGCAGGCCGGTTGACGGCGGGAAGATCAGGGATCTTCTCGAGGCAACCACCTACAGCGACCAATCAGACGTGGACTATAGGAATTACATGCTGGCGTACTGCGCCATGATGGACGGTGACTCCCAAAGGGCCAAGGATCTGCTCAGGAGCATCCATGACAGGAGCTACCTCCAATACGCCGCGACGGACGACAAGTTCAAGGTGCTGTTCAAGGACCCGGAGTTCATCGAGATCACCAAGTGACGGAGGTCGCCACGGCATCGGTGACGGGGAGCAGTCCTCGCTATGAATAGGATGGCTTCCCGCCCTGGTATCGAACCGGGACCGTCGATTTGACATTCATCTGCTACCGGCTTTCCAGCAGAAGGTTATGAAGGTCAAGAATTGACGATGAAGCCGCACCATGGCGCTCCGAGCGGCGAACTATTCACCAACTTTGCACCGCCAGGCCGGTATCCAAGGTCAATCGGACACTTGTTCTGCTGCACCGCGCAGGATGCGATGCATGCATGACAAGCGCGGACTAAGACGCTCAACCATTCAGGCGCGCAAACGATTCCACGGGATTGGCGAATAGGTTTATCGCATTGGCCACGTGGATCTCCTCGGACCCCGAATTCAGGCCCTCCATCGCTTCGCGAACGAACTCTTCAAGCGGAATTCCGATCTCCCGTCCTTTTGGGCCCATGTAGTCGTGCAGCTCGGTCGAAACCGCGGGCGGCGAAAGCTCGATCACCCGAACTGAAGTCGCCTTGAGTTGATGGCGCAGGGACAGGGTAAACGAGCGGAGCGCGGCCTTGGTCGCGCAATAGACGGGCATCACTGCGTAGGGAACGTACGCCAGCCCGCTTGTAACGTTCACGATCCGAGCGCTCGGTCGGGCGAGAAGGTGGGGCAGAAACGCTGCCGTGCAGGACATCAGCGACCGAAGATTCGTATCTATCTCAAGATCGCAGAAGTCGAGCGGGGTGGGCTTCGTGAGGTCGTGCTGTCGCTGGACTCCGGCATTGTTGATGAGGCAATCCACGGCGCCGAACTTTTCGGGCACCTCCTTTGCAGCGCGCTCAAGCGCCAATCGGTCGGTGATATCGAGGGGGTAGGCTTCGACACCTGGGTTGGCCCTGCAGACCTCCCGAAGGGCTTCGACGCGCCGTCCCGCTATTATGACTCGCGTGCCTTGGCGAGCGAGCGCAACTGCAAGCCCTCGGCCAATTCCGGAACTGCCACCGGTGATGAAGCAGCACTTGCTGGGAAATGTCATGCCTCCAGACTAGCGTCTCATCAGGGATTCACAAGCAGCCTGCCGGATATCAGCTCTCAGGCGGACGCAGTTAGCGGCTTTTCCGCAGAGCGAACGTGCTCGGCGCGGACGCCAAAGCCCAAGAACCGCGCCGTGAGCCCGCGAAGCCATCCCGAATTCGTCAGAAGCCGCATGATGAGCGGAGGCCTCATGGCCTCGTTCTTTCGGGAGAGGACGGGGGCGAGAATCTGCTCATGCATCAGGATCTGGAGGCCCTGGACAAGCCGTGTGGGCAGGAGCCTCCGCTGGCGGACCCTATCCAGGTCCGCGTCGGTGAGATCTCCCGCCTTGAGCGGGCCGGAAAGGAGGTTTGCCGTCGCCACTGCGTCCTGGATCGCGAGATTGATCCCAACCCCGCCCACGGGCGACATCGCGTGTGCGGCATCCCCGATGCAGAGGAGTCCCGGCCTGGACCAGCGCAGGAGTCGGTCGACTGCGACCGTCAGGAGCTTCACGTTATCCCACGAGCGGATGTCGCCCATATGCGGCCGCAGCGTGGGAACCACCTGGCAAACCTCCTCGCGGAATGCCTCAATCCCCTTTGCCTTCTCGGCGTCCGCACCGCCCTTTGGAATCACATAGGCGCACTGCCAGTAGTCGCCACGGTCGATCGTGATGATGATCCTCCCCTTATCCAGATGGGTGAAATCTTCGTCAAACGACGCCGGATCGCGGCCGATCCGAAACCAGAGAACGTCGATCGGGGCGCCCAGGTCGATGACCTTGAGCCCCGCTTCGGAACGGACAAGCGAGTGTCGGCCATCGGCACCAATCAGGAGCCTCGCCTTGAGTTCCAAGGTCGCCTCTGGGGTCTTCACTCGGACCCCGGTTATCCGGGAGGCATCCTTCAGGAGGCCGACGACCTCCGAGCGCATGCAAACCCTGAGACCCGGGAGCGCCCGGCCTTTCTCCAGAAGGAAGTTTAGGAACTCCCACTGCGGCATGAAGGCGATGAATCCGTAGCGTTCTCCGAGCCTGCTGAAGTCGCCGAGGGCGACCCGCTCGGCGCCAAACTGTCCGCCAATGCGGCGCAACTTCTGATGCGGTCGCTGGAGAAACTCATCGAGCAGCCCCAGCTCATCCAGGATCCGCAGGGTCGACGGGTGCACCGTGTCACCCCGAAAGTCCCTCAGGAAGTCCGCGTGCTTCTCGAGCACGACGACCCGCAGGCCCGCCCGCGCGAAGAGGTAGCCCGTCATCAGGCCGGCGGGACCGCCGCCCGCAACGCACAGGTCCCAGGGGCCCGCGTCCGTCGGGCCCAGCGGCGGCGGTAGAGGCGGCTGCGGGGTACATGGAGTAGTCGGCACGAGGCGATTGGACCCCGCGGCCAAGACTTGGTTGCCCGACCGGCCACGATTGCCGCGGTAAGATGATCAGGTGCGGTCCGTTCGCCGATAGCACGCGACTAAGATGCGTGTCCTTGAATCCCGGTCCGCATGATTTTGGTCCAGAGAATTTCATGGATATCGCATGGCAGACCGTTGAGGCTTTTCCAATCCGCCCTCCACTTTTGGACCGCCTCGCATGCCACTTCGTCGAAAAAAGATTTTCCGCCCTCCGTCTCCGGCACTCACAACGATCTATGTGCGGCCTGGCTATAACCGCGTGTTGGCCGAGGAGTTCGAGGCGCTTAAGCATAAGCGCGTCGATTTGGTGAAAGACAAGGTCGAGGCGCACAGCCAAGGCGACCTGCGCGAGAACTTCGGGTTCAAGGCGGCCAAGGATGCCATTCGCGCCGTCGACCAGAAGATGGCCGCGCTTGACCGCTTTGTGGCTCGCAACTCCTTCATCGAAGTCGATCCAGCCACGTGGCTCACCAAATCGACAGACACGCTACAGCTCGGTCACGTGGCCACGATCGAAAAGCAGGACGTGCCGACGAAGCGAGAACACCATTTCACGTTTCTCGTGACCACGCATGGCGAGACGGCGAGCGATCCCGATTCAGGGATCGAATGCCTGCCGCACAACTCCCCCCTCGCCACCGTGGTGCTGGGCCTCAGGGCCGACACTCCGACCAAGGTCATTCTCCCCGCCGGCGAGGCTATCGTGACCGTTCGCTCCATTCGCAACCCGACCCAAGCCGAACTCGATAGCCTGCTCACGACCATCAAGCCTCCTAAGATCGAAAACGATTAAGGATCAAGAAATGGCTGCCCGGGCTGGGATCGAACCGGGACCAGCGAGTTGGCGTTCATCGAGCACCAGAGTTCCGGCAGGCGGTTATGGAAGTCAAGAATAGGTCAGGAGATCCGATAGCGGTGCTCCGAGCGGCGAACCATTCGCCAGCTATCCACGGGTGGGATACTGCGTCCCGGTCAGCCGAACAATCAATTCCAGGGGATGCGATTCGTCTGCCAGCACAAAGACAACTATGCGGGTTGTTAAGAAGTCCCGGCCATTCCGAGAAAGATGAATGCCGGAACTTGGCCGGTAAGCTGTCTAACAAGCCTCGAGCTGATTCGGCCCTGTGACAAGATGGTCCCTGCGATCCGTATCTCTTGGCCCTTGTGCTTACGGTTCGGAACCGGAACGCCTCAAGCTCTCGAGCAGCCGGTCAAACCTAACCCAATAGATGGCGCAGTCTTTCTCGTTTGTGCAGCGGGAATAAAAAAGGAATTTGTCATCCGGAGTCACATATTCTCCCCATCTGTGGGCGACTCCGTCGTTGATTAAGGGTCCCAGGCTTTGAGGTTTGCTCCAAGTGTCATTGGGCCTGCGAAAGCTGATAAACAGCTCACATTCAAAGGCCGGCGTTTCATTTGCGCTCACAATCATAAAGGATTCATCCTTGGCGACAAAGAAGTCCCCGTTGAACCCCGGCTCATTCAATGGAACGCCGAGGCTCCTTATGGTGGAAGTGGCTCCCGACCCCTCCATGACACAGAATTTATATGTGTTCCAGTCTGTGACATTTCCTTGGCCGGCATCGCTGCCGACATAACAACGGCCGCTGGTGGTGGGCATGAAGTCATACAATGCATATGGCTTTTTCAAAAAAACCGCGGGGATGCTCCACCCGTCGTCGGTCCTATGCGACTGCCACACCTTGGTTGGATTGACGCCCATAAAATACAACGCATCGTCGTTTACGGAGAACGTCGGTGCGTAAAAGTGCTCGTTCAGGACCTTGGGGGCACTCCATTTGCGATCGGCATATTTGAAGCTTTTGATTTTTGCATGGGTAAGGTTGAAGAATTGATCGTTTTGCACGTAATAGATTTCCATTCCGTCGTTTGAGAAGGCGATCCTGTCCATGGTAAAGGTCCCCTTGTCTGCCAGAAGCAGAGACGCAAAGGGCTGGGGCTTTTCGGAAGGCCGTGGCTGGCCTAGGTAGGCGTCCGGGCTGTCCCAAAAAGTTGGCTCAGCCCCTTGGAGGTCAGCAATTCCTAGAAGAAAGACAGCGGTGCAAACGGCGGTAATTTTCATGATCGCACATGGGGAGGTTGATGAGAAATCGATGACTGTTCGCAGCTGCGGATGAGCGAAACCAGGCAAAATACGATACGGAATGGATGGAAGGGTTGCCTGGGAGATGAACGGCATCTCCCGGACGTACAAGGACGGCGAGGAATCCAAGAACGCCGATTCATTCGGCCGTGATGATCGGTATAGTGCACGAGCGTCGACCGCGTAGACTTACTCGCCTCGGAAACTGAGACGCTGAACTCTGCCCAAATGCTTGCGAGGTTAACAGGCGGCGGAGTTCCAGCGGAGGCAATCTCACCGATCAAGTCGTTGGGAGCCTTGGATGTGTTCGAGGAGTTGGCGAGACTTGGCGTGAGCGCGCGCTGATTTGCTGAAAGTCAGGGAGAATGCCAGCGCCTTACGGACAACTAGGCGTCTGCAGCAGCAATCCGTTGCCTTCCGATCTCGTTAAATGTCCCGATCAATCCTTAGGGATTCCGCAGCTTTGGACCAATGAACTCGATTGGCCCCGATTCACGCCGGTTGAACTTGGCCGCCCCCATCTGGTGCGCCAGATGGCTCAACGCAGAGGGCGGCGGCCGCGCCCAACCAAACGAGCCATTGGGAAAGCTCGACCGCGGGTACGCCCATCCATCTTCCGGGGATCCACAGGCTCAGGCCCATCAGGAATGCCAGCGAAGCCGTGAGCCGGTTTTGGCGGCGGTACAGGCGGACCTGCAGGGCCACGAGCATGGGGATGCACAATAGGTTGTCATGGCCAAACGCAGGAAACCAGGCGCGGCCGGCGAAGGCTGTCAGCGCCAAAAACCGCAGGGGATCCTGATCAACAAGCGCCGGCCTGCTCCAGGAAAGCGCGAAGACGAGGGTCGCCACCGTCGCAAGACCGATACCGGTCACCCACGACCTGGGGGCGCCCAATCCAAGGAGGAGCGTGTTCAGCCCGAAACCCCGGGCCATCGATTCGAGGCCGACCGAATTATAATTCCTGAGGTGCGCGGCGACGGTGCCGTCGCTCAAGGCGAATCCTAGGACGAGGATTATCCCCACGATAGTGCAGGACCCGAATGCCACTTTCCATTTGCGGTAGGCGAATAGGCTGAGGAAAAGCGGAACGCAGAGCACCGGCTTAACGGTGGCAAAAACGAGTGCCGAGATAGTTGCGCCTGTTCTGCCCGAGTGCAGGAAGAGTACGGCACAAGACAATAGGGCAACTACGACGATGGAATATTGGCCAAATGCCAGGGCATGCTGAAAATTGCTGCAGGCTAAGACGGCCGGGACCAGGAGCCAGGGCGGCGGGCCCGCCGGACGGGAAAGCCGCACCCAGGCCAAGACGGCTGCGGCGAGTGCGGCGACATTGACGAAGCCAAAGTAGGTCCGACACTCCGGCCACCCAATCGGAGGAATCATAACCGAACCTAGGACCAGACTGGACGGGAGGTAGTTGCCCCGGTCCCATTCCAGGCCCATCTCATTCCTTGGCGCGCGCGCGTTATCTACGGGCACCCGCCAGAAAGCGTGTATTTCGAAGAAGCGCAGCTGCAAGTCCACGGCCCGGCCTGGCTCGACGATGAGCGCGTGGAATCCCTTTCCCAGATGGTAGAGGGATAATACCGCCAGGAGTGCGGCCGCTGCGACGGCCAAAGTGCGATAGCGGTCGATCACGCTATTCACCAGAAAGGAGGCATTCACCTGCCATGCAGCACTTTGATAGAGTAGTGCCGGACATTTTAAGCACAAGCAACATTCGCATCATATCAGCAAGAACCTATTCCCTCGGGTAGGGATGGTTACTTGGGGCTGATTGACTCGCAGGGAAACTGGGATGCGTTCTGGGAGTTGGCATGCCTTGGCGTGAGAGAGTGCCAATTCAGGAAGCAGCCTCGCGCACGTGAGGCTTGCCGAATCATGCGTGCACCCCGTTGGATGCTGGCGAACCAAAAATTGTGTCCGCAATAGGTGTTACGGCAAAATGGCTGCCCGGGCTGGGATCGAACCAGCGACCAAGTGATTAACAGCCCCTCGGCGCCCTTATTCGATAAAGGAGCTACCCCTTTAACACGGGCAATTGGCGCACGGCACGTGCGAGAAATCGCACTCTCGTTGAGGGGATTGGTAATGACGTTGACTAGTGAGTGATTTTACTCATTGTCATGAGCAAATTGTATGATACGAGATAACTTATTCCAAGCCATCAGGAAACGAATGACAGAGCCCCGCCGCTTCATTCAGGTTTTGGCTGGGCCACGCCAGGTCGGCAAGACGACCTTGGCTCGCCAGATGATGGCGGAAAAGGGCGTAATCTCCCACTATGCAACGGCCGACGAGCCGACATTGCGCGACCGCACGTGGCTAGAGCAGCAATGGGAAACAGGACGCCTGCGCACCCGAGATCAAGCGACTCGTGCGATTTTGGTGCTGGATGAAATCCAGAAGGTTTCAGGCTGGTCAGAAACCGTGAAACGGCTTTGGGACGAAGACACCCATGCTGGGGTGGCGCTCAAAGTCATGGTACTGGGGTCGGCCCCGCTACTCATCGAGCGCGGTCTCACGGAGAGCCTGGCAGGACGCTTTGAAGTTATACGAGTGCCCCATTGGTCGTTTGCGGAAATGCGCGAAGCCTTTGGTTGGACGGTCGAGCAATACGTTTACTTCGGCGGCTACCCCGGCTCGGCGCCTTTGATCGGCGAGCCGGCCCGTTGGCGCAGTTACCTCGTCGATTCCCTGATCGAAACGACCATTTCTCGCGACATCCTGTTGATGACGCGGGTGGACAAGCCTGCACTGCTGCGGCGGTTATTTCAGCTCGGATGCGCTTACTCCGGGCAGATTCTGTCTTATCAGAAAATGCTTGGACAGCTCCAGGACGCGGGCAACACCGTCACGCTTGCGCACTATCTGGAACTATTGGAAGGCGCGGGCATGGTAATGGGGCTAATGAAATATTCGCATGGGCAGGTGCGCCAAAAGGGGTCTAGTCCCAAACTCCAAGTGCTTAACACGGCCCTCATGGCGGCGCAGGGCGGCAAAACTTTTGAGGAAGTGCGCGGCAGCGGCGACGAATGGGGGCGCTACGTGGAATCATCTGTAGGCGCGCACTTGGTGAATACAAGCGCAGGAACCGGGCTCGCCGTTACCTATTGGCGCGAACGAAACCACGAAGTCGATTTCGTCCTGCAACGTGGCACAGAGTGCGTGGCGGTCGAAGTGAAAAGCGGGCGGCGCAGGGAGTCGCTGCCGGGCATGGCGGCTTTCACAAAGCATTTTTCACCAAAAAAAACCTTGCTCGTGGGGGCTCAAGGCATCGCGTTGAAAGAGTTTCTCGGCCAGCCCGCAGAACACTGGTTTGGGTGAGCTTAGCGATAAATCCAATAGAGGCCGTGGGGAAAGGAAACGAGGCGGACCGAGTTATGGTTCTCCCCCGGGAAGTGGGTGAAGCGGTAGTCGAGCCCGGTCGGCTTGATTTCGTCCAGCAACGCGACGAACGCAATGACGGCGGGAGCGTATTCAGGTTCGTCGCCTTCGGAAAGGTCCAGGCGCACCGGCGCGGGCAAGGCCTTCAATTTTTCCCGCGCCGCTTTGAGAATGGCGCTGTCGCCCCATTCGAGCGGGGCCGGGCTGGCGGCGACGATTCGTTGGAAAAGGGTGGGACGCTGCTCCAGCGTGTAGAGGGCGAACATCGCGCCCATGGAATGGCCGAGCAGCCCCCGATCGGCCGGATTGGTGCGGTACGTCCGGTCGATCAGCGGAATCACCTCATGCTCGAGGAAGTCGAGGAAGGCGGCGGCCCCGCCGCTGCCAGGGACGCTGGCCAGGCTTGTGGGGGAGAAATCGCTGGCCCGAAGCGCCATGACATCCTCGACCGGAACCTGCCCAATGTTTACCATGATTACGGGCGGCATCCTCTGCGAATAGAGATTATTCTCCTGCAGGAACGCCATCAGCGGGAAATGCCAGCCGTCGAGAATATAGAGTACCGGATAGGCTTTGCCGGACGTGGCGTAGTCCTGTGGCAGGGAAATGAGCAGGTCGTATTTCCGGCCGATCTTCGCGGCGGTGATTGCGATCTGCTGGGTGTCCTCGAGGCTGACCGGCGGAGCGGAGATGGCCTCGGCGGCCCGGAGCGGGGTCGCAGGGGATCCTAAGAGTGAGATCCCGGCGAAGAAGATGAGGCATGGGCGGGAAGGATTCATACACCTGAGCGTGGGCGACCCTGCTTTCCTTGTGAACTGCGGCTTTGAGGTCGCAAGTTCATTGTGCTGGCACTGCGGAAACCGGGAATGCTCCGCTCTTCGAAATGACTTATGGAAATTTCCGAATAAAAACGAAAGCGCCAGCCAACATAAGATTCGACATAAGTGGCCTTCTTCGACTCCGCAGGAGTTTTGTAACTCCTTGTTGAAATGGCTGCCCAAGGAGGGATCCGAGACAAAATCTTGCAGGTCTCGATGCCCTTCGAAAAAGGAAGGAATTCGGAAGGAAAAGCGAGGGCGATACTGTCGGGGAAACGCTTGTTGATTGGCAACGT
>Ga0302324_100000533_pt1 | contig 99815 bp, 73 predicted proteins | sample Palsa_T0_1_FD_201949 | JGI IMG/M metagenome (GOLD analysis project Ga0302324, IMG submission 201949) | Peat permafrost microbial communities from Stordalen Mire near Abisko, Sweden - Palsa_T0_1 | ecosystem: Environmental > Terrestrial > Soil > Palsa > Peat permafrost | place: Sweden: Abisko... | reverse complement strand
CCTCTCCGGCCGCCCCGCTCTAGCAGCCGTTACTTAATCGATAGGGGGTGACAGAATCTCGTTGCAGTTAATACGACATTTTCTCGTTGCAACAACAGCACAGGCCTGTCAGCAACCGCGAAAAGGCGCAGCTACAAAACCTACGGGGGAAAATGACGATTCGTATCAGGGTATGCCTTCAGGCATACCGCAGGCGCCCCACCATCAATCCGCGCCTTCAGGCGCTGCGGTGCCGGATTCGATCTCTTCCGCAGCCCGCCCAGCCGTGCCGCCCTGATGCCCTGAGGGAGCCCGCTCGAAAATCGATCTCTGAAAAATCCCAGCGATCAACGAACTTGCGGTGTAGGAACAGCCTTGTTAACGAGATTATCCATGTAGTTCGCCATCTGCTTCATCTCTAGATAGTCATAAGGCTCTCCTGCAAGTGCCTTAGCGAAGGTAGAAGCGATTTTCTTGTCTTGCGGAGTCTGCTCGGAGCCCCGAAGCAATTCTTTCCGCAAGTAGTTCGCGCTCGTCACTAGCGGCTGAAGCTGTTTCGGGTACATCGCGCGGAGATTATTTTGTCGGTCGATAAAGGGTTGCACAATTCTTGAACGTTCTTTTGGATCTATATCAAGAGGAACAGAACTATAGGACTGCTGCGTTTGATAATAAAGACTGTTGTCGTCTTGGTACCACCTTTGTGCCCAATATTGCATCTCGCCTACTATGCCCGGCCCCACTGATAGCAGCGAAGTTAAGAAACTCTTTCTTTCCGTTTGAAGGACAGCGACCAGGGCTTGGTTATTCTCATTCTTGGCTAACGATATTCTCGCGTCAATTGTAGACAGGCGATCATACAAATTGACGATCTTCGGCTGCAGGAGCCCAAGGGTAGCCACCACGCGGTTAGTTTTAGAAACCAACCCGGTGGTTTTATCGACCAGATCATCTGTCTTTCCGAGCGCCGAACCCACATTTTCAAGGAGCTGCTTGTTCGTCCGATCGCTGCTGCGCCTCTGGCCAACATCAAAGGTAAATCCAACAAGCCCGAAGACCAGACAAGTCGTCGCTAAAAGCTTCCTATACTTTGGAGTGTCTTCAATTGCCTCTGCCAATTTTGGGAGCGACATTATGACCCCCAACAAGACCAAGATGAGGTTGGAGACCGCCGGCAGAATGTACGGAGACCAATCTCGCAACCAAGCCCACACGTGATGAAGGCAGGACAACATAGAGCGGGAGAGATTATATCCCGCACACGTCGAAATGGCGCTAACGCACTAACGGGACATCACCATCCCCTCACAATTCCCTTGACTTCGATTCTCAATCCTGAGACCCTATCTCTATCCGCATTGGCTCTTTGACAATAGAATAGCAATGAGATAACCCACGCAAATGCAATATTTTGCGAGCCGGCTACTGATTCCAAGGCACTTGGCCAAAGCCAGATCGCCTAAGTCCTTTGACTGTAATATTTTGCAAGCAAGTTGTTTGTTTTAAATATTTTAGCCAGACTAAAGCTCGGTCGAAGGACTGCAACTCTCTGATTCCAGATATTTTAGCCAGATTGATCTGTGTTTTTTTTTAATCCAGATCACGGTCCGGTCGCAGGGCGAATGAATGCCATCGCTGGCGCGACAGCGCCCCGGCCTCTGACGCATCACGCCGTGGTAGCGCTGACCTTTACCAGGCTGACTTCCGCTGGCGGGGTGCTGGCCTGCTCGGGGACCGGCGATTTCAAGCACAGCTCCAACGCGTCCGCCATGCTCTGCATCTCTTCTTGTTTCGTCGCTTGCCAACTGCTGAACGCCGCTTTCTCCCGCGCCACACCTTCCATGTTGCGGCTGATGCGCGCCATATAGTGGGCCTTTATGCTCTCCAATTCCGCCTGAATTTGGATAACCTCTTCCGCCTTCCTTACCCACTCTGCTTCAAGCTGCTTCTTCTGCGCGGCCTCGTAGGAATCCAGCGCATCCTGGCGCGCTTTGGCGTCCTGCTGCACCTGGTCGATGGAAATGCCGGCAGCATCGAGAGCCATCAGCACCGCAGCCCGCTTCTTCTCCTTCGATAACCCGCTGAGGTGTTCGCTGTTCAGCATCTCGACCACCTTCTTGATGGTGTATCCCTTCCGCGGAATCATGATCCCGGCCGCGCGGTAAATATCTTCCATGGGAGACAATTCGACTTGAAAGCTGGGCACCTCGCGTGCCGATTGCAACGGAGCCTTTTTCGTGGTTGGAGCTGCTTGGGTCATGACATTCTCCTTCTCGCCGTTGCCGTTGTCATTGCGGTTGTCATCGCGGTTTCCGTCGCCGCTGCCTTCGCCGCTCCCCACGCCGCTTACGGCGAGGTCCTCCTGCTGAGTGCGCCGGGAAGTCAGGTCGAACCATTTACGTGCCATATGTTTTCTCTCCTTGCCAGGTTCCTTCATGCCAGACATATCGGCAGAAAATTAAATTAGTCCAGAACCCGATTAGGCGTCCTAGTTTGGGCCGAGGCTGAGGTATTTTCCCGTTACGGTCGCTACCGAACGATTGGGAATCGTTGTGGGATTGGCTGAGCTCAATCAGGCCAGGTCGCCGCCGCGCTCACGCCGAGCCGGACTCACAGACTGCTAATCGCTCGCTGGAAATACCGTATGCCTGGGCGCCGGCATCGGCGTGTCGCCTTTCTGATCGCGCCAGAGGACCTCGTTCAGCTTCGCCGCTCCGGCGGCGTCCGGACGGGAGAAATCCATCCTGGCCGATTCGCTTGCCCCGCGGGCGTCGCGCCGGTTGATCTCATAGATCAGCCCGTTCTTGAGGTTGCGATAGTCGGCCTTGAACGCCGGCTGGTTGCCTGCGCCGGAGAACATCGGTCCCATCGCGGGAGCATAGGCATCGTTCTGGTTCATGGGAGGCAGTCCCAACAGCATCTCCATGGTGTGAATCATGTTGACCGTGGTGTAGAAGCGGTGGTCGACGTAAGGCTCGGCCGCCGTTCCCGGAGAATACTTGCTGACTACGAATGCGATGGATCGATGCGCATCGATATGATCGCCGCCATCCTGCGCGTCGTCTTCGAGAACGAAGATCGCAGTGTCGTCCCAGTAAGCACTGTGCGAAACGGCGTCGACCACGCGGCCGAGCGCGAGATCGTTATCGGCCACCGAGGCCGCCGGGCGCGGGAAGTTGGCCCGCGTGCCTCCGGTGTGGTCATCGGGTAGATAGAGCAGCACGAATGCAGGCAACTGGAACTCGGGCCCCTCGTTCGATTCGCGAGCGCGAGCATAAGCGGCAAATTCATTCAGAAATTCGTCGGCACGGAGTTGGTCCGGATACTCAGTGTTGAAATCGGGGAACAGCGGATCGTAGTGATCGCGCAGCACCGCTTTCGTCGGCTTAACGCCGTTGAACAGTGGCACCGTCCACGGGAAAGGACTTGGCCCGGCATGCGGATCGCCGACGTTCGGCGGTAAAGCATCGCCCTGGTGAAGCTCGGTGCGCGGGCAACGCGATTCCTGCGCCGAAGGTGTTCCCTGCTTCGGGGTCGCAGCCTTGCGATTCTTGTTGCACCACTCGGCATTCACATATTCGCCGTAGTCGCGGTAGCTCAATCCATGGCGCGCGACGTTGTCCCAGAGAAAGCCCGTAGAAGGATCGTCTATATCCGGTTGATTGTGTTCCAGCGGATATTCATCGGCGACCGTACCCTGGAAGTCGTAGGTTCGTTCTTTGCCCCGGTAGGCGATCTGCCAGGTTTTCTCGTTGTAATCGCTGGTGATGGCCGCGGTTGACCAGAGATGACCGTCGCCGGAAACCTCTCCACTGTCGTAGAAATTGTCGAGCACGCCGAACTGCAATGCCAGTTTGTGCTGGTTCGGAGTGATGTCGGCGCCGTACATGGTGAGCGAGGGGTCGCCGTCGCCGGCTTTCAGGTCTCCCAGAATCTGGTCGTAGGTGCGATTTTCTTTGATGATGTAAATAACGTGCTTGATGGGATTCTTGCCGCCGGCGAACTGAATCGTCCCCGGTTTGCTGTGCAGCAGGTTATCGTGCTCAACCAGGCGAGTGAATTCTTCAAGCTTATCAAGAGTGGAGGGAATGCTGAGCCGCGCAATCGATCCCCGCAGCAACGTGGGAATGTACGGATGCTCGCGGTGCCGGACCTCCCACGAAGTCTTGCCTGGGCCCGGGTTCGGGCGCGTGCCCTCGCCTTTGGCGGTCGCGATGAGCAGGTCGTCGCCCTGCACGGCAAGCGCGCTGGGGTACCAGTCGGTGGGGATGAATCCGAGCGCCGGCGAGGAGTCGGAGTCGCTGGCTGCAGCGCTCGTCGTCAGCTCCATCATATCCTTCGCAACCAGGTCCGAAATATCGAACACTGCGACCGTGTTGGCGGAAGCATCGGTGACGAAAAGCCGCTTGCCGTCCCTGGACTGCGCCAAGGCACTGGGATAGGTTCCGGCAAACTCTTGATTGCGAACGGTGGTGCTCAGGAGCGCGCGTATCCCGCCGTTCCTGGTTGAAACCACCGCAACCGCATCCGCATTCGACAAAGCTACATAAAGCAAGTTCTCGTCGCGGCTCAGGAGAAGCGCCGTGGGATGCGAACCCGGCGCAATCCGATCCTCTGGTTCCTTCAAGTGGATCCAGCGGACGACTTTGCCGCTGCTTAGATCCAATTCGGCAACGCGCGACGCGTTCCACAGGCTGCACCAGCCGCGGCGGCTATCTCGCGTGGCCACGCATGTATAGGGAAATGAAGACGGGACCAGGTTGGAAGTACTCAGGTCGAACCGCTGAAGAATCTTGCCGCCCGCGACATCGAGCAGAACAATGTTGTCGGAAAGATCGTCGGCCACGAGAAGCCGATCGTGACCTCCGGCGGAAACCAGCGCCAGTCCAGCAGGATAAGGAATCGCAGTGCCCGGCCGCGTCTTCTGCAAAGCGATTGCGACCTTTTTCCCCGCGGCAAGCGCCTGGGGCTCAATCGCGATGAAGCGTTCGGGCGCGACCTTGCCATCGCTGAAGCTGTAGACTGCGATCCCGTTGCCGGTGTTTCCTGACTTCTCTCCCGTGGCATCGGTGATTGAGCCTACCGATGCGTAGAGGTGTTTGCCATCGGAGCCGAAGACCAAGCCAAGGAAATAGCTCTGGTGGACTTCTTCACCGAAACGTTTGTCAGGGTAATCGACGAGTTGATTCGACTTCAGATCCAGCACGGCAATCGACTGCATAGCCATCGTTTCCTGCGTTCCGTAGCCGTTGTTTAGAAGCGCGGCGTAGCGGCCGTCCGGGCTGATCGCGATGGTGGCGGGAAAACTGTTGGTGCTGCCGATTTTGCCGGGAGCGGGAATCGTCAAGATTTTGCTGGTGGGCAGCGAGATCGAGGAACTGTCGGGCTTCTGCTCCTGCGCTGGTAGCGCGACTTGAAAGGAGAGAAATGCAATAAAGAAAGCGAACGAGAATCGGGTCACGGGAACCTCGCACGAGAAGGTGAGAGAGATGAGCGTAATCCACTCAGGAAGCTGTGGTCAAAGCGGCTGCGAAGAACAGGGTGGAGAATTTTCAAACCCCGGAAGCGCGCGTAGAGCCTTCGCCGGTCGAGTGCTCGGAATGCTCTTCCACCGCGCTGGCGTTGTGGCGCACGTCGGCGCCCTGCACCCAGAAGATGACGTCCTCGGCAATGTTGGTGGCGTGGTCGGCGACGCGTTCCAGATTGCGCGCCACCAGCAAGGCATCGAGCGCCTGCCGAACCACTTCCGGCCGCTGGTTCATCGTCTTCACCAGCTGGATGAAAGCATCGTCCTTCATCCGATCCACGACGTTGTCCATTTCGAGCACAGCCTGAGCCAGTTCCGCCTTGCCTTCGATAAACGACTCCAGAGCTCGCCGCACCATGGCGCTCACCGCCGCTCCCATGCGTGCGATATCCACCGGCAAATCCGCCGCCGGCAGTTCCACCATATCCATCACGCGTTCGGCAATGTTGACGGCCTGGTCGCCCACACGCTCCAGATCGGAATTGATTTTGGTTACGGCCAGGATGAAGCGCAGGTCCACAGCCATGGGCTGCTGCATAGCCAGCAAGTCGAAGGCGGCCTCGTCGATCTCGCGCTCCGAGGTGTTGATCAGACTTTCGCCCTCGAGAACCATCTGGCAACGGGTGAGATCGCGATCGACATAAGCCTGGCGGGCGCGATCCACGGCCTGTTCCGCCAGTCCACCCATGCGGAGCAACTTCTGGCGCAGATCGTCGAGTCCTTGCTGAAAGCGCGTGCGCATCCGAAACCTTCCTTATTCGAATCTGCCTTATCCAAATCTGCCGGTAATGTAGTCTTCCGTCTTTTTGTCCGACGGCTTGGTAAAGATTTTTTCCGTCTTGTCGAATTCAATCATCTTGCCCAGCAGGAAGAATCCGGTAAACTCGGCGACCCGTGCCGCCTGCTGCATGTTGTGCGTGACGATTACGATGGTATACCGCTCTTTGAGCTGAAAGATCAACTCCTCGATCTTTCCCGTCGAGATCGGATCCAGTGCCGAGCACGGCTCGTCCATCAGCAGAACCTCGGGCTCTACCGCCAGAGCTCGGGCGATGCAAAGCCGCTGCTGTTGTCCGCCCGAAAGGCTGGCGCCCGATTTCTTGTGGATGTAATCCTTCACTTCGGTCCACAGAGCCGATGCGTCAAGCGATCGCTCCACAATTTCGTCCAGCTTGCGGCGGTCATGAAAACCGTTCAACTTTAACCCGGAGGCCACGTTGTCGTAGATCGACATCGTAGGGAACGGATTCGCTTTCTGGAACACCATGCCCACCCGCCGGCGAAGCTGCGTCGCAGAGGTGCCGTCATAGGCGTCAATTTCGCCGATGCGCACGCTCCCGCTCACTCGCGCCTCGGGAATGGTTTCGTGCATGCGGTTCAGGCAGCGGATGAACGTCGACTTGCCGCACCCCGAGGGCCCGATCAGCGCAGTGGCATGATTGGCGGCCATGTTTAATCTGATGTCGTACAACGCCTGAGTCTTGCCATACCACGCATTCAGGTTTTCGACGTGGATTCCAACGCCCATAAACTATGCCGCTCCGAAGGTACCACGGCGTACGGCGAAGCGCACGGCCGCGACCGCTGTAACGATCAGAATGATGAGCACGAACGCCCCCGCCCAAGCCTGCCGGTGCCAATCGTCGTAAGGAGAAAGACCGTAGCTGTAGATCTGCAGCGGCAGAGCGGCAGTCGGCTCGTTGACTTTCAGATTCCAGAATTGATTCCCCAGCGTGGTGAACAGCAGAGGAGCGGTCTCGCCGGCGACCCGGGCAAAGGCCAGCATAATTCCTGTAATCACGCCCGAAGTCGCGGTGCGCAGCGTGATAGAGAGCGTGGTTCGCCAGCGCGGAATGCCCAACCCATACGCCGCCTCGCGCAACGCTTGCGGCACCAGCAATAGCATTTCCTCGGTGGTGCGGGCGATGGTGGGAATCATCATGATGGCTAAGGCCACTCCGCCCGCCAGTGCGGAGAAATGCTTCTGCGAGAGAACGACAATGGCGTAGGCCACAATGCCGATCACGATCGAAGGCACGCCATTCAGCACGTCGGCGGTGAAGCGAATGACATCGCCGAAGCGGTTGCGCCCGAATTCCGCGAGATAGATGCCGGCCCCCACTCCCAGCGGGACTCCCAAAATGCTGGCCAAAGCGAGGATGAACGCCGAGCCCACGATGGCGTTGGCCATTCCGCCGCCCGTTTCGCCCACTGGTTTCGGAGCCTGCGTGAGAAAAGCCCAGTTGATCGACCCCATGCCGCGATAAACCAGGTAGGCGAATATCGCGAACAGCGGCAACAGCACCAGAATTACCGTGAGCACCGCCACTCCGGTCATGAAGTGGTTGGTGATCCGTCGTCGCAAAGCGATCGGCGGGACGGTGTGCAGCGCGGCGGCCTTGGCATTCACACTCATGGGCTCAGGCATTTGCCCTCGAAGGTTGGCCGCGAGTCACGGTCCACACCAGCAGTCGCGCCAGGGCATTCACTACGATCGTTACCAGAAACAGAGCCAGACCAATCTCAATTAGAGCTGAGAGGTATACGTCGCCGGTCGCCTCGCTGAACTCGTTGGCCAGTACGCTCGCCATGGTGTACCCCGGAGCAAACAACGACTTCGCAATCTCCGGCCGGTTTCCAATCACCATAGTCACGGCCATGGTTTCTCCCAGAGCGCGCCCCAGGCCCAGGATGATGCCGCCCATAATGCCCGCGCGCGCATTGCGCAACACTCCCACGCGAATCATTTCCCAGCGTGTCGCGCCCAGCGCAAGCGCAGCCTCGCGCTGGTGCTGGGGCACGACCATCAGCACCTCGCGCGTGATCGAGGAAATAATCGGGATGATCATGATCGCGAGGATAATTCCCGCCGCCAGCATGCTGATTCCGTAAGGTGGACCCACAAACAACCCCGTCCAGCCCAACGTTCGGGCCAGGAAAGGTTCCACGTAGTTGCTGAGGAGCGGCACCAGCACAAAGATTGCCCACAGTCCGTAAACCACGCTCGGAATCGCGGCCAGCAATTCCACAAAAAACGAAAGCGGCCCACGAAACATCTTGGGACACATCTCGGTGGTGAACACCGCAACCCCAACGGAGAGCGGCACGGCGATGATCAAAGCCAGAAGCGAGGAGACCAAAGTTCCGTAAATAAACGGCAGTGCGCCGAACTGCTCGCTCACCGGATCCCAATCGTGCCCGGCGAAGAACTTAAATCCAAAGGCGTGCCACGAGGGTCCGGACCGCAACACCAGTTCGTAGACAATCAGCGCCAGCATCGCCAGCACCGCCACACCACACATCACCATGGCGGCTTTGAAGACCCGGTCGCCGAATTCGCCGTTCGCCGCAGAAAGCACGCGCGCGGCCCGCTTCCCCGATGGCGGGAGACCCCTAACCTTCGTGTCTTCAACGGGTTGCGGAGCAGGCATATCGGGTCGAGGTAGCGCAGAAAAAGCCATTCCTGCTCGACCGTAACAGAATCCTGTTAACAGGATGTTAAAATGACCATGCTTTTCAACATTGCCTTTTCCCCGGCGGCACTGTATTTTCATCTCCCGGCTCGATTCTGTTTTATGTCGATCGCAACCCAGCGCAGCAGCGTTGTTTTCCTGAAGCTTGAGCGGGACCTGATCAAGCTCTGCTCGAAGCCTCAGGCGGAGAACGTTCACCGCTTCCGCACGGGTGTGCGCCGTCTGCAGATCCTGCTCGGCGAGCTTTCTCCCAAGCTGGACCGCAGCCAGAAGAAACTTCTCAAGCTGCTCGGTCGAATCCGCAAACGCGCCGGCAAGGTGCGCGATCTGGACGTGCAGCTGGCGGCGTTGCGCGGCTTGAAGATGCCGCAGGAGCCGCGGCGCAAAACCCAGCTCGTGAACCACCTGATCGAACTGCGCCGCCAGCAGGAAAAGAAGCTGCGCAAGCTAGTCGATAAAAACAGTGTCCGTGAGATTCGCAAGCGCCTGAAGCGCGCCGGCAAGAACTTCTCTCCGAAAGTAAGCCGGGATCCGCTGATGGTGGCAAAAGGAATGCTGCAACGCCTCGATCGCACGGATGCGCCGCTCACCGAGCCGGTATTGCACCAATATCGCATCCTGAGCAAGCGGGCACGCTATGCCGCCGAATTCGCCGGCGAGTCTGCCGATGCCGTGCAGTTCATTGCCAGCCTGCGGCGCGTACAAGATGCGCTGGGCGACTGGCATGACTGGCTCACTCTCACGCAAACGGCTCTCGATCATCTCGGCGAAGTACACGAGTCGTCCCTGGTGGCGGAACTGCGTAACGTTACGGGAGCGAAATTTCGCCATGCCGTTGCCGTGCTCTCGCACTTGCGCGCAAACTTGCCTGCTGCGTCCGGACATGCTGTTCAGCCTCCTGCGAAGTCGACAGGGAAAGCAACTCATCCCGCAGCCTCGGCGGCTTAGGCCCCGACTTCCCTATTTGACTCTTCTCGTGACATCCATCACATAACTCAGTGCGATTCGTCACGGCAAGCCTCCTCCGCATGTTGTTTCCCAGAAACAGCAGGAGGCCTTATTGTCTGATTCAATGATTTTCCGATCACGGGACGGACGAGAGCGATGCGATCTATGCTCGGCAAGCCCCGGTGTCCTCTAGTTTGACATCCAATGCGACCAAGAGCACTCGCGGCAGCAAGGATCTTGTTGCCCAGGTTGCGCGCACAACATCCTTGACGCCATCGCCAAGATCAAACCGCAATTATCCGATGAGGCTTCCCGCAGAGTGCCGGCCCGCGGCGGCCCTCAGACGAATTCCTGGTCCCAGGAAGTAGATCCGGGACAAAATGACAAGCTAACTTGACATTTAGAGAGTTCCTATTTACACTATGGAAAGTTGGCTTTACACCCAAATGTCCGAGATCCTTAATCGAATTAAAGAGCTTCGGGGTGCCCGCGGATGGACGCAAGAGCAACTTGCCAAGGCCGTCGGCGTATCGCGGCAGAGCATTAATTCCATCGAGCGCGACCGTTACGTCCCGAGCCTGCCCCTGGCTCTCACCTTCGCGCGCATCTTTGGCTGTTCCACCGACCAGATCTTTGCCCTGGAGGAAGATAAAGAGAAAGAAATGGAGAGCGAGAAATGAACATTCCAATCGTTGGCAAGTTGGTTGATGAACGATTCCTCAACCATCGTCTCCGGTCCACCAGTCTTGCCGGAATCATTGGCGGCCTCACGGCCATCGGTCTCTTCTCCTACCACTTTTACGTCAGCCATGTCTGGAGCTGGGATCTTTTCGCGGTCGCCATAACCATTGTCGGGGTCAAGCTGACGATGATGATCTGGTATCGCTTAACCGACTGAATGTAAGGAGGGCAAAACGTGACTTTCCGAAATCGAATCAAGAAACCCGCAGGTCTGGTCCCCGTCGCCACGATGTTCCTGGTGGTCGCCATCCTTTGGCCGTACTGCTTCCACCCTACGACGAAGCCATGGACCGTATTGAGTGAAGGAGTACGTGGGATGATGTTCGGCATCAGTTTCGGCATCAACATATTTGCTGCCCTGCTGTCTCGCCGTCAGCGCCTCTGCGGCAGCAGTTGGACTGCGGCGTAGCGTCGCGCTCTGCAAGATACGGGAAACCCAGCGAACTCCTGATGACCGCGCAGCCTTCGGCATGTAAACTGTTGGGCTCCCCCATGCCGACCTTTGCCGCGGTTGATATCGGTTCCAATTCCGTAAGACTGAAGATCGCTCGCCTTGTGCGCGGCCGCCTTCGCGCCGTCCACGAAGATCGCGAGGTCACCCGCCTCGGCGAAGGCGTCTTTCGATCCGGTTTCCTCACTCCCGAGTCCATGGCCGAGACGGTCAAGGTCTTGCGCCGCTTTCACCGCGCCACGCAACAGGTCGTCACTGATCCAGTCCGCGTTGTCGCCACCAGCGCTTTGCGCGACGCCCGTAACTCGCAAGCCTTTCTGGAGTGGGTGCGCTCTGCCACCGGCTGGAAGGTCGAAATCATCTCCGGCCTGGAAGAAGCTCGTCTCATTCATCTGGGACTTGTCTCCAATCTCCGGGTCGATCACTCGCCGGCGTTAATGATGGACCTGGGAGGCGGAAGCTGCGAACTCACGGTCTCCGGGCGCGGGCACATTCGCGACACCGTGAGTTTGCCTCTGGGAGCGGTTCGTCTCACCGATGAATTCCTGCGCCACGATCCGCCGCGCAAGGGCGAACTCAAGCGGTTGCAGGGATTCGTCGCCCGCGAAGTGAACCGCATCTCCGCGCGCGTGGTGGCGGCCAGAGTAAAGAATGTGATTGCAACGTCGGGAACCGCCGCCGCCTTGGCCGTCGCAGCCAGCCGTCTGCGAAAAAACGGAAGCCGCCAGCGCGCCGTCGTCTCCCGCCCGGAGATGACGCGGCTCGCCAAGCAGTTGGCCCGCCTGCCGCTGGACGAGCGCCGCCAGATTGAAGGCATCGGTCCGCGGCGCGCGGAAATCATCGTCGCCGGCGCCATCGTCTATCACGAACTGCTCGATCGCTGCCGTCTCAAGGGCTTTCGCTACTCGGCTCTCGGCCTGCGCGACGGATTGCTGGCGCAGATGGCCGCCGAACACGACCGCAGCACGCGCTCCGGCAAACAGGTTGAATCGGAACGCTGGGAGTCGATTACTCGGGCCGTCGCCCATTACCACGTGGATATGAAGCATGCCCTCGATGTGCGCGAGTCCGCCATGTTTCTGTTTTCCGCGCTGCGCTCGGTACATGGCTTGACGCCGGAATTTCGTGAGTGGCTGGCCGCCGCCGCCATGCTCTACGAGGTGGGAGATTACCTCAATCGCAACGCCCATCACCGGCACACGTATTACATCATCTCGAACTCGGAGATTCTGGGCTACACTCCGCAACAGCGCCGCATCATCGCAGCCATTGCGCGCTATCTGGGAAAATCGCGGCCCACCCTGGAAGATGGTCCGATGAAAGCGCTCGATCCCGCCGACCGTGCCGGAGTGCAGAAGGCGATTCTGCTCCTGCGGCTGGCGCGCTCCCTGAACCTGGGCCGCAGCCGCGCCGTGCAAAAAGTTCGCGTCAGCCAGCGCGGTGCCGAAATACACCTTACTCTGGTGCCCCGCCGCCGCATGGGAGTGGACTTGGAACTGTGGGCGATCGAGAAGGATTGCCCTTATTTCCGCGAAGTGTTCGGCCGCGAACTTTCGACCGCGGCCGTGTAGAGCGTGCGCAGCGCTTTCGGCGTCAAACACCACTGCAATGTGCCGGAGCTGCGCCGCATGTCGACTCGAGCCACAGCTCCCTTCTTCAGTTCCACGGAAGCTTCGCAACCAGACTCGCTGATCACGGTGCCCAGAAACTGGCTCAGGTCAGGGTTGTGTCCCACGACCATGATCGATTCCTGGCTCGCATATTTTTCGAGCAGCCGGCGAAAGTCGGCGAAAGTCGCGCCGGGGCGCAGTGCGACCTCGATTTGCAGCTTGCCTTCGTACCCCATTTCGTTGCCGACCAACGAAGCCGTCTGCGTGGCGCGCTTCAGCGGGCTGGAGATAATCACATCCACCTGTGCATCGATTGCGGCGAGCGCGCGGCCCACGTAACCGCACTGCTCAATGCCTTCCTTATCGAGCGCGCGCTTCTCGTCTTTCTTCGGGTTCACGAAGTGTTCGCCGGCGCTGGCGTGCCGCAGAAAATAGATGATCATGGCGAATTATCGTTCCCTTCCAACTGGAGCTTTTCGTCTTCTCGCCGGAACTTGCGGCACCAGGAATCCCGCAGCCTGTTTGCCCTCGGCCACGCTGATCAGATAATCCTGCGCGCTGAAAGCGGCCGCTCCGGTAGGCGGTTTGCGTTTCCGTACGCCGTGCACAGGTTGCCACGCCCGAATGTAGGTGGCATCGCGCAGCAGAACGCGAGCCTTGCGATTATCCGCCAGGTAGGCATCGAGAATCTCGCGATGCACGCGCTCCCTCAGAAATTCATCGCGCAGGGGCACGAGCACTTCGACGCGCTCGTAGAGATTGCGTGGCATCCAGTCGGCGCTGCCGATGTAGATCTCTTCCTCGCCACCATTTCCGAAATAATAAATCCGGCTGTGTTCCAGGAAACGTCCCACAATACTGCGCACCTTGATGCGGTCGCTTAGCCCGCGCACTCCCGGACGCAAGGCGCAAATGCCGCGCACGATCAGATCAATCTCCGCTCCCGCCTGAGATGCGCGATACAGCGCCTGAATCATGTTCTTATCGAGCAGCGCATTCATCTTCGCGATGATGCGGCCGGGACGTCCCTGGCGCGCGTGCTCGGCCTCGCGATCGATCAGCGAGATGCACTTCTCCGCCAAATCGAGCGGCGCCACCAGCAGCGGATCATAGCTGGGATTCTCCGCATACGCGGTCAGAAAGCTGAACACATCGTGCACGGCCCGAGTAATCTCCGGATTCGCCGTGAACAGGCTGAGATCGGTATAGATGCGCGCCGTGGTGGCGTTGTAGTTGCCCGTTCCAATGTGCGCATAGCTGCGCACGCCATCCGGATCGCGGCGCACCAGCAACGAAAGTTTGCAGTGCGTCTTCAGCCCCACCAGCCCGTGAAACACCTGCACCCCGGCATCTTCCAGATCACGCGCCCAGCGGATATTGGAAGCTTCGTCGAAACGCGCCTTCAATTCCACCACCGCCGTCACTTCCTTCCGCGAAGCCGCATCCATCAGCGACGCGACGATCGCGGAGTTTTCGCCGGTGCGGTAGAGAGTCTGCTTGATCGAAAGTACGTGATCGTCTGCCGCCGCCGAATTGATGAACGACACCACCGCGTCGTAGGAATCGTAGGGATGGTGCAGCATTACGTCATGCCGCCGTAATTCCTCGAAGAGATTTTGCGATTTAGCCGTGAGCCGCAGCTCGCGCGGGGCAAAAGAACGATATTTCAGGTCCGGCCGTTGCGTCTGGTCATAAATATTAAACAGCCGCGAGAGATTTACCGGCCCGTTCACCGGAAAAACCTGCCAGGGATCGAGCTCGAATACCGTGCGCAGGCGGTCGATGATTTCAGGATCGGCGTCGGCCTCAATCTCCATGCGCACCGCATCGCCTTTGCGGCGATTGTGCAACTCGGTGCGCACCGATTCCAGCAGATTGCGCGCCTCTTCTTCCTGCAGATAAAGATTGCTGTTCCGGGTCACGCGGAATGGAGCCGACGAGACGATGTCGTAGCCGTGGTACATGTTCTGCGCGTGGTGCGCCACTAGGTCGGCGAGGAAAATGAAATCGGTCGTGGTCTCGGAAGGCAATCGCACCAACCGGGGCAATGCCCGCGGTACGGACACCACTCCCGTATAAGTGAGCGCAGAGCGCCGCCGCCGGCGCAAAAGCAACCCAAGGCACAGAGCTTTGTTAATCACCCGGGGAAAAGGATGCGTGGGGTCGACCGTCACCGGCGTGAGCAGTGGGTCGAGTTCTTTCTCGCAATACTCGTCGACGAACCGCCGCGCATCGGCGTCCAACTCGTGCAGGCTCAGGACGCGAATGCCATGCTCCGCCAGCGCCGGACGCAACGCGTTCCAACAGTCGTATTGCTCGTCCACAAACTCGTGACTCAGGCGGGCCAGAATGTCGCGCTTCTCGGTTAGCGTCAATCCATCGGGTCCGGCCTGGTTGTAGCCGTCTTCGATCTGCTGCATCATGGCGGCTACGCGAATCTCAAAAAATTCATCCAGGTTGCTGGCGGAAATGGCGAGGAACTTCAGCCGCTCCAGAAGCGGGTTGCCTTCATCCTCAGCTTCCTCAAGCACACGTCCGTTAAACGCGAGCCAGGAGGTATCGCGGTTGAGGTAATACTCAGGATTTTCCAGCGAAAGACGAGCCATCTGCGAGGGTGGTGCGCGTTTAGTGCAATTTTCTTGGTCGACGGGGGATCTATTTTACTTTTAACAACTGCCCCCACACTTTAAAGCCTCTTCTGCCCGCTAGTCCCCTAAAACAACGAGCCCCTGATGGGCAGAGGTAGCGATCTAGTATAAAGCATCCGCTCCAGAGGCGCAGAACCGCGATCAAGACTGATCAAAGACGAGGCGATTCTGGAGAAAACAGCTCCGGCGCATCCAAGGCAGCCATTTCCGCCGTTCGATGCGCCGGTAGGGAGTCGGATAGAGAGTAAAGATCGGCACGCACTGCTCACCCACATAGATAATTAAAGATGCCAGCTTCCGTGAGCCCTATTTGACCGTCTTGATCGCCTCTTTCTCTTTCTGAACCACGCCTTCCGGCAACGGCGCATAGGAAAGCGCCCCCGTCATTTTTTGTCCGTCCGTAGCCATCCAGTTCAGAAAGTCGGCAAGAATTTTGCCTTTCGCCGCATCCTGCGACTGCTGCGGAATCAGCAGCCAGGTAAAGCTGGAAATAGGATAGGCATTCTTACCCGGCGCGTTGGTAATGGAGACGCGAAAATCCGCCGGCATTTGCGGAGCCGACGCGGCCGCCGCTGTCACTCCCTCCAGCGACGCCTTCAAGAACACGCCGGCGGCATTCCTGACGCTGCCATACGGAATGTTGTTCTGCAGCGCATAGATCAGCTCGATGTACCCGATCGCTCCCTGTAATTGCCGAATCGAACCCGCGACCCCTTCGTTGCCCTTTTGGCCCAGCCCGACCGGCCACTTCACGCTGGTGTTGCTGCCCACTGCGCTCTTCCAATCCGCGCTCACCTTCGACAGATAGTCGGTCCAGATAAACGTGGTTCCGCTGCCGTCGGATCGATGCACCACCACGATGGCTTGGTCGGGAAAATTAACCCCCGGATTTACGCTGGTGATGGCCTTGTCATTCCACTTCGTAATCCTGCCCAGGAAGATTCCCGCCAGCGCATCCGGGGTGAACTTCACTTCTCCACTCACGCCCGGAATGTTGTACGCCGGCACCACCGCTCCCAGCACGCTGGGAATATTGAGGATCGTGGTCTTCCGCTTGGTTCGAGCTTCCTCGAGCTGGCCGTCCGTCATCGGCATATCGCTGGCACCAAAGTCTACCGTGCCTTCCGTCACCTGGCGAATGCCGCCGCCGCTGCCAATGGACTGATAGTTGATCTGAATGCCAGAATGCAGCTTCTGGTATTCGCTGAACCACTTCGAATAAATGGGATTCGGGAACGTGGCGCCCGCCCCGTTTAGCGTCTGGCTGATGGCCGGCAGAGCTAGAAACGCGCACACCAAAAGCAACACGATTCGTCGTATCACTCGATAATTCCTCCTTACCTTTTAATGGACATTCTAGTTTCTATCGGCGCTCTGTTAAAGGACAGTTACAAGCGGGTGAATTTCTGATGAATGGGCCTGCATGAGATTCTGGATGAGGACTATCAAGGATGAGGGGTCGACGAGCTGCCCTGAATGGTCGGCTGCAGGCGCGCAATCTCCAGCGGAAACAGAGTATTCCCGGGAAACTGCGTGCGCAGCGCGGTCAGCAGCTCGAGAGCGCGGGTCTTATCTTTGTCGCGCACATAAGCGATCGCCAGCAGCACGCGCGCAAAGGGCGCCAGATAGTGCCCGTGCTGTGCCGTCGTTTGCAGGTCGCTAATGCCGCCCTGCTTGTCGCCCGGCAGCCCGCCCACGCGCAAAAGCCACCGCACCGGCGCCGACATGCTGCCGATAATATATTTGCTGAATCCAGTCGCCACCAGCACGTCCGAGCAGTCGTTGCAAATTGCCAGAAGCTGTTGCGCCCACGCCGATGCTTCTTTGGCGAAGTGCAGCGAAGCCAGATTCTTTTTGTCGATCAGCGCCGCATAATCCGCCTGCAATCCCGAGGCTAAGGTCATCGCGAACAAAGCGTCGCGGTCCTTCCCATCTTTGGCCAGCCGGACGCGCGCCAGGGCCTGCGCACGATCCACGGCAGCCTGAAAATGGCCACGCACTTCAGGGTCGGGGCTGAGCTTCGCCCGCGCCGCAAAGCTGTCGTCGTTCTCAAAGAACTGTCCCTCCAGCACTCCCAGCCGATTGAACTCCGAGAAGAGAAATCCCGCCGCTTCGCTCACCGGACCAACCGGATCGTCGGGATGCTGCGTCTCCCACGCGGAAAAATCCCTGTGCGCCCCCGCGAAATCCAGGTTGTAGAGCCCCGCGAATCCACGATCCAGCGCCGTAACTGGGATCGCATCAGGTGGCGCAGCCGCACCCTCCGCAGCCCGTGCCGCCAACGCCGGGTAGAAGGCTGCTACGATAACGAGGATCACGGCCTTGCGAACTTGGATTGTGCCCGGCATGCCCATAAAGTCGAAGTTTCTCATTATCCCGCGTTTCCGCGGTAATGCAAGATTACTTTCTGCACCGGCTCTTTGGATGCAACGAATTGGTACTCCGCCCATCCCATTTTGGTGGATCTCGCGCACCCGGAGTGTCCCCGGTCCGCAAATGCGTCTCAACCTGGTTGTACTCCCTGGTTTTACTCCTAGGACGAAAACTTCATGAGCGATTCTATCCATTACGCCCCCGGTTGGCCCGGCATTCCGCCCCGTTGGACCTCCAGCGCCAAGACCGGCGTCGGCACCGCCTTAAATCAGCACAGCAAGGTTTGGTTCACATTGAGCCACGGCATCGTGAATGAAGTCTACTTCCCGCGGGTCGATCAGGCCTGCACCCGCGACCTCGGCTTCATGGTCACCAACGGACGCGACTTCTTCTCCGAGGAGAAACGGCATTGCACCTTTGAGAACAAGCCATTCGAGCCTGGTATCCCCGCCTTTGAACTGACCAACACCGAGGCCGGAGGCCGTTACCGGATTCACAAGGAAGTCCTCACCGATCCTTACCGCAACGTAGTTCTGCAGAAGATTCGCTTCGAACCGCTGCAGGGTCAACTCTCCGACTATCGCCTCTACGCTCTGCTCTCGCCCCACCTGGCCAACTGTGGCAACGGAAACACGGCCTGGGTCGGCGACTACAAGGGCGTGCCCATGTTCCTCGCGGAGCACAACGGCACCGCGCTCGCCCTGGCCTCTTCAACACCGTGGAAAAAGATGTCTGTCGGATTCGTCGGCGTCTCCGACGGATGGCAGGATCTCTCCGCTCACTTCCAGATGGAGTGGGAATACCAGCGTGCGGAGAATGGCAATCTCGCCTGCACCGGAGAAATCGAACTCGCCGCATGCAACGGCGAGTTCGTAATGGCCCTGGGATTCGGCGGAACGTGGACTGAGGCCGGCCAGCAAGTCCGCTCCACTTTATTCGAAGATTACAACGAACTTTGCGAGCACTTTGTCGTCCACTGGAGAAACTGGCAGAGCACCCTGCTCAAACTCGACGAACCGCTGCGCGAGAACGATCTTTACCGTTCCTCCACGGCAGTCCTGCGTACGCACGAATCGAAAGATTTTCTGGGCGGCATTATCGCCAGCCTTTCCATCCCCTGGGGATTCAACAAAGGCGATGAGGATCTCGGCGGTTACCACCTGGTCTGGCCCCGCGATCTCGTCGAGACTGCGGGAGCATTGCTCGCCGCCGGCGCCTCCAGTGACGCCGTCAGAGTGCTCCGCTACCTCGAGGCCACCCAGGAATCCGACGGAAACTGGGCGCAGAATCTCTGGCTCGATGGCCGCCCCTACTGGAGCGGCGTCCAGATGGACGAAACTGCATTCCCCATCCTTCTGCTCGATCTGCTGCGCCGCGAAAACGTGCACGGCTTGGGCAAACTCGAACGCTGGTGGCCCATGGTGCGCAAGGCCGCAAGTTACATTGTGCGTAACGGCCCGGTTACCCAACAGGATCGCTGGGAAGAAGATGGCGGCTATTCTCCCTTCACGCTGGCTGCGGAAATCTCCGCGCTGCTGGCTGCCGCCGATGTCGCCGAACTCACCGGCCACAGCGACGCCGCCTCCACTCTTCGCGATGTCGCCGACGCCTGGAACGACAACATCGAACGCTGGGTCTATGCCACCGGTGGCGACCTCGCCGAGCAAATCGGCGTGGAAGGCTACTATGTGCGCATCGCCCCGCCCATCACCGATGCCGCCGCTTCGCCTACGCAAGGCTTCGTCCCCATCAAGAACCGGCCGCCCGGAGAAAATAAAGAGCGCGCTTTTCGTATCATCAGTCCCGATTCGCTGGCGCTGGTACGCTTCGGATTGCGCGCCCCCGACGATCCCCGCATTCTGAATACAGTTCGCGTGATCGATGCCCTATTGCGCGTGCAGCTGCCGCAGGGCGCATGCTGGTACCGCTACAACGGAGACGGATACGGCGAACATGAAGACGGTTCACCCTTTGATGGCACCGGAATCGGCCGCCCCTGGCCGCTGCTGGCCGGAGAGCGCGCCCACTACGAACTTGCCGCCGGCCGCCCTCACGAAGCCGAAGCTTTGCTCTCGATGATGGAACAATGCCCCACCGGCCACAGCCGCGCGCTTCCAGAACAAGTTTGGGACGCCGCCGATATTCCCGCTCTCGAGTTGTTTCGCGGCAAGCCTTCCGGCTCGGCTTGCCCGCTCGTCTGGGCGCATTCCGAATACATCAAACTTCGCCGCTCGCTGCGCGACGGCAGAATTTTCGATCAGCCCCCGCAAACCGTACAACGCTATCTGGTGGAGAAACCCACGCGGCAAGTTTTCGGCTGGAGGTTCAATAACAAGTGCCGCTCCCTGCCGCGCAATAAAAAGCTGCGCATCGTGCTGCTCAATCCCGCGCTGGTGCACTGGAGCATCGACGGCTGGACCAGTTCTCAGGACACCAACACCCGCGACACCGGCCTGGGAACCTACGTCCTCGATCTGCCGACAGCCTCGCTACCCGGCGGCAGCCAAGTGATCTTCACATTGTATTGGCCGCAAGAGAATCGCTGGGAAGGCACAGACTACAGCGTAGTCGTGGAGTAGCGGACCTGCTAGGTTCATGTGGAGACGGCCGCCCTCGGCTGTCTGCCCGGCGAAGCCCGGTGCGGCTCGTGTGGAGCGGACACTCCTGTCCGCTGCCTTTGACTTTGACTTTGCTTTTGCCTTTGACTTCAGTCTCCTCAATCCTGAATCGCCCGTCGCGGCGATAGAGAGGGCTTTACGCCTCCGCGGCATTCGAATAAACGATCTCCACCACCGTGCAATCATCGTTCAGCGGATTCCCCGCGCAGAACTCCGACACCGCCGAAAAAATTCCCTCCAGCGTCGGAGCCTTCGCCGCCGCCGCTTCCAGCCTGAAGTCTTCGAAGAAATCGCCCATGGCATTCTCCGCCTCGGTCACTCCATCCGTGACCAGAATAAAGCGATCTCCCGAATTCAGCTGGCAGCGCGCGCTCTCAAACGTTGCATCGGCGAGCAATCCCACCGGCACATTCCCGTGCGGAGGCCGCATCACTTCACCGCGACACACCAGCAGCGGCTGCACGTGCCCGCAGTTCACGTATTCCAAATCGCCGTCTCGGCGCAACCGCGCCAGCAGCACGGTGGCATATTTTTCTCCTACCAGCTTCTCCGTAAAGAAGCGATTCACCGCGCTGACCACTTCCAGCAGCGGCATGCCCGAACTCAAATGCGAATAGATCATCCCCTGCAAGGTGGAAGCCAGCAGCGCCGCCGAAACCCCTTTGCCGCTCACATCGGCCAGCACCACCGCCAGACCCTCCTTCGTATTCACCGCATCGAAGAAATCCCCGCCGATTTCCTTACAAGAAAGATTCTTCCCGCGCAGCTTGGCAAACGGCACTTCGGGAATCTTCACCTGCATCAACCGCTGCTGGATGCTGGCGGCAATCGTCAGCTCCTGCTGGTAGCGCCGCGATTCTTCTTCGGCCTGCACCAGCCGCGCATTCTCAATCAGCGACGCCGCTTCTGTCGCAATGGCCCGCAAAATATCATGGCCCACACCGGAAAATTCCCTCGAAGCGAAACGCGAGTCCACATACAAAACTCCCGTCACCTCCGCCGTCGCGTCCGATACCGGCGTCTGCTGCTCGCGCGTCGATTGCACCTGCCGCTTGCGCAACGGAATGCAAATCACCGTGCGCAGGTCGTAGGCCACAATGCTCTGCCGCGCCGCCAAGTCCATCGAACTGCCGGTATCTGTCAGCAGAAACTCGGAATTCGAACGCAGCGATTCGTCCAGCGCCGAATGTGAAATCGTCTTGTCGTCCAGCAGTGGCTCGCCTTTGCTGTTGCGCCCCGCCATCAACCGCAGTTTGCCCTCTTCGTCCTTCAGAAAAACGTATCCCCGTTCGGCGCGCGTCAACCGCAGCGTCACCTCCAGCATCGTCATCAGAATTTCGTCGAGCACACCCGCAGTGTTCAACTTGCGCGCGGCTTCCAGAAATAACGTGAGTTTCTCGAGGTCGGTCGCTTCCTGCGAAATCTGGATCCCGGAAATCTGGCTCAGAAACTCGCGCGCCGTATTCGACGTGCCATGCGCCGGATTGAAAATGGCATAGGTCGAATCGCGCGCCCCAAACTCCAGCCGGTCGTTGCGCTCCAGCTTCTGCCGCTGGATCCGTTCCCCGTTGACGAACGTGCCGTGTTTGCTGCCCAGATCAACCAGAAAAAATCCGTCTTCTTCCAGAATGATCTGCGCATGGTCGCGCGACACCCGCGGATCGGCAATCACCAAATCTTTATCGACCTTGCGGCCCACGCTAAAAGGAGTGCGGTTGAGAACGATATTCTTCTGCTCGTTCCCCTGCACCAGCACCAGCGCCGGAAACACCCCGGAACCGGACGACGAACGGGCTATCGCATTTAAGGCCATCGGATGTGGCGCCGCTTCCGCCCAAGCCGGAAGCCACGCAAACAAGCATAATGACAGGAATCATGCCCCGGCGGGAAGAGGCTTTGTCGATATTCCTCTGCCTCGCGCCGCAAACACGGCTCTTCCAAACACCGCGTTCCCCGCGTTCACCTTACACCGGCCGCCCCAGCGGTTTGCCTCGCATATTCACCAGAATCATCGCGAAGATCAGCACCGGCACGGCAAAGGTTGCAAAAAACGGCCATGTCCAGCCCTTAAGCGCCCAAGCCCGCAACCCCAGCAGATAAATCACACTCAGACTCAAGCTCGCAGCCCACTGCCATCCCACGGCCAGCGTGCCCGCCAGGTAAGCCAAACGTCGAGCCCGTGACCCTGTCAGAAACAAAGCTCGCTCTTTCACCAGCAGCAGAATTGCCGGCAACAGAAGCAGCTGGTTGTAAGGCGCGTACATCGGCACCACCAGCACAGTCAACGCCAGCACCAGCGCTGTCCCATCAGCGAAGCCCGATGTATCCGCCCGCTCCCACCGTAACTTCCACAGGATCGGTCCGCAGGCGAGAACGGCAACCGCAGCCAGAATCTGCCCGCCAATCCGGCCCGCAGACCCGCTCGCGAAACGCCCCAGAATCTGGCTCAGCACAACTTCAATCACCGACTGGTTCTGCGTGTAGCGATGATATTGCCCGATCGCCGCGGCAAACATGCGCCACCAGCCCGGCAAAACGATCTCCGCGCCGCCCAGCAACAATGCCATCACCAGCGCAAACCCAAACACCAGCCTCCGCCGCGCCCGCCAATCGCTCACCGCCCAGAACAGCAGCCATGCCGTAAGAGCCCACGCCAGTTGCGGTTTGATGGCCGCGAGCGCGAGCAGCGATCCTCCCAGGAACAGAGATCCGCTGGCCGCGCAAGCTGCCGCGCCCGCCAGCAGCGCCGCCACCAGCAGGCTGAGCTGCTGCAGCTTGATTCCCTGCACCGCCGGGAAGCTGCCCAGCGTAAGCACGAGGCAAGTGGCAACTCCCACGCCCGGCAATTCCCACTGCAGAGTACGCAACCAAAGCCAAACGCTCACAGCCGTCAGCAGCGCCAGCAACCAATAGAACGCAATCATGAGAGCTGGAAACGGCACACCGATCAGCGGCGCCAGCAGAAACACCACATAGACCGGATACGCAAATCCCTCCCGGTCTTTAGGGTCGTTCGGCCGCGCCAGATCGAGCGCGCGCCCGTAATATCCCTTCTGGATTTCTATCGTGATGTCGTCGCCGTAGGGGTTGCGCCGGTGCAGCAGCAGTTCACGCGCTCCCAGCCAGCGCGGATAAAGATCGGACAAATTGCCCCGCGGACGATCATGCGCTGCCGCATCCGCCTTCTGATAGCCCACCAGAATTCGATCGACGTAGAACCACATGCTGGCCGCCGCAATCGCAGCCAGCGTAAAAACAACGACGGGTTGCCGATTTTTACGCAAGCGTTGCGAAGCGCGTCCTCGTGGTGTTTGTCATTCCGAACAAGCGTTCTCTGCGCCGTGAGGAATCTGGGCGAGCCGCGCGAAGGAGCCTGCCCTGAGCTTGTCGAAGGGTCGCGCTCTTTGCGACCCATCAATCGCGCGTTTGGCTCGCTTCCTATCACACGCAGGCGGTCCCCATGTTACAACTGTTGGAACCGAACCGCTCTCGATGCAAAAGCGAATCACAGTTTCCGCGCTGGTCGGCTTGGCCAGCGGTACTTTCTGCTGGTTCCTGCTGCAGCGCCTCCACCAGAATGCGGGCGATTTCCAGTGGGCTCTTCACCTCGCCCATCGCCTCATCGCGCGCCAGAACCCCTACGATACTCCCCTCGAGCAATATCCCCTGCCCGCCGCTTTCGTCGCTCTGCCCTTCTTGCGCATAGCGCCGGAAATCGCCGCCGGCCTGTTCTACGGCATCAGCTCTGCGCTTCTCGCCTTCGGACTCACGCGCGAAAACTACGGCAGGCTGCGAGTTTTTCTTGCCTTCCCCTACTGGATCGGCTTGCTCACCGCGCAATGGTCCACCCTCATCACTGCCAGCGCATTCTTCCCCATCCTGCTGCCCGCGACCATGATGAAGCCGCAAGTCGGCCTGCCCGTCTTCCTGACTCGGCTAACCCGCCGCGGACTCCTGGCCTGCCTCGCTCTGGCCGCGCTGAGCATCGTATTCCTGCCGCAGTGGCCGCGATTGTGGCTGGGCCAAGCCCACAACTACGAACACTTCATTCCCTTCCTGGTCTTTCCCGGACCTCTGCTCGCGCTCGCGTTATTGCGCTATCGTGATCGCGATGCCTGGCTGCTGCTGCTCGCCTCACTCATGCCGCAACGCTGGTTCTTCGACGCTTTCACCCTCTGGCTAATTCCGAAGTCGCGCCGCGAAATTCTTGGAACCGTGTTCTTGACCTGGGGCGCTGGAATCTGCCGCTGGTTCTACCCGCCCACCAGCTTCACCGCAGTCGGAAGATTAGCCGTCATCTTTCTTTATCTGCCAATGCTCGTCGTCGTCTTGCTCCGAACCGCAGCACCACCAGCATCTGCGCCGCAGACCGCCCTGGACTCTCGATGAGCCAGATACTCGCCACAAAACGCACATTCCTGGCGATACTCTTCCTCGGCCTGTTCGCCATGGCGGCCGGCAATCTCAAAGATCCGGATATCTGGTGGCACTTAAAAACCGGCGAGTACATTGCCACTCACAAGAGCGTCCCTCGTACCGATCCTTTTTCTTACACTCGCGCTGGCTACCCCTGGGTTGCGCACGAGTGGCTCAGCGAACTTCTGTTTTACGAACTGCAGCGCACCACCGGATTTGGCGGTTTGATCCTCTTCTTTGCCGCGATCCTCACCGCCGCATTTCTCTGCCTATGCCTGCGCTGTGGGTCTACTGCTTACGTCGCCGGAGTAGTCACGCTCGGCGGCGCGCTGGCCACCGCACCAGTCTGGGGCGTACGTCCTCAGGTTCTTTCTTTACTGCTGACCAGTCTTTGGCTGCTGATTCTCGAGCGCTCCGAGCGTCATCCAAAAATTCTTTGGTGGACTCTCCCGCTCACCCTGCTCTGGGTCAATCTGCACGCCGGTTTCGCTCTCGGCCTGGCCCTGTCGGCTTTGTTTCTCCTAGCAGAGTGGATCGAACGCAGGCTCGGCGTTTTGCCTCAACAAAACGCCCAACTCCTGCCCACTGCGGCGCTCGTCTTCCTGCTCGATCTTCTAGTCGTTCCTTTGAATCCCCACGGCCTGCGCATGTTCTCCTACCCATTTGAAACTCTTCGTTCCCCGGCCATACAGAACTACATCGTAGAATGGGCTTCACCCAACTTCCATCGGCTCGAGTACTGGCCTTTCCTGTTGCTTGTGCTGGCGACCTTCGCCGCTCTCAGTTGGTCTCGCGTCCAACTGCGTCCTCGGGATTTGATCCTGTTACTCGTCAGCCTATACGCCAGCCTCTGCTCGATCCGCATGATACCGTTTTTCGTTTTCATCGCCGTGCCGCTTATTTCCCAAAGACTGGGGACTTGGCCTCGCACCAGCCCACAGCCACGGCGGCTGCCAACTGCTTCTCGCTCCGCGCTCAACTTCGTGATCGTTCTCGCGATGGCTATCTTCGCCAGCGTCCGTATCGCCAAGGTCATCGAGAGCCAGCCTCAGGCCGAAGCGCAGCAATTCCCCAGCCGGGCCGTCGAGTTTCTGCGGACGCATCCGCCTTCGGGCCCAATCTTCAACCTCTACGACTGGGGCGGCTACCTGATCTGGAAGCTTTACCCTTCCACTCCCGTCTTTATCGACGGCCGCACCGATCTGTATGGAGAGCCCCTGCTTCACGATTTCGCAGATCTGTACCAATTCAAAGGCCCCTGGCAGCAGATTCTGCAACGTTGGCGGATCGAGACCGTGATAGTACCGCCGGATTCCGCCTTGGCGTCGGGCTTATGCAGCGCTCCCGGCTGGGCCGTCTCCTACCAGGACTCGCAAGCGATCATATTCACCGCATCGCCTTCCGCGATCCGGACCGAGCCTGCCCCAGATTCGCCGACGCTTGCAAACCCTCCACCGTAAGCGCCGACGCGAAAAAGCCGCCGTTACCTTCGGTATGCAAGAAATTACACCTCTTAAAGCAGTTTGCAGGTTATTATGAGGTGGATTAAATCACCCGAAGCGCGGTACAAATAACGGGACATGGCCCGCCAAGGCCATTGCACCCTGATTTCGCTTTCGCAAGAGCTGCGCTGCCAAGTTGTTTTCGCAAGTCGATGCTAAGGAGGCTGGAAACTATGAATCATCTTTGGAGATTGTGGCGCGACGAAGAAGGACAGGATATTGCCGAATACGCCGTGATGCTCGCTGTGATTCTCGTCATCGTGGTTGGCACCGTCCGCTTGATTGGCTCAAATGCAAACAATGTTTTCTCGAACGTAGCCAGTTCCATTCAGTGAGTGTTTGCTCGACGTAGCGCAAGACAGGAGATTCTCGCCCCATGCGGCCGGAGTCCTCGTTTTCGTGTGTTTTGACGGAGTGCTATGAACCGTACGCGTTTGTTGATGATCGGGGCCCTGGCCTTGGCCTTGGGAGCCGTTGTCGCCCTCGTCGTCTTCAAGAAATTGCAAGGCAAAGGCTCGTCGAGTAACGAACCGGGCGCCGATGTCATCGTGGCCGCCGACGACATTCAGGTCGGCGCCAGAATTGGAGAGCATGACATACGTACGGTCCGATATCCCGCGTCCGCTCTGCCGCCCGGCTTCTACAGCAAGCGCTCGCAAGTGCTGGGGCTCGGGGTGATCCTTCCCATCACCCGGGGCGAGTTCATCCTGCCCAGCAAGCTGGCCCCGGAGAACGCCGGTTCCGGTTTGCCTTCTCTGATCCCGCGCGGCATGCGCGCCGTCTCCGTCCGCGTGAATGAGGTTGTCTCCGTAGCTGGCTTCGTCGGCCCGGGCACTCGCGTCGACATACTCCTTACCGGAGTTCCGAACGGCAGCGGCGAATCGCAAACCACCACGGTATTGCAGAACGTCGCCGTGATCGCCTCCGGCCACACCCTGGAGCGCAACGCCGCCGGTGAAGCTCAAAGCACTCCGGTGATCACTCTTCTGGTTTCGCCCGACGACGCCGAACGTCTCACGCTGGCCAGTTCCGAAGGCCATATTCAGCTCGCCCTGCGCAACCCTCTCGACACGCTGCAGGATGCGGTTGCCCCAGCCAATGCCAAGGGGCTGTACCAGGGTGGTACGCCCGCTGCGGCGGCTCCGCCACGGCCGCACGTTACTACCGTAAAACAACCGAAGACTGCGCCGCCACCCCCCGCGCCTTCGGTGTTCAGTGTTGATGTTATCCAAGGCGATAAGAAAACTGCCGTCCCGGTACCGGAAGGAAGCGGTGAAGACCCCAAGTAGTGGGAGAACACTTTTGTTCTGAGCGTTGCTTTGGTTTGTGCTCTGCGCGTCTTGCAGGCCGCGTTACAGGTTTCCTTATGTGGATAGGAATCACTCGATGAAGGTTCGCCCTACACTTTACGCAGCGGTCGCACTGTCTTTATTTGTCCCGGCTTTCGCGCGGGCTGAGGCGCTGCCCCAACAGCCCGCGACTCAGGCATCCCAGGAACCCACTCCCCCGGCGGCCAGTCAGACTACCCTTCCCCCGCAGGCGCAAGGCGCTGCCCCGCTGCGCGTCATGGTCGACAAATCCCTGCTCATCAACACCACCGAGCGCCTCAAGCGCATCTCAGTCACCGACCCCACCGTAGCCTCCGTACAAGTCGTCACCCCCACTCAAATCCTCGTCCATGGTAAGTCCCCCGGCGAAGTCTCCCTGCTCATCTGGGACGAACTGGAACGCTCCCGCAGCTTCGATCTCCGCGTCGACGTCGATGTCAGCGCTTGCGCCGAAGAAGAACATCGCGTCTTCCCCGAAGAGCAGATTTCCGTAACTCCTTCGCGTGCCGCCATCGTTCTCTCCGGCCACGTTACTACTGAAGATGTTGCCAAGCGCGCCGGAGAACTCGCCTCCGCTTATTCCAAGAACGTCATCAACGTGCTCACCTTCGGTCCTGTGGGCGCGCAGGAAGTTCTGCTGGAAGTAAAGTTTGCCGAGGTCGACCGCTCCGCCCTCACCCAGCTTGGCGCGAACCTCTTTACCACCGGCGCCGCTAATTTGATCGGAACCACCACCACCGGCCAATACGGCGGCTTCGCCTCCCAGTCCATCAGCCAAACCCAGGGACAAAACACCGCCTTTCAAGCTACCGAAACCGTCAGCAACGTTCTCAACATGTTTCTCTTCTCGCCCAATCTCCACGTGGGCGCCGTGATTGAAGCGCTGCAAACCAAGAACCTTCTCCAGATTTTGTCCGAGCCCACGCTCATCGCCGTCAACGGCAAGAAGGCCAGCTTCCTCGCCGGCGGCCAGTTTCCCTTCCCCATCGTTCAACCCGGACAGGGATTCACCGCCGTTACCATTTCTTTTAAGGATTTTGGCGTAAAGCTCGACTTCACCCCGGTGATCATGCCCAACGGCAACATTCACCTCACCGTGGCCCCGGAAGTCAGCACCCTCGATTTCGCCGACGCCATCACCATTTCCGGCTTCACCATCCCGGCCTTGAGCACTCGCAAGGCGGAGACCGAATTCGAATTGCGCGACGGCCAGAGTTTCGTGATCGCCGGCTTGATCGACAATCGCGTCACCGATACCTGGAACAAGGTTCCCGGCCTCGGGGATATTCCGATCCTCGGCGCTTTCTTCCGAAGCAAGAATATTTCGAAGAGCAATTCCGAACTAATGGTGCTCTGCACCGTGCACCGGATCTCCCCCAATACCGAGTCTCCCCCCGGCCCCAAAAATCCGGACACATTCATCAACAACGACAAGTTCGATGGGAAAAAACCTTCTGGAAAATAGGCCCATGGGAGCGACGATCAGGTGAACTCAATGGCGACTGGCGACTGGCAACTGGCAACTGGGCTGGGGGAGAAGTAGCAGGCTATGCCCGAGCTTTCAGTCGTCATCGTGACCACGGACAATGAGCAGCGCACCGTGCTCCAGGTGCTGGTCGATGGCACCAGTGTGGCCAGCACGGTTCATACCTGTGCCAGTTTCCCCGTTGCCGCGTCCGATCCCATCATGCGCCGCGTAGAGGCTGCCCATCCCGATGTCCTGCTCATTGACATTCCCTCGGATAATCCCGCTCCGGCCATGCACGCCGTCGAGCTTCTTCATCAGGAACTTCCGGACTCCGCCGTATTTGCCATCGGAAGCCTCAATCAACCACAGGTCATCGTAAGCGCCATGCGCGCCGGAGCCCGCGAGTTCATCGAGCGCCCCACCACCACTACCGATCTTCTCGAAGCCTTTGTGCGCCTCACCGCCGCCCAGCGCCGCGTTCAAAAAGAAGGCCCGCGCGGCAAAGTCTTCTCCATTGTCAACGCCAAGGGCGGCAGCGGAGCCACCACCGTCGCTGTCAACCTCGCCCTCGCGCTGCAATCGGCTTATGGCAACACCGCTCTCGTCGACCTTGCTCCGCTCGGCCACACCGCGCTGCATTTGAATGTTAAGCCTCTGTTCACCGTGGCCGACGCCACTCGCAATCTCCATCGCATGGATAGTTCCCTGATGGAGAGCTTCGTCACCCGCCACGGCGGCGGCCTGCATTTGCTGGCCGGAACCAATTCGCCAGCGGCTCTCGAACCCTCCACCGCGGAATTTGTCCGCCTCTTCGATCTGCTCGTCACCCACTACCGTTACGTGGTCGTGGACAATTCCTCGCGCCTTGATGCCGCCAGCCGCCTCGTCGCCAATCTTTCGGAATATGTTCTGCTGGTCGCCTGCACCGATGTGGCTTCTCTGTGGAGTGCCGCCCGCGTGCAACAGTATCTGGGAGAAACCGGCAACCGCGAACGCGTCCGGCTCATCCTCAACCGCTTCCGCAAAGTGCCCGGTTTCAGCGAGTCCGACGCCGAAAATGCCGCAGGCGTAAAATTGATATGGCGCGTCCCCAATCAGTACTTCGCCATCTCTTCGGCCATCGACCGGGGTGCGCCGGTAATGGAACAAAGTCACACTGAAATTGCCCGTTGTTTTTCCGGGTTGGCGCAGGAGTTGACCCGCAACGATGTCGACGTGAAACGCGCCGCCTGGTCGCTGTTTAAGACAGTATAAGTTTTGAAAGGGTACGGTATAAGTTTCTTGCAAGAGTACGGTGTGAGTTTTGAAAGGGTGCGGCTTTAGCCGCACTGAAACGAACGCAAATCGACAGACGGCTTTAGCCGCTGCGGCAACATTCGACCTCTAAGTTTTTATGGCTAATCTGCAGACTTTCGAACGTACCGAGTACCAGCAGGTAAAGGCGGATCTCCATCGCAAGATCCTCGACCGCCTCGACCTGGAAAAACTCGGCCGCACTTCCAACGACACCGCCCGCGAAGAAGTTCTCGTCCTCATCCGCAACTCGGTCAACAACGAAGTCGTTCCTCTCAGCTTCGCCGAACGCGAGCGCCTGTCGCGCGAAATCCTCGACGAAATCTTCGGCCTCGGTCCGCTTGAGCCCCTGCTCAAGGACCACACCATCTCCGACATTCTCGTCAACCGCTACGACCGCGTCTATATCGAGCGCGCCGGCAAGCTTGAACTCACTGGCCTGTCTTTCAAAGACAACCAACATCTCATGCAGATCATCGAGCGCATCGTTTCCCGCGTAGGCCGCCGCGTCGATGAATCTTCCCCCATGGTCGACGCCCGCCTGCCCGATGGCTCGCGCGTGAACGCCATTATTCCTCCGCTCGCACTCGACGGCGCTTGCCTCTCCATCCGCCGTTTCGGCCGCGATCCCGTCACCGCCCGCAACATGATCGAGAACCATACCCTCACCGAAGCCATGCTCGAACTCCTGTCCACCATGGTGAAGGGTAAATTGAATCTGCTGATCTCCGGCGGCACCGGCGCCGGCAAGACCACCCTGCTCAACGTGCTCTCCGGATATATCCCCAACGTGGAGCGCATCGTCACCATCGAGGACGCCGCCGAACTCCAGCTCAAGCAGGAGCACATCGTTCGCCTCGAAACTCGCGCCCCCAACATCGAAGGCAAAGGCGCCGTCCGCATGCGGCAGTTGGTCATCAACAGTTTGCGTATGCGCCCCGACCGCATCGTCGTCGGCGAGGTCCGCGGCGAAGAGGCCTTCGATATGTTGCAGGCCATGAACACCGGCCACGAAGGCTCGCTCACCACCGTCCACGCCAACTCCGTCCGCGACGCCCTGGCCCGCGTCGAGAACATGGTTTCGATGGCGAATCTCAACATTCCCGAGCGCGCCGTCCGCCACCAGATCGCCTCCGCCATTCATGCCGTCGTCCAGATCGCCCGCCTGTCGGACGGCACACGCAAGGTCATCTCCATTTCCGAAGTCACCGGCATGGATGGCGACCTCATCGGCATGCAGGATATTTTCGTCTTCGAACGCCGCGCCATCGACGAATCTGGAAAGGTTCGCGGAACCTTCCGCGCCACTGGGCTCCGCCCGCAGTTTGCCGATCGCCTGGCAACTTTCGGCGCCAGGTTGCGCCCCGCGTTGTTCGAAGCGAAGACCGAAATTTAAATAGCGCCGGCGTCCCCGGCCCAGATCTGAGTAGCGCCGGCATTCCCGGCCCAAGAGTAGCGCCGGCGTCCCGCCGGCCCAGAAAGGAAATGTGCGACGCGTTTTGAAAGGGCACGGCTTTAGCCCTGCCGCCCGCGCGCTCATAAGGACATAAAGCTTTTGGGTGGCGCAGCGCTTCAGCGCTGCGAAAGGAATCCCGCCCAGAGAGGGCTTTAGCCCCTGAGGGAACCCTCGAACACGCTAGAGAAATACTATGCCAGCACTGATCGCACTTCTCGTCTTCCTCGTAGTCGCCCTCGCGGCCTTCGCCGTGGGATCGCTGCTTGATCAGCGCAGCGCCCGGGCCCGCCTTATCAAAGACCGCCTGGCAACCGTACAGAAGGCGCCCGAACGCGAACCCGACGAAGAACTCGCCCTCCTGCGCGACGAGCAACTCAGCAAGATTCCTGCTTTCGATACTCTGCTGCGCCGCTCCGCGCGGGCTTCTGCCATACAAGACGTATTGTTGCAGGCCGGCATGAAGCTCCGCGCCGGCAATTTCCTCGTTTTATGCGTGCTCTGCGGTCTTGGCGCCGGCATCGCCGCAGTGCTCTATACCCACAACGCCGCCATCGGCTGGGCTGCGCTGGTCATCGCTTCCTTCCTTCCTTACTCTTTCGTTTCTTACCGCCGCCAGAAGCGCTTTGAGAAATTTGAAGAACTCTTCCCCGAGGCCATTGACACTCTGGCCCGTGCCGTCCGCGCCGGCCATGCCTTCACTACCGCTCTGGAAATGATTTCCGCTGAAATTGCCGACCCGCTCTCTTCCGAATTCCGCAAACTCTATGAAGAGCAGAAATTCGGCATGCCCGTGCGCGATGCCCTCATGAACCTCACCCAGCGCGTCCCGCTGGTCGATGTCAAGTTCTTCGTCACCGCCGTCATGCTGCAGCGCGAGACCGGCGGCAACCTCGCCGAAATTCTCGATAACCTTTCCTACGTCATCCGCGAGCGCTTCAAGATTCAGCGCCAGGTCAAAGTCCACACGGCTCAGGGACGCCTCACCATGCTCCTGCTCATGGCCATGCCCCCCACCGTGGTCGCCATTCTCTACGTCTTCAGCCCGGAATTTGTCCACCCTCTTTTTTACGACCCCATTGGCCACGTTCTGCTGGTGAGCAGCATCGCTTTGCAGACGATCGGTTATTTCGTAATCCGCAAAATCATTAAGATTCAGGTATAAAAGTCAAAGATGCCGTGGCTATTGACCATCATCGTGTTCGTCACCGTCGTGCTGGTGGTATTCGCCTTCGGCGCGGCCGCCGTCACGCCCACGTCCGTACTGGGCGCACGCCTCCGCGCCCTCGGCGGCCAGCCCACCATGGCTCAGGAAAAGCCGGCGCTCAACGTTCGAGAGCGCTTCGAGCAGGCCCTCGATCCTCTCAGCAAAGCCATTCCACTTTCTCCCGCCGACGTCTCCCGCACCCGCGGCTGGCTCATCCAGGCCGGGCTTCGCGAGTCCCGCCACGTCACCTACTATTTCGGCGCCCGGATCATGCTCGCATTTCTCGGTCTCGGTGGCGTGCTGCTCTTTTCCGGCGTCGGTAGCATGCCCCTGCTGGTCTGCGTTCCCGCTTTCGGTTTCTTCATTCCCCGCTTCTTTCTCAAGCGCATGATCAAGAGCCGTCAGCAGCGCATCCGCATTGCTCTGCCCGATGCCCTCGATCTCACCGTCATTTGCGTCGAAGCCGGCCTCGCCCTGGATCAGGCCCTGATGCGCGTCGGCCAGGACCTGCACCACGCTCATCCCGACCTCAGCGACGAATTTCATTTGGTCAACCTCGAGATGCGCGCCGGCAAACCCCGCGCCGAAGCTCTCCGTAACATGGTCGACCGCACCGGCGTTGATGACATTCGCTCCCTTGTCGGCACTCTCATCCAGACCGATCGCTTCGGTACCAGCGTCGCCCAGGCCCTGCGCGTCCATTCCGATTCCCTGCGCACCGCCCGCCGCCAGCGCGCCGAAGAGCAGGCTGCCAAAACCACCATCAAAATGGTCCCTCCCCTCGTCATATTCATTCTGGTGCCGTTCCTCTTCGTCACCATCGGTCCCGCGCTCATCCAGGCCTACCACTCCCTGGTCAGCAAGTAGCGGGGCATGACTGGCGATGAACTGATCAGCAGACTAGGAGGACGTTAGTCCCCACACACGTGGACACGTGGACGCCCGTACGCCCCGGAGGGGCGTCCGACAATAGCCCGGCGCGTTCAGCGCCGGGTCGAGCAGTACATCGGAACGCGTCCCGGAGGGACGCTTGAAACTCCCACGCCCATTCTTTAGGCCCGGAGCGGAACTACGCGACAACGCCAGCAGTTTATCGAACTAAATCGAACTATTCCTGTGACACGAACCAGGAATAAACTGCCGGATGCCCTCTCAATGACGAATTGACACCCAGGACTCCTTGATGCCACCACTAACTCCGCGCGGTCAGGCCTTCAACCAAACCCGCCAGCTCCATCTCGCCACCAACCTCGCCGTGGCCCAGACTCACTGGACTCGCCTCCGCGGCCTGCTCGGAACCAAAGAAAATGACTTCCGTAATGGTGCCGGCCTCTGGATTCGTCCCTGCCGTGGCGTTCATACTCTAGCTATGGGCTTCCCCATCGACGTCGTCTATCTCGACCGCTCCGGCATGGTTGTGCATCTCGAACCCAACCTCCAGCCCTGGCGCTTCGCACCCGTCCGCCTGCAGGCCGCTTCGGTCCTGGAGTTGCCCATCCACACCATCGCCCAAACAGAAACCGCATTGGGCGATAGAATTGAAATCAAGCTAAAGGAGGACGCCTAACCACGGGTCGTCGAGATCGCACGCCTGAGAGCTTCGAAAGAGGGCGGCTTCACAACCTGGGGAAAAACTTACGAATGCGTGCAGTACCGTGGAAGAGCGGCGCTTCAGCGCCGCGTAAAGACCCGAATCAGCACGGGCTTTAAGCCCCTGAGGTCGACATTCGATAATTCACCGTGACCGACACTCTCCAACTCGAAGAATCGACCCAGCTCCACGAGGCGCCCAAGCTCCTGGTCGAGTGGTCTTCGCCCTGGCACGAGTTCGTCACCTCGATCCGCCCCGCCTTTGGCCGCTCCGGCGCTCGCCTGGCCGGGGAAGCCCCGCACGGTCTTTTTCCCTATCGCGGATTGCTTGCCTCCTGGTTTCTCGAAGCGCTTCTGCTCTTCGCCCTCATCGTGATTCCCCACGAGATCAACCGCCTGCGCCCCTACGCCCCGCCCCGTTTGCAGCCCGATGAGGTCATCTATTACTCCGGCGACGAACTTCCCCGCACCGAAGACTTAGGCGGAGCCCAGTCTGGCGCGACCGCCCGTGCCGGCGGTCATGAAGCTCATCACCGCACCCAGACCATTCACGTCTCTCGCGGCGCATCGCTCGCCCAGCGAGTCGTCGACGCTCCCGATCTCAAACTTCCCGCTTCCTCCGGCGCTGTCGCTAACCTGCTCGCCTTCAAATCCCGGCCCGGACCGCCTTCCGCCGAAGGCCTGCACTCTTCGCTCGTCGCGCCCAATCTTCCGGCCAACGTGATCCCGCCCGCACCGCTCAACGTCGCCCGCGATCAATCCCGCGCCGGCCTCATTCTCAATTCCACCAATATTGTCCCGCCCGCTCCCAACGTATCCGACGACGGATCCCGCACCGCTCCCGCTCTGAACGCCGCCGTCGTGCCGCCCGCGCCCACCATCCATTCCGAGCACACACTCTTCGCCCCCACTCTCGACTCCCGCATCATCGCCCCCGCACCCGATATCTCGCGCGACCAAGCCCGTGCCGCGCCCGCCTTGAACTCCAGCGTGATCGCACCCGCGTCCGCCCGCATCTCCCGCGGCCAGCAGCGCGCCGCACCAGCTCTCAACGGCCAGGTAATCCCGCCCGCGCCTGCATCCGTCAGTCGTGAAGTTTCACCTTCGCGCATCAAGATGAACAACGTCGCCGTCGTGCCTCCGCCCGTCTCAGCCCCGGAGCGCGAAACCTCGCGCAACGCGAAGCTCAACCTGCCCGCGCCCTCCGTCGTCGCTCCTCCGCCTTCCGCCGATTCTGCCCACGACTTGCGTCGCCTCGAAAGCGGCACTCTCGGCGCTGCTTCCCAAAAAGTTGTCCCTCCTCCACCCACGCAAGCCAGCGGATCGCTCGTCAGCAGCATCATCGGCAAGCTCTTCGGCACCCAGGACGTAGTCCCACCCCCGCCCGCCGTCAACTCAGGAATCTCACGCAACTCCGCCGCCGGATCAGGCACCGCACTCGCTGCCAACGTCATTCCGCCCCCGCCCTCGTACGGAAGCACCGCCGGAAGCTCCAACTCCGTCGGCTCCGCTTCCCCAACCACGCGTCGCACATCGCTCGGCGCAAACATCGTTCCCCCACCTCCGTCCGTTCCCGGCTCCGGCGGCGGCTCGCCCTCGGGACGGTCCCAAGCACTCGGCGCATCGAACGTAATTCCTCCGCCTCCATCCGTCACGGGCAGCGGCGCAGCCTCCGGCGCAGGCACGCGAGGCTCAGGCGGCTCGGCGAATGGACTCGCCAGCAATGTCGTTCCACCTCCACCCTCGCTCGGCGGCGGTTCGGATTCCTCTGGCTCCGGCTCCGGCAGAAAAGGCGTCGGTCTCGGCGCTCCCGGTGACGCCGGTTCGGCGCTCGCTCCTCCCAAAGGCGCAGGTGGAAGCACCGACCGTTCCGGAGTCGTGCTATCTTCCCAGCCCGGCTCCAGCGTCGGCGTGCCCACCGGCGGCAAAGGTTCGCTCGCCATGTCACCCGCCGGCGGCGACCAGCCCGGCCTCGGCGGTTCCGGCGGAGGCTCCAGCATCGGCCACGGCACCGGTCCCGGCAGCGGTTTGAAAGCAGAAACGCCAGCAGAAAAGCCCGGCGAAAACTCCGGCGCAGGCAAAACCGGCACTGGCCACGGCTCCGACCCTAACGCTCGTGCCGGAATCTCTCCCACTCCCGGTCCCGGCGGCGCAGGCACCGCTCCCACCGGTTCTCCCGCCGTCCCCGGCGTCGACGTCCGCGGCGGCAGCACCATCGTCACCCTGCCCAGCTTCGGTTCCGATGGCAGCAGCAACCCTCCCAGTCTCCCCGGCCGCTCTTCAGTGAAGCCGCACGAGGGTCCAGCCATCACCATCGTCGCCACCTCGCGTTCCGGCGGCGCGTTTGATTTCTACGGCAAGCTCCCCGGCGACAACTACACCGTTTATGTCGATACGTCGATCGGCATCGTAGTCATGCAATACGCCGAAACCGATCCCAACTCCGCCGCGCACCACACTGGCGCGCCCACTGGCCCGCAAGGCATCCGCACCGATCTCCCCGCCGGTCTTCCCCACGCGCGCGTCGTCATCAAATGCCAACTCGACGCTTCCGGCAACCTGAAAAACCTCCAGGTCCTCGAACCCGGCCCCGCCGCCATGACTGCGAAAATCATGGCCGCCCTGCCCAGCTGGAAATTCCGCCCCGCCATGCGCGGCCAACAGCCCGTCGAAGTCAACGCCATCCTCGGCTTCAACATCAACACCAACGACCGCTACTGAACGACCGCTAAACGCACACCATATATAAATGTCATCCCGAGCGGAGCAATCTCATACGCGCAGCGAATGAGATTGCGTAGTCGAGGGATCCCTATTCCCTCCACGACCGACTGACGCGAATCCTTCGGGAGTTTGGATATACGGACTAGATGTCCGAATTGGAGAACATCGGCACCACCGTGGAAGAGCGGCGCTTCAGCAGCCTGCTCGGTTTTGCCGAAGCCCCGAGCGAAGCCGAGGGGGGACTTGAATGGGCCGCGTAAAGCGCCACAATGAATGCGGGTTGGTCGTGGGTCAGCTTGGTTTCCACAATACGGCCCCCCCCCGGCGTCATCCCGAAGGTCCGCGTTTTGAAAACGCGGGACTTCGGGATGACGCCGGCTGGGCGCAATCATTGAAGATTTCAAATTGAGCCACTACCGAACCACGCTTCACGTTTACAAAACTCTTCTCACCTTTTCAAATCTTCACTAATCTCTATACGACGTTTCTGCAACCCCGCAGTCTATGCGGCAGGGCGTGCACTTCAGCTCTTCAAGCGCCACCCGAGTTGAAGGCTTCGGCCTCCGAACGGACTTTCACAGGAGGTACCACATGTCTAACGATGGCTGTCTTCGCGCAGTATCGAACTTGGTCGCCTTCCTATCTCTGGCCAAGAAAAGAACCAAATGCGTACTCGTTTTCACCACTCTTCTGTGTGCTGCTGTGTCTTCGGTTGCGCAGTTACAGACTGCCTCGCAATGGGATTCGCAACCCACTCCACCCGACAGGCTCGCCTCGGCAAAGCCCGCGCCTGGAACCACCTCGGTCACGGTTCCCGCAGGGACCAGCATTGCTCTGGTGCTGACGCATCCGATCCAGAGCCGATACATTCATCGCGGAGACGACATCTACGCCCAGGTGATTTCTCCCATCGCTTCCGGAAACGAAGTCGTGATCCCAGCCGGCACGCTTGTTCAAGGGAAAGTCGATAGGCTTGGCCGGAATGGCGGGCGCGGAGAATTGCGCCTGCAATCCATGTCAATCTCTTATCCCGACGGTTACGTAGCGCCTGTATCCGGACCGATCACGCTCGAAAGCGATGAAGGCTACGCCATCAAAGATCCGGGGAACGGCCACATCGGCGCCGCCTTGGCGCTTCCGGCCGGTGGCGCGGGCGTCGGGGCTCTCATTGGACACTTCACTGCCAGTTCGCAGCCGAACACAATTACCAGCACTCTGCCGCCTGGCTGCATGGGGCAGCCGCCAGAGTGCCTCACCTCAAGCGTAACTGCCCCCGGCAGCACAGCGAAGAACACCATTATCGGCGCCATGGTGGGCGGAGCGGTTGGAGGCGTGGCCGCATTCGCGCTGCTCTTGCACACTCGCAACTTTTTCCTCGACGTAGGCTCTCCCGTCGAGATGGTCCTGGAACACCCACTCATTCTGCAGGGGGATCAGGTCTCCGACGCAGTCCGAGACTCCGAGCAACATCCGGTTCCCGAGCAGCCGATAGCCCAGCGCCCACAACCGCTGCCACCTTATACCGACCCAGGCATCTGCTACACACCCGGTACGCCGGGCACGCCCGGCGTAGACATTCCCGGAACGGGGGCTACCGCCAACTCGCCGGGAACTCCAGGCACACACATCCCCGGCATCCCACCAACGCCACCCACGCCATCCGTGATGGACATTCGTCTGAGTGGGACAGTGTTCTATTGGATTAGGCTCTGTTCAGGAGGGCGCGGTTTGCTCCGCGCCCTTTAGGGAGGAATTGAGTCTCCTGGCTAAATGGGAACCTTACTTCATTCCCAGGTCCGTGAGAATCTTGGGATTCTCTTCTTCCGCAGCCAGAACCTGGTGGCATGCCGAACAATCGTTAGTGATTGTCTGGCCATCGGCACTGGTATGACTGCCGTCGTGGCAACGGAAACAGCCCGGTGAATCATTGTGGCCAAGATTATTTGGGTGCGCCCCCCAGGTCAGGTGCATGTCCGGAAAGATGTTGCGCAGGTAAATCGCAGCAACCTCGTCGCCGGCTTGCTGCACAAGGGCGCGATGGGTCTGATAGATCTGCGGATAATTCGTGCGATAGAAACTGTTGAGCTCGCCGGTGATGTTCTGGCGGGCTACATCACGGGTGGGATAGTTCACCTTGAGAACCTCGACCGCCTTTTTCCGGATGTAGGGGAGCTCGGGGCTGATATGCCCGAGTGACATTTGCTTGTCCACGGCATTTTCGGGCAGGTCGAAGGCATGGGTGGGCCGATTGTGGCAATCCACGCAATCCATCGTGCGATGCTCGCCCTTGTCTAATTGTTCTTTGGTGGGCTTGACGTCCGTCGAGATAAATTCGGTGGTTTTTCCCCGGTCGTCGGTGTAATCCACAACCGGGATCGTCTGCCGCTCAGGGTCGGTGGAAATGTAGTGGATGCGGACCCCTTCGGCAAGGTGGTGGCCGTGGATGCCCACCGATCCCTGCCAGGTGCGTCCGCCCACTTTCAGCAGTAGTACGTCGGTCTGCGGCGTATTTTTTTCATCTTCCTTGTAGCTGGTATTCACCAGGAACTTGTCGCCGGTGAAGCGTTGCGGCCAATGACACTGCTCACAGGTCTCGCGCGCCGGACGAAGATTAGCTACCGGCGACGGGATTGGGCGCGGATAGTTGTGGAACGTTACCATGTAGACCTGCCGCAAGCCGGTAACCTTGGCTCGTACAAACCAACTCGCTCCGGGTCCGATATGGCATTCCACGCAACCTACCCGCGAGTGCGGAGAATTCTGATACGCCGAATACTCAGGCGCCATCACGGTGTGACAAGTGGTTCCGCAGAAACTGGTCGAATCCATGTACTCAACGCCGCGGTAGGATGCGGTCCCGACGATAAGGAGATTGAGTATGGTTGCGAAGGCGACCCACTCGAAAGTACGCCGCACGACCGGCAGCCGAAGATCGATGGCAGGATAAGAGCTTGGCAGATTCCCAGTCCCGCGCAGACTTGTCCGTCTCAGCCAGATGCCAAGTGGAATCAGCAGCAGGCCGAGTACAAAAACTCCAGGCAGGACGAGAAAGACCAGCAGGCCGATGTACGGATGAGGCGGCCCCGGCAGGAAGATGTCATAGAACCAGAAGGCAATGGTGGTGAGCGCCGTGCTCGTGGTGATCACGGCGCCCGTCAGTGTGATGGGATTCTGCCCCAGGAAATAGATGGGCTGTGCCCATTCTCGAATTCGTTCTTGCAGAGTCATAGGAACGCTACGCTCTCTCTTTCCTCTACGGCGCTGCGCCCACACACTTCCCACCTGGCCGCGGACTGTCCCCCGCGCTCAGCAAATCCTTGGTCTTTCGACACAGGACTGGTTCTACCTCTTTAGAGTGCGGATGTAAGCCACCAATCCCTGAATTTCTTCCGGCTTCAGAGACCCATACTTGGGCATCTTGTTCTTGCCATTGGTGATGATGTCGGTAAGCTGGGCATCCGACATGCCTTGCACGTCGGCAGTTGTAAAATCGTGCGCGCCCATCTTCTTCCCCATCGCCGAACCGGTTCCGTCAGCACCATGGCAGCCCGCACATTTAGATTTGAAAGTCGCTGACGCGTCTTGTGCGCGCGCGGATAAGGAAACGCTGAGAACAACAGCCAGCGCTGTTGCGATTGTAAACACCTTCACGTCAATCCTCTTCATCTCTAAGCTCCAGTCGAGTTTCTCTCTACCCCCACATTAAAAGCGAGGGCACTCCCGTAAACTGAGCAATATTGAACACCCTGGAGGGCAGGACGCTCTGTGATCCCTGTCACACGTGCTTGTGGATAGTACTCGTGCAGAGGATCGACCAGGAGGGTCGCCTTTGGGATACGTTCGTCAATTCTTAGTTTGTGGGCAGATGGTGTGGCCGCAGGACCAGTTTTGACTTAGACTCACTCTTCACCCATTTTCTTTGGAGGTTTTCTTTGGCGAGTGTTTCTAAGATCTCTCCTGCACTTAAGAAGCGCGCCGCACAAATCAAATTGCTTCTCATGGACGTGGACGGCACCATGACGGACGGCAGCGTCATCCTGCTTTCGCAAACCGACGGCACCGCCCTCGAAATCAAAACGTTTAACGCGCACGACGGTCAAGGCCTAGCCCTGGCGCAGACCGCCGGCCTGCGTACCGGCTGTATCACCGGTCGCGAAAGCGCTGCACTCCTTCGCCGCGCGCACGAAATGAAAATGGAATTTATCTACATGAAACAGCCGGTGAAGATGCCGGCCTATGAAGAAATCCTGCAAAAGGCGGGAGTTCCCGATTCTGCTGTCGCCTACATCGGTGACGATCTTCCGGACATTCCCCTGATGCGCCGCGCCGGCCTCGCCGTAGCGGTGGGCGATGCCGTGCCAGAAGTCAAACAGGCCGCACACTACACCACGAAGACTCTGGCCGGGCACGGCGCGATCCGCGAAGCCGTTGAACTTGTTCTCAAATCCAAAGGCATCTGGGAAGCAATCATCGACAAGGCGCGGGCATAATTCGCCGGCGCGAAAAAAAGAGACCAATTCCCGCGAGGCTGGAGGCTAACCTCTTACGTTGCGGAAATAGAGCGGCAAAGCGCGGCACCGCCGGCGATGCCAGCATCGGCGCCATAGCGGGCTATTACCAGAGGGATTTCCTGGCAATGCGAATTCACGCACCAATGGGGAAGCTGGTTTTCTATTTCTGGAAAGAAGGGTTGCAGCATGGAAGCTGCGCCGCCACCGATAATCATGACATCAGGTTCGAGCAGATCCACGATGTTTCCTAACCAAGCGGTCAAAACCAACACTGTGTCTTGCAAGACTTCCTTGGCGAGCGGATCTCCTGCAAGGTAAGCCTGGCCCACCATCTCACCGGTGATCCGCTCAAGACGGCCTGCTACCTGGTCCGCGATAGTCGAGGAACGCCCGGACGCGATTTTTTCGGAAGCTCTGCGGGCAATGGCGGGACCGGACGCCAGTACTTCGATGCAACCAAGTTTGCCGCACCCACAGCGCGGGCCGCGGTAGTCGATGGTCATGTGTCCGCCCTCGGCTGCGGCACCGGTGCGGCCATGATAGATGTGGTGATCGAACACGATTCCGGTTCCGATTCCCGTGCCGATCGTGGCACAGAAGACGTTTCGATAATCGCGACCTGCACCCCATAGAGCCTCCGCCAAGGCAGCAGCGTTGCCGTCGTTATCGACTCGAACCGGCAAGCTATAGGTCTTCGAAATCTTGGCGGCCAGCGGGAAATTGCGCCAGCCCGGAAGATTCGGAGGATTAATGACAACGCCCGTCCGCGGATCGAGCGGGCCAGGAGCGCAGATACCAATGCCGGAAACGGAAACGTCCGACCCAGAGTCAAGCTTGGTTGCGGCTCGAACCGAGTCGATGGATGCGACGACGGCAGCCAAACCGGCGACGGCGTCATTTGCCACCATGGGCGTCCGCGTTTGGTGGATGATTTCGCCGGCGGCGTTCACCAGACCGGCAGCTACTTTTGTCCCGCCGATATCCACGCCGATGGCGTACTCGTCTCCTGAGGCTGGCGTCATGCGGTGAGCACCGAACCTCGGCTACGGCTGCGTCGCCGGCTCAGGCGGCGGCCTGTCTCTAGGTTGACCTGCAAGCGATTTCCTTCCTCTCTCATCATGGAGCGAGAAGTCTGACGCAGGGGCAATGGTAAACTATTTGGACAAGGATGGGCGCGTAGCTCAGCTGGTAGAGCAATGCCCTTTTAATCCATTCCAGGCCAAACTGCACTGAAACGCACACTGCATACCCGATCACGACACGCTGTCTTTACCAAGCGAAACGAAGTTCGCGAGCGCACGAATCGCCGTGATTGAATGGACTGATAGGCCAGCGATTTCCAAGCCTTACGTTGTTCAGGGATTTACAGCAGCCGCGCACCCCTGCAAAATCCTGCACCTTGACGCAAAACGTTCCTCCACAGAACTCCCCCCGCCTCCCCAGCCGGTTTGTCCTAGGTGGTTGCTGACGTTGGCGCCGGATTTCCATTACATTGGATTAGAGTTCGCGACTGAATAAGGGGCTGACCCGTGGTGATTCCCCACTGGCGCAATGCCTAAGAAAACAATCTCACGCAAGGCGACGCCCGGGTCGCGGCCAGTGCGCCGCAAGACCGGCGGCGCTGTACAGCGCTCCCCACAAGGGGATCAGTGGCGTACATGGGCGCTCTGTCTGCTGCTGACGGTCGTTGTTTTTGCCGTATATTTTCCGGCATTGAGCCATCCCTTTGTTATCTATGACGATGTGGACTACGTCAGCCAGAACCGGCAAGTTCAGCAAGGGCTTACGCTCGGGACCTTCCGCTGGGCGCTGACTTCCATGCAGTTCTCAAATTGGCATCCGCTTACCTGGATGTCGCACGCCCTCGATTGTGAACTTTTCGGCCTGGATGCTGGAGGGCACCACTTTACCAGCCTGTTGCTGCATGCTATCGACGCGGTGATTTTGTTTCTGCTACTGTCGCGCATTACAGGCAAAATCGGGCGCAGCCTGATCGTAGCCCTCCTGTTTGGGTTGCATCCGGTCAATGTTGAAAGCGTGGCCTGGGTGGCTGAGCGAAAAACCGTGTTGAGCATGTTGTTTCTGCTGCTCGCACTCTGGGCGTATCTTTGGTATGCGCGAAAACCTGGCATCCGCCGGCATGGGTGTGTGGACGCGCTGTTTGCGCTGGCACTTGCCGCCAAACCGATGGCAGTCACGTTTCCGTTCATTCTGGTGTTGATGGATTACTGGCCGCTGCAACGGATCAAGGATTGGCAATCCCCCTCGGAGACACTTCCTTTGCCTCAGTTTCCGCCGCTTCGATTGCTCGGAGAAAAGCTGCCGCCGTTTGCGCTGAGCGCGGCCAGTGGCACGGTTACGGTGATCGCGCAGCACCGCGTGGCCCTGCAGACGATGGAGGCTTTTCCGCTGAGAGACCGCGTTGTGAACGCACTTTTTTCTTATGTGATGTACTTGTGGAAGGCTGTCTGGCCGGTGCATCTTTCGGTTTTCTACGCGCCACAAGGCTCGCGGCTGGCGATCTGGCAGGCGGCTTTGTGCCTTGGATTCCTAACTGCTGTCAGCATTCTGGTGTGGCGGCGACGGCGGTCGCGACCTTATTTGTTATTCGGGTGGTTGTGGTTTTTGGGAACACTGGTGCCGATGATTGGGATCGTTCAGGTGGGCGATCAGGGAATGGCCGATCGCTATGCCTACCTCCCCTATGTGGGAATCTTCATAGCTGCCGTTTGGGGCCTCGCGGACCTGGCGCAGACAATCCGCATCGAGCCACGGTGGAGCGTGGCGGCAGCTTGTGCAGTTCTCCTCGGACTATCTTTTCTGACCGGGAGGCAGCTGCAAACCTGGGAAAGCAGCCAGGCACTATTCACGCACTCCTTGCAAGTGACTCCGGACAATTACGTGGCGGAGGACATTGTGGGAACGGCCCAACTGGAGGAGGCATTCCGGGCGACCGGGCAAAAGTGCGCCACAGAAGCGCGGCTGCATTTCCAGAATGCCGTGCGCATTAATCCAGAAGACGCTCTCGGACACATCGACCTCGGCTTTTGCCGGGAGACACAAGGGAGTCTGCAGGAAGCCATCAAGGAATATCAGGCAGCGCTGCAGGTGGCGCGCAGCAAGTTTTTGAGGAAGAGAGCATTGCTCAATCTGGGAGGTGTGTACCGGGCGTTGCGCCAATTTACTCTTGCGCGAAACTATTACAACGAATGTCTGAAGATTGATCCCGGCGATCAGGATGCTCTGAAGGGTCTTGCCCGAGTCGACAAAGAAGAGAAGATGCCATCTTTGGAGGAAACCATAGCTGCGCTTTCCCGTGTGGCTGTCGAGCATCCGGACGCGAAGCTCTACCTCCAACTGGGGAATCTGCAGCGGGCGGCGGGACGGGTGCCGGAAGCGTTGATCTCGTATCAGAGAGCTTTGAGTCTTGATCCGAATCTGGCAGAAGCCCATGTGGCGCTGGAGGGATTGGAAACTTCGCGATGAAGTTTAGGAATCCGGGGAACCCGGGCCAGAAGTCGGCTCGGGGAAACACGGCGGCGACGAACGCCGACCCAGCCCAGAGTTCCGAGAAGCCCGTTTCTGGCTCGCGAGTAAGCGCTGAAGGGCTCATGGATGACTTCCGGTAAGTCGACCACCGCCCAGAAAGTCTGCTTGGTACCCCGTGTTCGTCACACGCAGGCACCAACGCGAACGCGGTTTGGCACATGGCCGAAGCCTACACACTGCGTTCTAGAGGAGATCAATGCGTACACAACACCCGGGGAAACGTAAGAACCCGACTTTAATATTTTTCTCGCAGCTACCGTAAGTGGAGAAAAACTACAGTCTGGCCTCTAGTCGTATTGATTGCGCGAAATCCACCACCGCCTGGCCGAAATCAACCAGTGTAAGTCAATCAAAAAGAACGGAACTCTCCCCCATTCCCAGTGTTCAATCTAGTAACAGGAATTCTGGGGGAGATTATGAAAACCAAATTATCTAAAACGCTTCTTACCGCGGTGTTGACGAGCGCAATGGCGCTCGGGACTGGCACTTCCTTGGGGGCGCAGGACCAGTCGATGGACAAGCCCTCGGCGGCTGTGGGAGCTCAGGTGGATCAGGCACCACCGGCAGAGCAGACCGCGCCGCAATACAATGCGCCGGAGCAGAGCGCGCCTCAGGGTGTCGCGCCTCCAACCCCGCAAGATCAAGATACATACCGAGACCAGGCGCCACCGCCTCCAACGGGGCCGGGTCAACGGCAGTACACACCGTTGCCGCGGGAGCAGTTGAACAAGCTGGTAGCTCCGATTGCGTTGTATCCGGATGCGCTCGTGGCCCAGATACTGGCCGCGTCAGGGTATCCAACGCAGATTGTAGAGGCGAACCGGATGGTACGGGCGAACCCGGATTTGAAGGGACGGGATCTGGCCGAAGAAGCGGACCGGCAGGATTGGGATCCAAGCGTGAAGTCTCTCGTGGAGTTTCCCACTGTGCTGGCGAACTTGGACAGGGATTTGTCGTGGACCTCTGAGCTGGGCGAAGCCTATCAAAACCAGCCGGATGACGTGATGCAGGCGATCCAGTACATGCGTCACAAGGCTTACGACGCGGGCAATCTGCGGAGTACGCCGCAAGAGCGCGTGTACGAGCAGGGGCCGAATGTAGACATCCAGCCGGCTGATCCGAATGTGGTGTATGTGCCCACTTACAACCCGGCGTATGTGTACGGATATCCCGTAGGCCTGTGGCCTGGTTTCTATCCGTGGTGGGGGGTCGGCCGCCCGTACATGTCGTTTGGATTTGGCTTCCCGATCTCGCCGTTCTTCGGTTTCGGCTGGGGATGGCATGGATGGGGTATCGGCTGGGGCTTCCACGGTGGAATCTTTTTCGGTGGCCACCCTTGGGCCTTCCGTGGCGGAGCGTTTTATAACCACGCCGCCTTTGCGCACGGAAATTATCGAGGATTCTCTTCCGCGCGTGGCGGATTCGGAGCGCGCGGATTTGCGGGCCGCGATGCGCACGGGTTTGGCGCAGCCGCAGGTCACGGTTATGCGGGCGCATCTCGAGGTTACGCGGGGGCGTCCCACGGCGTCGCCGGCAGCAATCGCGGGGCAGGCGTTGATCGGGGTGCCGAAGGTAACCGAGCCTACGCAGGCAACCGGGGATTCTCCGGCGGCGAACGAGCTTTCGCTGGACGCGAATCAAGCGCGCCGCGCGCTGGTGGATTCAGCGGCAGCCGCGGCGGTGAGTCGCACGGATCCTCTTCGCATGGAGGCTTCGGCGGTTCGCACGGTGGCGGACACTTTAGCGGACATGCCAGCGGTGGACACAGCAGCGGTGGAGGTCACAGTGGCGGCGGACACGGCGGCAGGCGCTAAGTCTTCCGTATAGTCGTCACCGTTCCAGCCCAAATCGAAGGCCCCGCTCTCACGAGCGGGGCTTTCTTGCTCGGACAATCCGGGTGGCGGCCAGTTCGGAAGTTATTCGGGCCAGAAGTCGGCTTGGGGCAGATCTCCCGGAAGCCCGTTTCTGGATAACTTCCGACTTGTCGACCACTCGAAAATTGCTCGATTAGTAAAGAGAAGGGCGTTTGAACGAAGCCGCTTTGCGGCGGACGCTGTCGCGTGCCCGAAGGAAGCGACATCGGAGATTCGAGATTGGGAGTCAGTCTTGCAGAATGGTTCGTCTCGGGTTACGATGAGGCGATCGTGAGCCCGAGCTTCATGAGTTGGATCGATGAACTTCGATTTGAAGATCGCACCGCAAACACTCTGCTCTTCAATAACTTCCAAACCAAAGTCGATTGAAATCCCATAGCGTCCGCCGCGAACAAAGCGGCCTCCTTCAAACGGCTGTATCGAAAGCGAACTCCTCAGGTCCGAATAACCGAAACTGTCGCGCTGGTTCGCTTCCGATACAGCTCTAACGTTTAGCAGTACCAATCTAAATCGGTCACAGTCGTCCGGCGAGATCGCCATTGGTAAATGAAGAGTGCAAATGCTCGGCATTCTGGAAGAAAATCACGTGTCCTTTGAAAGCAGATATTTAATCCTTTATCTATCTGCTGGACCGAACATCGGATTCGACCGCAAGATATCTACCACGAGAAGAATTCCTATCCTTACTTTGGGATCCCACTCATCTGCGAGCAGACGATTCCGAGTCCTGGTTACGAGCCAGGCGAAGTTTGACTGGGGCCGCCGCTTCCTCCACGCGTCAGAATGATTTGCACCAGATCCCCGAGTTGCTCAGCCGTGAACAGATTGCCTTCGAGGTTGGCCACCAATTTTCCCTGGCGATCGATGATTGCGGTATGCAAGGAATGGTCCATGAGCCCTTCATCCGGATAATAGTCCACTCCAAACAGGTTGCTGACGTGCTGAATGTCGGGCACAGATCCGGTAAGAAAGTGCCAGGTTGCGGGGTCGGCTTTCCAAGTCTTGGCGTATTTTGCGAGGACATCGGGGTGATCTCGCTGCGGATCGAAAGTAACGGTGAGCAACACTAGCTCTCGGCTCATTTTCTCCTGAAAGCGCTTCTGGAGTACGCCAAAATTATTGGAGTTGCGGAAGCAGAAATTCGGCAGGGCACAGCTCGTATAGATAAAGTTTATGACGACGACTTTGCCGGTGAATTGAGAGAGCACGACGTGCCGGCGATTCTGGTCTGTCAAGGTAAAATTGGGCACCTTTTGTCCGATGCTCACGGCTTTCGCCGAGGCGGACGCCAGATGGGAGAGTTGGTTCAGCAGCTTCCACCGGCGAGCCGTCATCGGATCCTGCTCGACACTTTCATAGCGGCGGACTTGGAGATGTTCGGCATAGTTCGACTCTTTCTCCACGACCAGCGTAAAGTCCACGGTCATCCCCGGCGTCAAACCTTGGAGTTCTTTGGCTTCGCGAACCTGGAACGGCATGACCATCGCATCCATGAAGCCGGGGATGCTCTGGCAAGAGGCGACAAAGGTCCCGTGCGAAGGGTCGACCTTCAATAGCATGCCCGTTACCGGATACTGCTGTTCTGCCCAGCAACAACCTGCGCCGAGGAATAGCAACGCTGCGAGCATAGCGATATGTTTCATAAACTTCGTTTCTCCTTTCCATGAGTGAACGATAAGCGAGGCATCTCATTTACTCTTTGCCGGACTCGCTTGAGATTGCGTGGCCATCGCCGGAGCATCTCGGTGTGCGCCTCCCAGCCGGACCGGCCGCCGGTCCAGCTTGGCGTATTCCTGAGCGAATTCTTTGATTTCGAGAAATTGGTCCTTATCCACGTTAGAGAAATGTTGCCGAGTATTGCTGGTGGGCCACCGAATTTCTAGATCGACGATTCGGGCGTCTTTGCCTAGGCCGATGTGCTGCTGCAGCGGAGATGCTCCGAACGATCCTCCACTGCCCACCGTGCGATAAATCGAGCGTGTCCCTTGTCCCTTGTTCTCTACCGTCACCTTGATCCGGACCCCGATCGCCGCCCGGTTAGTTTTCACGCCGACCAGCTTCAGGCTGATCCAGTCGTTGCCGTTGCCGGGATTCTCGAACACGCGCAGGGCATGACTGTCTCCTGGCGTGGCTCCGCCAACCTCGGCAACGATGTCCTCGTCGCCGTCATTGTCCAGATCGGCAAAGGCGATGCCGTGTCCTTTGTGCAACTCGCCTGTGCCCGAGGAGGCGGTGACATCCACGAAATATTTTCCATCATGATTGCGGAGAAGGACGTTGGGAACCAGTGAGCCGTAGGAGGGATTCCCGGTCCCGAGATAGATGTCAAGGAATCCGTCGTTATCGATGTCGCCGAAGTTGGCGCCCATCGGCATGAAAACCTTGTCCAGCCCAACTTCCGCGGTCACGTCGCGAAAGGTTCCGTCTTTCATATTCTTGTATAGCTTCAACGTTGTAGCGTTGTGGGGAAGGCCGAGGTAGGTGCGTGCCGACTCATCGACCGAGGTGAAGTAGCTGGTCACGAACAGGTCGGGCCAGCCGTCGTTGTCGTAGTCGAAAAACCAGGTTGCGAAACCGCGTGTGAGCGACTGCACGCCAGCCTTCAATGCGACTTCGGTGAAAGTATTGTCGTGGTTGTTGTGGTAGAGAAAGTTGGGTCCGTTCAGGTTGGAAACGAACAGGTCGGGCCAACCATCGTTGTCGTAGTCGGCAGCCGCTACGCCTTTGCTGAACGCAATTCGGTCAATGCCGGTGGACGCGGAAATATCCTCGAACGTGCCATCTCCCTTGTTCAGGAAAAGTTGGGCCGGTGCATCCTCGTTGGCCACAAACAGGTCAAGCAAGCCGTCATTGTTTATGTCGACCCAGACCGCGGCCTGCGTGCTCGTTGCCGGCACTGCCAAGCCGCTTGCGGCCGTGACATCCGTGAAGGTGCCGTCGCAATTGTTGCGCAACAGAGACTTACGCTGTGCTATCTCCCAGGCGCCCCGCAAAACCAGGATGTCCATGCAACCGTCGTTGTTGTAGTCGGCTTGCAGGATGTTCAGTCCTCCCAACTGGTCTGCCAGCCCGGTCTTGGCAGCCTGCTCCGTGAAGGTCCCGTCCCCGTTGTTGTGAAAGAAGTGCATGGGGCTGCAGCTATCGAAGCTCGACGTAACTACATCGAAGCGCCCCTTGTTCTCGAAGTCGTCGACGATTACTCCTCCCGCCATAGAAAAAGAATTTAGCCCAGCCTGCGGGGCCACATCGACAAATCGGCCGACGTTCTCCGCCGATGCGAACACGGACGGTGAAATTAAATACTGCGGCGGAACTTTCTCCGGATAAGCCCCCAACGTCATATAGGCCAGGTTGAGCAGCCATTTCACTTCGAGTTCGTCAGGCTTCTGGTCGAGATATTTCAGGAGATGGCCGACAGATTTTTCGGAATCGCCAGTTTTCGCATAAGCATTGCCGGGAGGTATGGGCAACAGACATCTGTCGCCGGGAGCGCGATACACGTCGTTTTCCATCTCGGACTTGTGCAAGTAAGCGATTCCGAGAGCTTCATTCATCTGGGGGACAGCTTGAGGCGCGTCCGAGACGGCGATCTGGTAGGCCTCCTCGTACTGCTCTACGGCTCGATCCATGTCGCCTTCGTAGGAGTGGATCTCGCCCAGAGAGAAGTGCGCATTCAGCAGATCAATCGGCGCGTAGGGGGCACGGGCTTTCTGGTTCGCAGGAGACAGAAAATCTTCCAGGGACTTCTTCTCATTGCCTAACGACTTCTTCCGCGTCTCGCAGATCTGACGTGGGTCCTGGCTCCAGTCACGTGTCTTGGGGGACTTCGTGAAACCCAGTTCGGCTTCGCCCAAACCACCAACATTGAACATGTACTTGACGCTTCCCGTCGCCGCCGTAGCCGAACTCCCTCCGGAGTTAGTGTTGCCGCCACTGCCGCCGCCCCTCTGCACCACCTTTAAAATCGCGTATCCCAGGGCGGTGTGAGCCACTGGGCTGATCTGGCCCGGGCCGACACCCTGCAAGGCATCTCTCAATTCAGGGCGCAACATCGAGACCGCTACACTTCCCATGCTGCCGCCTTCCTCCGCGGTCGAGTCGATGGATTTTTCTTTCGCCAGAGCTGGAAAGCTCTCGCCTTTCTTCACCCGATCGATGATGTGCTCCGCCTCTTCCGGAGAACCTACGACGATGATCTGCAAGGTAATTTCTTCCAAAGATGGGTTCGACCTGGATTGACCGGTCGCGAAGGTAGAGGCGGCCATCAAACCCAGAGCAACTGCCGCTTTAAGTAGTCGTCTTTCGCCCTTAAGAAAACGCATCGTCCTTGCCCTTGCTCCAACGTCCAGAGGGTCAATCCTTGGTTCACAGGCTTTGGCTGTCACTTCCTACTGGTTAATGTTTTGCGGTCCATCACGGTTTCGAGCAGGTTCCCCAACTGTTCTGCGCTGAACTCGTTGCCCTCCAGGTTCGTCACCAGACGCCCTTGGCGGTCAATAACAGCGGTGTGCATGGTATGGGCAAGCATGCCCATCTCCGGCCAGAAATTCATGCCGAACATCAAACACACTCGCTTCACTTCTGCGGGAGGCCCGGTGAGGAAATACCATCCCTTGGCGCTTGCCCTCCATGTGCTCGCATACTTGGAAAGAACTTCCGGGCTGTCACTGGTGGGGTCAAAGGTGATGGTGAGAAGCACCAAATCCTTGCCCAGGCGATTCGCGAACCGCTTTCCGACGAGTCCGAGGTTGTTCGACAGGCGGAAGCAATACTCGGGGAAGGAACATTTGGTGTACACAAAAGAGACGGCAACGACCTTCCCTAACCAATCAGAGAACTTGTCTTTACGACCGTATTGGTCGATCAAACTGAAGTCTGGGACTTTCTGGTCTACAGCCAGTATCTCTTCGGCGTTGGGCGTTGCCGCGAACGCCCCTTCGATCATTTTCAGCATGTGAACTTCAAGCGGCCGCTGGTCGAGGCTTTCAAACTGGTGGACCTTGATTTTCTCCGCATAAGGCGCGCCGGAATCCACAACCACGGTGAAGTCCACCAGCATCCCGGCGCGAATGGCCTTCAAGTCTCCGGAGTCACGAACCTCGAACGGCATCGCCATTGCGTCGATGAATCCCGGGATCTCCTTGCAGGACACCGTGAACCTGTGTGGACCGTTGATTTCCAACACGAGTCCAAACGCTGGATATCGCTGCTCCGTCTTAGCCGGTGAAACGCCCGACAACAACAGTGCAGCAACCGCTGCCGCCAGCAGACGTCGACATGAAGCCGCGGTTCTGATCATGGTTTACCGCCCGCGGCGGCGACCGGATGGCCGGCCCCCGCCAGCGACACAGGCAGAGGCTGGGCAGCTCCGAGGCGATAGGTTTGCCGATTGAGTTTGGTATAGTCCCGGGCAAACTCCTTGATCTCGATGTATTGATTCATCGCGACGTTCTTGAATTCCTGCCGCGTATTGCTCGTGGGCCACCAAATCTCGACCTTTGTGATCCTGGCAGCGGGGCCGAGTCCGACGTGCTGCTCCAGAGGAGACGCACCCCAGGAACCTCTGCTATCCACAGTGCGATAAAAAGAATGAGCTTCACCGTCGCGACCTTGCGTGGTAACGGTGACACGCGCGCCGATCGCGGCCCGGTTGGTGTTTACGCCGATTAGTTTGATCGCGATCCAGTGATTGTCATGTCCAGGATTTCGGAATACGCGAAGGGCATGTGCGTCCGAGGGAACCGCACCTCCCATCTGCACCACGATGTCTTCATTCCCGTTGTTCTCCAGATCCGCGAACGCGATTCCGTGCGTTTTATGAAGTTCGCCGGTGCCTGAAGAGACAGTGATGTCTACAAAACTTTTCCCTCCCTTGTTCCGCATCAGGACGTTGGGAGCCAACGTACCGTAAGAAGGATTTCCGGTCCCGAGGTAGAAGTCCAAGAAGCCGTCGTTGTCGATGTCGCCGTAATTCGCGCCCATAGGCATGAAAACTTTGTCCAGTCCAACTTCTGCGGTCACATCCTTAAATGTTCCGTTCCTCATGTTCTTGTAAAGCTTCAAAGGTCCAACGTTGTGGCTAATCCCCAAGTAGGTGCGCATCGTCTCTTCCACCGACGCGTAGTCGCTGGCCACGAACAGATCAGGCCAGCCATCGTTGTCATAGTCGAAAAACCATGTACCGAAGCTCTGCCACGATTGCTGCACTCCGGCGCGCGCCGCTACTTCGGTGAATGTCCAGTCCTGGTTGTTGTGGTAGAGAAAGTTATCGCCGCGGATGTTGGAGACAAAGAAATCGGGATAGCCATCATTGTCGTAGTCAGCTGTGACCACTCCTTTGCTGAACTGGGTACGATCAATGCCCGCGCCGAGCGAGATGTTCTCAAATTTCCCGTCACCCCGGTTGTGATACAGCTGGCTCGGCCCCTGTTCATCGGCCACGAAAAGATCCAGCCAGCCATCGTTATCGATATCAGCCCACGCGGCCGTCTGCGTCGCGAATAGGTGTTCACCCAGGCCGGACTCGCGGGTCACATCGGTGAACGTGCCGTCACAGTTGTTGCGCAGCAGAGAAAGGGGCATCGGTACCTGCCAACCTCCGCGCAGCACGAGGATGTCCATGCAGCCATCGTTGTTGTAGTCAGCCTGGATTACGTTCGCGCCGGCGGCTATCTTGGCGAGTCCAGAGGCTTCGCTGCGGTCGGAGAACGTGCCGTCTCCATTGTTATGGAAATAAAGCAGGTGCCCACATACGTCGTAGCCCGAGGTCACTACGTCGAAGAGCCCGCGATTCTCGAAGTCTTCAACGATGACCCCGCCAGACATCTGGAAAGCGTCCAACCCCGCGTCGTGGGCCACGTCCACAAAACGGCCAATGCTCTCGCCCGGGGTTTCGGTAGCCGGAGCCGTGAGCAGGTATTTGGAAGGCACGCCGTCCGGATACTTGCCCAGCGTCATATACGCCAGGTTCAGGATCCATTTCACTTCGAGGTCGTCGGGCTTCTTCTCGAGGTAAGTCAGAAAATATCGGATCGCTTTCTCGACGTCTTGCGTTTTTTCATACTTGGGATAGGCAGCGCCGGCCAGGGGAGGGAAAATACACTTGTCGCCGGGATCGCGATACGCGCCGTTTTCCATCTCTGCCTTATGCAGATAAACATCTCCGAGAGCTTCCTCGATCAGTGGCACCCGCTCTGGTAGGTCAGTTTGGGCGATCCGATAACACGCCTCCCAATGCATGATCGCCTCGTCCATATGGCCTTGATACGATTCGACCAGGGCCGCGGCATAATGCCTTTCGAGCAAATCGGTTGGACTGGCCGCTGAAGACGTTTGGGAATCCAACAGCGTTTTCAAGTAGGCTTGCAGGTGCGAAACGGAATCCTGATGAAGTTTGCAAATGGTACTTGCGTCATAATTCCATCGGTCGGGCTTGGGCATTGAGCGAAACGCGGTTTCAATTTCCGCCAGCCCGGAGGTCTCGGGTGTTTGGCGAACTACCGCGCGCCCAGTGACCGATAGAGTTCCAGCCGAACTCATCGTCGTCTGATTGCCGGGTACTCCTTCTGCCACCAACGTGGTAGGCGTGTTCTCTTCAGGGAGCAGTTGCAAAATGGCATAACCGGTTGGGATCTTAATGACCGGACTCACTTGTCCTGGTCGCAGCCGCTGCAAGGCATCGCGCAACTCGGCGCGCAAGTCCTCAGCTCTCATCGCGCCCAGCTCACCGCCTGCGTCTGCCGACGGATCGGAGGAGTCCTGCTTCGCGAGCGCGGCGAAATCTTCACCGCGATGGAGGGCAGCAATAATTTGGCTGGCTTTGTCGGATGAATCTACGACAATGATGCGCAAGTGAAGCCCGCCAGCAGCGTATCCTGGCGAAATAAGCGCCAGAACTACAAGGCTTGAGATACGCAGTAGCGCTGCGGCCGCCTTTAAGAGCAATCTTGACCCCCACCCCAACCGCTCGGGCTGTATCCCCACGAAAGAGTGGTCGAATTTTACGATCGCTGAAAGATATGCACCATACTGCAGAGGCGTTAACCGGAAGCCATTAATAGAAAACCGTTAACGAAACTTTGTTCGGGATTTGAGTTCGGAATTCTCAGCTCTGCCGCGCAGACGGTGCACGTCACCGGAACCTCTAATGCTTATCCAGTATTGTTCTCGGTGTACCGAAGCCCTTAACTTCTGTCTCACTTGGTGTGAGGGCGAGCAGTTACACGGACTGCGCTCTCATTAATCACCGGAACGGTGAGCCCTGCACTGTTCGCTTTGAGCGCTCTTTTCTTGGAGATGGGATTGATTCGGACTCTACACCGACTGGGCCGGGTCGTATGAAGGCTGAAAGAAGTCCGACGTCGCATGTCAGGAAGACTACGGTTTTACTGGTCGACGATCACGCCCTGGTTCGGCGCGGGTTTCGGCGCATCCTGGAGGATGAAGCCCACATCACTGTTGTTGGAGAAGCAAGCGACGGTGTTGAGGCAGTCCAAATGGCTTGCGATCTTGAACCGAAAGTCGTCTTGATGGACTTCGCAATGCCCAAGATGAATGGTTTGCTGGCGACGAGACAGATTCTGCAGGTTCGTCCTGAAATCGCGATCTTGATGTTAAGTATGCATTCCGAAGATAGTTGGGTGCGCCAGGCGATCGAGGCTGGAGTTCGCGGATACCTTCTGAAGAATGCTGTGAACTTGGATCTGGGTTCGGCAATCGACCGAGTAGCCTCCGGCGAATTTGTGCTTGATTCGCAATTGTCCGAGCCTGGTCCAAGCAGCGGGCGAGACTGCGCACTGAGTCCGCGAGAACTTGAAATTCTGCAGCTGATCGTACACGGAAAGTCGAACAAAGAAATCGCCGTCAACCTCACTCTTAGCGAAAATACGGTGGGCGTGCACCGTGCCAATATAATGCGCGAACTCGGCATTCATAAGACCGCCGAACTCGTGGTATACGCGATCCGCAAGAGACTGGTGAATATTTCGTGAGTAAGTCGCGGAGAGGGGCTTGGTCTGCAGATCTTTCAGCCGATGCCTCTCGAATCGGTGATCCGAAAGTAATCCGGCTTCGCCATAACGAGATTAGCAATGGGAAGTCGGCTTGTCGGAAGATTTGCTAGCAATTGCGGATGGGCCACGTTCAAATCGGAAGTTTATTCCGAGCCAGAAGTCGGCTTCTAGAGCGTGACCACAACTCAGGTGTCTTCCAGTCCGAGATGGTCGTTTACCGCTTGCCTGAGTTTCTGCTTGCAGCCGAGGTAGCGCTCAGTTGTCTGAACCGATGCGTGTCCGGGCGGCGAACTTGAGCAGATTCAGTTCTTGCTTGCTGCGCCCCAGATCCTATCGAGTCGACTCACTCGGCGGAAGATTGCGCCGTTGTTTATTCCAGCCGCTCTCATCCATTCGTCGACGGCGCGTTTCGTCCACGTAGGAATGGGAACGGTACGAATGTGTTTTCCTTTGCCAATCAAGTCAGCGATCACCCGATGCTCCTCGCGGACCTGGAAATCTTCTGTTCCCAGTCCAACCAGTTCGGCCCGTCGCAGTCCGCATCCGATGATGAGCGCCAGAATCGCGCGATCACGTTTCCCTCTGAGGCTGTCTGACGGTTCACCTAGTAGAGTCCTAGACTGATCGACAGTCAACCAGTTGCCGACGTGAACACCCAACCGCTTCGCTCCTTTGACACGCCAGATTCCGGGGGCCAGATCGGGGCTCAGAAGACCAGTATCGGATGCTTCACAAGCGAGCCGCCTCACGGCGGCTAAACGCACGTTGATGGTGGAAGAGGCGAGGTTCTTCTGTTCGAGAAAGAATCGATAGCGAAGAACGACAGACCGGTTGAAAGCCAAACGCGGTTCGGTGCAGTACCAACCGATCAATTCATCGATGGCATGACCGTAGGATTCTTGCGAACTGGCCGCTGCGAGAGAGTGAATGACTGCATTCTTCGACTGCTCTAAGTCGGGAAGCCGAAGTATTGTTTTAGGTTTGGAGCGTCTTGATGTCTTCCTCCTACGCCGCGAGGTCAGTATGGTCGTTCAGTTGGAGACTTATGGTCTCGAAGCCCGTTTCTGGGGAGCTTCCGGTTATGCTGACAATCCGCCCGGAATCGTGTTGACGGTCGCCAACCGATCCAGATCGATGGCTTATGTGGCCTATCGAGAGAGAATGCGCGTCCATCCGAACAGAGCTCTTCCCGTCGTTCCTTCGTCGCTCGCCAGGTCGAGGCAGGCTGTGACTGAAGCGTTCCTTTGTGAACAGATTCTTCAGCCTCGTCTGGTTAGACTCCCTTGATAGTCAGGCCTTCAAAAGGGGAACCTTCGCTGATTCGTAGAGGCCATTTAGAGTTCCTGATTGAACGGTTTCTATCCATTTTCAATGAATTAAAGAGGAAGTCTTGAAAAAAAAGTCCAAGGTATCGTCCCGCTGGATCAAGATTGGCGCGTTGTTGGCCCTGGCTGTGATCGCCGGCGCAGTTGTGTTGCTGCTAAGCCGCTGGCCGTTCACGCGTGACATCGTCGTCAGGGCGCTGCAGGAAAAGTTCTCCAGCACGGTCGAAGTGAAAGTGTTTCACGGGACATATTTCCCGCCCGGGTGCGTTGCCGAAGGAGTGACTTTCCGCCGCAACAGCGATCAAGGCGACCCGCCGATCGCCACCATCGAAAAGCTCACAATCCAGGGCGCTTACTGGGAGTTTTTCAGGACTCCTAAACGTGTTCGACGTGTCAGGATCGAAGGTTTGCGCATGTTCGTGTCATCCGGCAGTGAACGTATCGGGAACGCAGCGCCACTCGGCAGCCCGAAGCAGTCCGCGTTGATTATCGACCAGGTCACTGCGGACGGTGCCGTCGTGGAGTTTGCTTCCAGCCAATCCGGAAGAGAGCCCCTCAAGTTCGAAATTCACAAATTGACGCTGAACTCCGTAGCCGATGACCGGCCCATGTCGTTCCACGCCGCGCTGCTGAATGCGAAGCCTCCAGGAGAAATTCGCACGGAAGGGCAATTTGGCCCCTTGCAGCCGCAGGACGTGGGTCAAACCCGTCTCTCCGGCTCCTATGACTTTCAACGCGCGGACCTGGGCGGATTTTCAGGCATTGGGGGAACGCTAGCCTCCACCGGCAAATTCAATGGTGTGCTCGAACACATCGAGGTCGAAGGCAGTACCGACGCGCGCGATTTCAAAATTACCAGAAGCGATCATGCGGTACACCTGAAAACGCAATTCCATGGCATTGTGAACGGGCTCGATGGAGCCGTCTCTCTATCGTCAGTGCAGGCGCAATTTGAGCAGACGTCACTCGTATCGGAAGTCGAAGTGGCAAAGAAGGCGGCCTCTGAAGGTAAGACCATTTCGCTGGGCGCGACGGAACTACAGGGCCGGATACAGGACTGGTTACGCCTCCTCTCGAAGGCGGATCCTCCTGCTTTTACCGGAGCGATGAACTTCAAAGCGCAAGTCCTGGTTCCCCCTGGGAAGCGAAGCTTCATTGAAAGGGTGAACCTGCAGGGAGATTTTGGAATCGATGCGGCGAGTTTCGTCCGCTCGACAACGCAGGAAAAGGTTGACAATCTCAGTCAGTTGGCTCAGGGCGAGAAAAAGAACGACGATCCGGCGAGCGTCGTTGAAAATCTGAAGGGACATGTCGTAATGAACCACGCGGTCGCGACGTTCTCAGACCTCTCGTTCAGCGTTCCGGGAGCGCTTGCTCATGTGCATGGCACATTCGGCCTGCTGACGGAGCGGGTTAACCTTCACGGAACCTTGCAAGTCGATAACAAGCTCTCCAGGGGATCGAAGGGAGTGAAATCAGTTTTGCTTAAATCTGTGGAGCCATTCTTCAAGAAGAAAAATGCTGGAGAGATCGTGCCCATCAAGATCGGCGGAACCTTCAGCCACCCATCTTATGGACTGGATGTGACCCCGTAATCAATAGAGAAGACAAGTGGCGCGTCGTTTCTCCCGAGTGACGGGCGACTCTGAAGTTATGGGCCTGTTCGCGTCAACGCGGTCCAGAAGTCGGCTTCGGGGAAGCTTGTGGCCGGGAAAAAGCAAGCTTCTGCCCGATTCACAGCGTCAGCCGACCATCACGGCGCAACCAGTCATTCAGGCTGACAATAGGAAGATATTTGTAGGTCCGGACTTTGTCTTGGGCGGCGTCGCAACCGCTGTTATAACAAGACCGAATGTCTCGCAATCTGGATAGTTTTCCGCGACGGCTCCGCGCTTTTTCGCAAATTGCGAAAATCTGACCATTCAGAGATCGCTTCTCATGTAAGTTTCGGAACAGGTCGCAACGTAGAGTCAATAAAAGGGCGCACCTGCAGGGGATGCACTTTCGCGTGAAAAATCTGCTACCATCACTGTTCGGTGAGGTAGCCATGCCCCAATATGTAATCGAGCGGGAAATCCCTGGCGCAGGCAATTTGTCTGATGCGGAACTGCAAGCAGTGGCCAAAAAGTCGGTAGGCGTGTTGAAGAATATGGGACCGGAGATCAAATGGCTCCACTCCTACGTCACCGGCGATAAAGTCTATTGTGTGTACCTGGCGCCGGACGAGGAAACGGTTCGCGAACACGCACGCCGCGGAGGTTTTCCGGCGAATCGCATCTCAGCAGTGCGGCGCCTGATCGATCCCAGCACTGCAAATTGACTTAAGCAGAGTTTCGAGTCCGAGGACCTGATTCCGTGTCGCAGTCAAGCGCCTGGTGGACGGCTTGCTCAATCGGCATGGCCCAACCTTCCATCCACGCCGTTCCTGCAGCATTGCCGAGCGTTCGGCGCGCAAATTCCAGGGCCTTCTCAAGCCTGGGTTGCCCTGCGGGCGTGAGCGGAGCGCCCAATCTTTGCCGAAGCGCGGCGGCGGCTCCTGCCAAGTGTAGCGATAATTCGGCGTTCGATTGCGCCGCAGCGCTTACGGCGAGACATTCTAGCGCCCTCGCGATGCCGCGTTTGTGACCCAACTCTTGAAACACTTTGATGCTTTCGCCGTAAAGGCGACGAGCCTCGGAGTTGTTACCCTGATCGCAGCTTAGACTTGCCAAATCAGAGAGGGTGCTCGCAATTCCCCAGCGGTCACGCAGCCGGCGAAACTCCGACAGACTCTGTTCGCAAAATGAACGAGCGGCCACGAAGTCCGCTTTTTCCCGCGCGACGTCGCCCTGGTAGTTCAACGTCCAGGCGGCACCGGCGACATCCCCAACCTGACGGAAGATCGTTAGACACTCCTCGTAAAGAGAGAATGCACGCTCATATTCGCCCAGCAACTTCATCACGCTGGCGAGATTGCTGAGGGCTCGGGCGAAGTCAGTGGAATCGCCCAGGTCTTTCCATATCGCGACGCAGCGCTCGAAGAGTGCGGATGCGGCGGCGATTTCGCCACGATCACGAGTAATGACGGCCAACGCGTTCAGTGCGACGGCAACGCCGCGATTGTCGTTCAGCTCAAGACAGGTCTCGAGGCTATCTTCGAACATCTGCTGAGCAGGGCCGTAATCGCCCTGCTCGCTGGCCAGAACTCCGGCAGCGAACCGCAGGCGGGCGTGAAGCTTCGGGCGAGCCGCGACTCCTTCCAGCGCCAGGATCCTGGCAATGGCGTCGCGGCCCTCCGTAAGATGTTCTCGCGTTTCCCAGAAACGGAAAAGGGCGGCTCCGATGCGAAGACCCCAGTCGGCATCCCCAGTCTTGATCAGATAATCGAGCGCGCCGCGGAAGTTGTCGTGCTCAACTTCAAAACGGTCGAGCCATTCGGGGTGAGCGGCTATGTCCTCGGCACCCTCTTCGGCAAGCACGAGATAATAAGCAGCATGGGCTCGACGTGTTGCGGATTCATCGTCGCTTTCGGCGAGGCGTTCGAGAGCGTACTCCCGAAGGGTCGAGAGCATGCGGAACCGGGTTTCTGTATCCGCCTGCTCCACCTGCTGCGCGAGGCTCTTGTCCACCATCGAAGCCATGCCGTCGAGTACGTCGAGGCCCAGGTCGCCCTTGGTGTCGCACACCGCTTCCACGGCTTCCAGCGTGCATCCACCGGCAAATACTGAGAGCCTGCGGAATAGAGTTTGCTCTGCGGCATTGAGGAGCCCGTAGCTCCAGTCGATGGTGCCGCGAAGAGTTTGTTGACGGCTCGGCAGATCGCGAGCACCGCCAGTCAACAGGTTCAGACGGCCTTCGAGACGAGCCAGCATGGCTAGCGGCGAAAGCAGTTTGATGCGGGCCGCGGCCAGTTCAATAGCGAGGGGCAAACCGTCCAGGCGGGCGCAAATGGCCGCCACCACAGGGGCGTTTTCCTTGGTCAATGCGAATTCGTGCTTCACAGCCCGCGCGCGTTCCAAAAAGAGCTTTATCGCCGGAAGACCAGAAAGCACGTCGAGAGGCGGGATGGACTTAGGGTCGGGTAGCGCAAGCGGTGGCACAGGAAACTCCTGTTCGCCATAGATATGCAGCGGCGCCTGGCTCGTGACAACGACCTTGAGTTTCGGGCCAGTAGTCAGCAGTTGCGCCACGAGCGGCGCTGCGGAGACGAGGTGTTCGAAGTTGTCGAGCAAGAGGAGCGTCGGCTCGCTCAAGCCGCCCACGTACTCTATCAAGCTTTCCTGCCGCGACTTATTTCCGGTTTCGCGCACGCCCACTGATTGCGCGATCGTCGAAGCGATCAAACCACCTTCACCAATCGCTGACAGAGGGACAAAGCACACACCGCCTGGAAACTGGTCGGCGACTTCACCCGCTACCTGCAAGGCGAGCCGCGTCTTCCCGATGCCGCCCGGACCGGTGAGGGTCACAAGCTGTACGTCCACGCGGCTCAGGAGCTGACGGAGACCAGCCGTTTCGTGTTCCCGCCCAATGAATGCAGTGCGCTGGAGCGGCAGGTTGTTGGGGCGAGGCTCGGATTCGCGGGCAGGCGTATCGGCGAGGCGGTCGCGCACCGCGGCGAGGTCGCAAGCCAAATCGCGGGTGGAGGCGTAGCGCTGCTTCGGGTCCTTGGCCAGGCACCGCTCCACGATCCAAATGAAAGGGGCGGGCGCCTGAAGCGTTCTGGCGCCGAGGCGCTCGGGCTCATCGCGGAGGATTGCCGCCGTCGTTTCTGCATGAGTCTTTTTCTGGAACGCGGGAAGCCCGGTGACCATCTCGTAGAGCACCGATCCGAAGGAAAACTGGTCAGAACGAAAATCGACTTCGCCGCCGGTCGCTTGCTCCGGCGACATGTAGCCCACGGTTCCCATCACCGTTCCATGCTCGGTAATGGTGGTGGTCGCATCCGAATTCTGGGCGTGATCGAGCTTACGCAGTTTCGCCAGACCGAAATCCAGCACCTTGGCCGTACCGTCGACAGAAACCATCAGGTTCTCCGGCTTCAAATCGCGGTGAACGACACCAATTTCGTGCGCTTTGGCGAGAGCGTCTGCAATCTGCGCCGCAAGGGCGACCGATTTGCGAAATGGAATCGGGCCAGAGGCGAGCGACTGTCGCAGCGTCTCGCCGTCCACCAGTTCCATGGCAATGTAACGTGTGCTGTTCACATGCCCCAGCTCATAAATCGTGACGATGTTGGGATGATTGAGCGCGCTGGCGGAACGGGCTTCCTTTTCAAAACGTGCCAGGGCTTCCGGTTGAGCAAGGCGTTCCACGGAAAGCGTCTTAATGGCGACTTCACGGTCGAGGCGGGTGTCTCTGGCGCGGTATACCTCGCCCATGCCCCCGGCGCCCAGTTGCTGAAGGATCTCGTAATTCCCAAAGCGCGTGCCCGGCGACAAGGTGGACGACACGGAATCTGGCATGAGCTGCAGGTTCATCAACCTCGCTGGCGCAGCGGTCGACCGGCCAAGAATTGATCACTGGCCGCCGCGCTATGAACTTTGAATTCTGGACTTTCCGATCGCAATGGACTCTGCGGCCCGAAACCCCGGAGTGCGTTTATAATAACTCACACTTCGGAGGCAGTTCATGGATATTCGATCGGTGCAGCGGCCGCTAAAAGACCAGTACCGGCAAGACCCGGCAAGTTCCCGGATTACTCTGACGGCGCACGGCAAGCAGACCGAGGCGCCCATCTCCTGCTCGATCGACCTGGGGCGGGCGATATATAACGCTCAAGCTCACAAAGGAGTGGGCGGAGCAGGGACGGGCGCTTGTTCCGGAGACTTGCTACTGGGTGCGCTGGCTGCCTGTGCGCAGATCACTTGCCAAATGGTAGCTGCCGCCATGGGAATCCCTACCGAAGCCATCAACGTCAGGGTCGAGGGCGATCTGGACCTGCAGGGTACGCTGGGTCTGTCGAAAGACGCGCCGGTCGGATTTCACGACATCCGAGTTACTTTCGACGTCCGCGCGCCGCAGGCAACAGCGGAGCAGTTGAGCGCGCTGCGGGCGAAAACAGAGCAGTATTGCGTGGTGATGCAAACCTTGCAGCATGCGCCACGGATTGAGAGCGAATGGAAGGAGTAGGAAAGATCTAGCGCGACTCCAGAGTTGCCGGGGCCTCCGGAGACTGCTGATTTGTGCTTCGGATTGGACGGGGCAAAGCCCCGTCACCACACGAGCGACAAGAAATTCCAGTTTTCATTTCGGCTTGATGTTCTGATTTACGCGGAACAGGTTCCCCGGGTCGTAACGCTTCTTGATTTTCGCCAGACGGTCGTAGTTTTTGCCGTACGTAGCTCGGATGCGGTCTTCGCCCTCTTCCATCATGAAGTTGACGTACGCGCCACCGGCCGAATAGGGATGAAGCGCGCTCCAATACTCCTTCGCCCAGGTGGAGATTTTCTCATTGTTCGCCGGATCGGGATCGACCCCGACAATCACAGAACTCCAAGTCGCGTCGCGGTAACCCCACGGTGTGGCGCTGCTCTTGACGCGGCCAGCGGCGCCGTTGATCGGGTACAGGTGCATGGTCGACTGCATCGACGGCAAGTTCCCGGCGTGTTGCACGTGGATCGCGATGGATTCGTCCGGCAGTGTGCGAACGAAATCTGCCTTCCAGTACCACTGGTGGCCCGGAGGATAAAGACCGTCGTGCAAACTCTGGAGTACCGGATGTGGAATTGGGCCGACCATGTCGAGCGCCGGAGTCTTGAAGCTCCGAATCGGCTTGAACACTTTTTCTGCCTTCTTGATCGGTCCGGTGTAGCACCAAACGATACCGCACATTTTTTTGTTCTGCAGGTGTTCGGGGAAAGGAGCTTCTGGCGGCACCGTGAGGAAAGCAAAAAAACCATAGAGGTCATCAGGAGCCTTCGCGATGAAATCGCGGTACCAGCGCATCATCTCGGCCGCGTCTTCCATGGGCCACAGCATTGGGCCGCCGTAGTTGGTGTGCACGGGTTGTCCCTGGAACAGAAACGACGTAACGACGCCGAAGTTGCCTCCCCCGCCGCGCACGGCCCAGAACAGGTCGGCATTTTCCCTGGCGCTGGCGGTAACGAACCGCCCGTCGGCCAAGACCATTTCGACGGCGAGGAGGTTGTCGATGGTCAGGCCATAGCGCCGAGTCAAGTAACCGATTCCTCCGCCCAAGGTTAACCCAGCTACGCCCGTGGTGGAAATGATGCCGGAAGGAACAGCGAGACCGAACACGTGGGTCGCATGGTCCACATCGCGCCAGAGGGCACCGCCGCCGGCCAGCACGGTCTTCTTCTTTGGGTCGACGCGAACATAGTTCATCGGCGAAAGATCGATCACCAGTGCGTCATCGCATACTCCTAACCCGCCCGCGTTGTGCCCGCCGCCGCGGATAGCCACCACCAGCTTCTGCTCGCGGCCGAACTTCACCGCCGTCATGACGTCGGCCACGTCAGCGCAGAGTGCAATCAGTCGTGGGTGCCGGTCGATCATCCCGTTGTATACCTTGCGAGCCGCGTCGTAACCCGGATCGCCTGGCTCGATCAGCCCTCCGCGCAAGCTGGCTCTGAAAGCTGCAATTGTCGCTTCGTTCAGCATCGCTACTCGATCCCCGAAAATTTTGACCTCGTTATGTCACAGTTGGGTATACCTGCAGTACGGCGCGTCACCAGGCAAACCCCTGCGTCACCTGCCAAACTTAGCCGGAATTTCCGAACTGGACCCCTGGTTCGCAAATGGTACTGCTTCTCCTTCCCCCGACACAACGAATTTGCCCACCAACAGGCCCCACCGAGATCGAACCCCAATGCCTGATCAACGCGCAAACCGTACAAGTGACTGTACTCAACATTTCGATTCCGGCAACTACGCGATAATTCCCGATAGTCGGCAGGGTCTATGAATGCCGTACGACCCACACAGCGGGAGTAAGGTCTGGAAGGCAGCGGATCGGAAGATCGGCAAGCCCGGGTAGAATCGTGGAAAAGTAATCGCGCACCGGGACTTGCAGCCGACGGCAGCTTTCTACGACCGAGAGGATCGCCGCGACCTTCGGTCCCGCTTGTGGGCTGCCGATGTGCAACCAATTCTTTCGACCAAGAGCTACCGGACGCATGGAGTTCTCCGCCAGGTTATTGCTCAACTCAAGTTCGGGATGCTCCAGAAATCGTGTAAGTGGGCCAAGTTGGGTGAGCGGCCGAAGAAGACAAAGGGCGCAGCGAAGCGCGGGAGGGAAAGGCGACCATGAGGAGCCAACGTCGTACGAAGAAGGTGCGCGGTGTATTCGAGAAAAAGCTCGGATCCGGCATTTGGTGGATCCAGTTTTTCGACGCGGACGGCGACGTCGCGAGAAGGCTGGGAGCCGCGCCAATGCCATCGATCTCTATCGGAAGCGAAAGACCGAAGTGCTAACCGGCAAGAAGCTCCCGGAAAAACTTCGCTCTCGCGTAGTGCGGTTTTCGGAGTTGGCGGCGGACGCAGAAGCATATTGCAAGACCAACAATCAGGGACAGCAGTTCGATCTCTACCGCATCGGGCGCTTGAAGGAACAGTTCGGGACCCGGACAGCACTCAGTCCCGTGAAGGACCTCCGCGATTGGTTCGATAATCAGGAGTGGAAACCGGGAACATATAACCGCTACAAGACCACGCTTTCCCTACTCTATCGACTCGGCACGGAGAACAATAAAATTGAGAGCAACCCCGCGAAGCTGCTAAAGCACAAAACCGAGGACAATGAGCGCGTGCGGTTTCTGAATCAGTTCACACCGCGCGAGACCGAGTTGGAGTGCCTTAAGCCACACGGGGATGAGGAGTCACGCTTGCGTGCTGTCATCCTCAAGAACTATGCGGAGCACATGCCAGAATTCGAGATCGCATTACACACAGGCATGAGGCCTAGCGAACAGTACGGCCTCGATTGGCCCAGGGTTGATCTCGCTCACAATTTCGTGAGCTTACGCAAGACGAAAACCGGAAAGCCGCGCCACATTCGCTTGAGTGCCATCGCGCTCGCAGCGTTCAAGGTGCTTCAGCAGCGTCCGGTAAACCCAGAAGTCCGGGTTTTTGTTAACATACAAGGGCAGCCCTTGCGAGGGTACAAGCACTGGTTCGATCCGGCAGTCGAGGAAGCTGGTCTTCGGGACTTCACTTGGTACTGTCTCCGCCACACATTTGCGAGCAGGCTCGCGATGGCGGGAGTGGATCTTCTGACGATTTCGGATACTTATGGGGCACAGGACAATCCAGAGGACGAAGCGGTACGCACATCTCGCGCCAGCTCACAATCAGGACGCGATGGATCGTTTGGTGTCCTTTTCAGTTGTCGCAAGCCGGAAAGAGCCAGGAACCGCTCCGGCCGAACCAAGTGCCACCGCTACTGCCACCGGCACTAAATCGATCAAACCGGAGCGGACGGTGGCTGTGAGTTAAGCTATTTGTATTCTTTTAGTTTGCTGTACTGTGGGCGCGTAGCTCAGTTGGTAGAGCAATGCCCTTTTAAGGCATGGGTCGCAGGTTCGAATCCTGCCGCGCTCACCATTCTTCAATGACTCCACGTTCCCCGGCACGGCGTTCAGGGTGACTGACGAGGCGGTTTGACTCAGGAGAGGGGCGACGGTGTGCCCAGCTTGGGCCGCACCCTCCCAAGGGTAGTGTCCTAATTTGAACTTTTCAGGCATTGGCAGCGGCCCTCAGCGTGCTACGAATCCACTCCGACACGTTCTGCTTGCTGGCTCTGGCTTTGGCTGCGATAGCCTTTAGATCGTCCGGCGCAAAGCGCACGGGCACGATTCTGCCCTTCGCTTCGCCTTTTGGTAGTTTGGGCCGTCCGATTTTAGCTTTCTTCTGTGCCAAGATTCCTCGCCTCTTGCATGATTGCAGCCTTCACCGCATCCTGAGCCGAATTGATGGGATGAAGGTGCAGCACCGTGACATGCCGAATAGGTTTGTCTGGGTCATCCGTCTCATGCGCCCATGCGTACACTCTGTGCGCCGTCGCGTGCCCTGCTAAATCGAATACCTCAACAATCCCCTCCCAAACCGTTTGCCCCTGAAAGACTTCTTTCACTGGCACGCTTTCAACGTGCGCAGCCTCAGCGCCGTGCAAACGGCGGATTACGTCGCGCAATTCCTGGATATAGCTCACGCGGTAGCCTCTACCAGATCGGCCACAGTCCAAAAGTCCCGCTCTACCCCTGCTGCCATTGCCGGAGTACATCGCAGCGTATTGTGACGGAGCACGAAATTGTAATAGGCAAAGTGCAACGCAACGGCGGCTTGGAAGTTCTCAAACTTCTTGCTGAAGGCCAGCGTAAGGCGAGACAGCCGTTTTACGTGTAGGCGCGTGGTGGCGTTCAGCCGCTCGATGTGGCTAGTAGAAATAAACTCCCGCTCTGGATTGCCAGCAATGGGCCTACGGTACGCAGAGGCGAAGTGCGGGGCGCTATATTTCCGCTCTGGGTGCTGTGCGGCATCGTGCGTATACACCTTCACGATCTGGCCATAATCAACATTTGCGCCAAAGGCCCGTTCTACAGCTTCACCATATGCCCCTAGAGCATCGGTTGAGATTTGCACGCGATTACGAACGCGGTTGGCAATGTCCTGCACAAAAGCATTTGCAGTTTCGTGATTACGCTTCCCACACTTAAACGACGGCACTAGCTTGGTTTCGGAGTCAATTGCGCAGAACGTCCAAACGTCGCCGTATTCGGGGTTATCGTCTACCGAGCAATGCCGTTCTTTCTTGCCAATGAATCCCCAGAGTTCGTCCAATTGGAGGTAGTTGCAGGTTAAATCCTGCATCTTGGAATCCATTAGCATCTCGCAACCTTTGCCCACGCGGACACCTAACCGCATGATCGTATCGCGGTGTACGCCCGTGATGCGCTCGATAGAGCGGATGCTAGAACCTTCGGCCAAGGCTGCGATTATCGCGGATTGCTTTTCGGCGCTCACTACGTTTGCCATGAGATTAACTGTATTACACAAAATAGCATCTGTCAAGTCTTTTCGTGTTACAATTAAGAAAAAATGGAGCCAACAAACGGCGACGATAACAAGCCCCAGAGCCACGAGCAGGAGCCGCTCCCGCTCCGAAATGCCGACTCCGCGCCAGCCCCAGAGCAAGTGCTCGAATCTGCCTCCCAAGCGCCCATTATCCAGGAGAACATCGGAGGCAAGCCATCCGAAGAAACACCCAGCGATTGCGAGCGCAAAAAGTTTGGAGAATTCGAGCGTCTTTCGCTGCGATGGGCGCGACTTAATGCCGTTTTCGTCGGCCTTACACTCTTTGCTATTACCGGAACCGCTGTAGTGTTCTGGGATCAATTCAAGGAAATGTCCTCCCAGACTGACATCTTGGCTATCGCTGCCCGTCAGGCGAGGAGAGACTCCGCAGAATCTAGCGCCAACGCCGCAAGACAGCTTTCCATTGCCCAAGAGCAGGCAAAAGCTGCGCAGGATAGCGTCAACGCCATTCAGCGACAGACCGAGATCGGGGCGCGACCTTGGCTTGAGCTGTCTAAGATCGCAATAACCGGGGGAATGACCATCGACATTAATGGCGAGGCGCATTCGCAGGTCTACGTCGTTGCTACAAATGTCGGCAAGACTCCCGCCAGAGAGGTCTCGCTTTGGGTTGAACTCGGAGAACGCTCTACCGAGCGTCAAGAAATTCGTAGATTGTGTACGATGAACGTTCCTACCCCCAAGGACGCCGGTAAATACGGGCAGATTTTGTTTCCCACCAAAACGCTTGGGGAAGAAGAGACCCAAACTATTAGCATCAAACTCAGGCAACTCACGCTTGTCGAGAGAAAACCAGCAGGAACTGGCTACTCGGAGTCTTTTCGGTGGGATAAAGGCGGACCGCCGCCCTCTCAAGAACAGTTCATTTATCCCATCCCCTCTTCCGTGATCGGATGCATACAATACAAATCGTTCACCTCCGAAGCTCTCTATTACACGGGGTTTGTTTATGAGCTTCTTCCGCTGATTAAAGGGCGAGAAATGTTTGGATACAACATTCACTTTGACCGCAAAACCAAGAAAGCCACCGACATTCCGGCCACAATTACCCAAGAGAACGGAACTGTTACCATCCCGCTTGATTGGCTGAGGCTTACCCAAAACCGTGGGTGGGGAAACGACATAGTGAAATAGCAGCAATAGCCCAAAAATCCAAATTAGGACACTACCCTCCCAAGGATTCAGTTGACACTGTCACGCATGGCGGAGTACCTTCTTGTTTGCGTCTTCGTCACTCTCCCGGGACGCTCCTTCGCTTGTCCGCTGGAGGTCCTTGTGAAAATTAATCTGACCCTTACCCTGTTATTGTGCCTCCCTCTGCCCGCCCTTGCGCAGCGTCCCCTCGCGCATCCGATCCAAGACAGTGCCTTCCAGCAGCTAGCGGAAGTCGCTGGCTCGCAGGCGGGGGATGATTTTGGGGCTTCCGTCGCAGTGAGCGGAGACACTTTGGTTGTTGGTTTGCCGTTCTCCTCTGCGGCCTGCGAGAATTGTGGCGCTGTCTACGTGTACTTGGCAGCGAACGGAGATTGGGGGAACCTCACGCAGGTAGCCACCTTGACGCCGCCTACGGGCAAGGGTACCGGCGGTGGCTTTGGATACCCGGTTGCGGTTAGTGGCGACACGATCGTGGTTGGCGGATTTGATGCCAGTAGCCAAGAGGCCGCCGCCTACGTTTATGTGAATCCGTCGGGTAATCCGGCCCCGGCAGGCGAGTTGACCACGTCCGTCGGAACCGGGGATTCGGTTCAGGGCCTCGGAATTGAGGGCGGCACCATAGTGGTTGGTATACCGACCGCGAGCGTGGGAGCGCGCGGGGAGGGGGCTGCCTTCGTATATGTCGAGCCTTCTACGGGTTGGACAGACATGACCGAGACGGCCGAGCTTCTATCCACTGCTCCGAATACTTTTTTTGGGCAGTCCGTCGCGATTAGCGGCCATAACATCGTCGTCGGGGCGTTCGAAGTGAAAGTCGGTGGGGTGGAGCAAGGAGCGGCGTATCTCTTTGTACAGCCTGCGGCAGGCTGGAGCGGAATCTGGTCGCCAACGACGGAGTTCGAGGCGTCGAACGGGACGAGAAAAGCTGGTTTTGGGACCTCTGTGTCCGTGAGCGGCGAAACCGCAGCGGTTGGAGCACCAGACGAAGCCGTCGGTTCTAGCCAGAACGAGGGGGCGGCCTACATATTCTCCCGGCCCTCATCGGGATGGCCGAAGACCATGACCGAAACAGCCGAACTCACTGCTAGTGGCGCGAAGGCAGGAAGTGAGCTGGGTTTTTCTGTTGCGCTCAGCAGACAAACAATGGTCGCGGGCGCTCCCTTTGAGCACGGTGTCCAAGGGCTTGCGTATTTGTTCTCCGAGCCGACTGGAGGATGGCAAAGCAGCTCGCGGGCCGAGGCGATCGCCGCCTCTGATGGGACCGCTAACGATAACTTCGGCTATTCCGTCTTCATTGGCGACGGCGTGATCGCGGTGGGAAGCCCCGGCTGGCCTAGGGGAAGCCTCGCCAAGGACGGAGCCGGATATGTGTTCGGCAAGAGCCAGTAGTTTCGGTCTTTGGGTTAGAAGATCTGCGTCGTCCCCACTGCGTTCGCTGTGCCAAACAGGACACTTGCGGCGGCAGGCTGCCCGGCCGCCAGGCTCACGATTGCTGCCTTATAGCTGGTCTGATCTAACCCGCTACAGCTTCCAGTGCCCAGCCCGACCGCGCACTGCAGGTCCTGATAATAAATCTCCGCAGAGGTTGTCCCTTGCTCGCTGGAAAGGACGAACACCTGCGACAGTGTTTGGTCGCTCGTGCCCGTTTTAGCCTGAGACGCGTCTAAACAGTAGGTACCACCGCCGCCGGCGGTGCTGATGTTGCAATCCTGCAATTCAATAAAGGGCACTTGGCCGATGACCATTTGGCGCACGTTGCACCAGTTGTCAGAGCAACAGTTCGAGCCTGTGCAGGTATTCCAAAGCTGTATATCGAAGAGATCGCTGGCGAGTGGGGCGCTGACGCTGCCGGGAGTTCCGTTTTCGAGGCCTTGCGTCCCTATTGCGAACGGCTGATTGGCGAGCATGGTCTTGGCTTCCTCGATTGACCATGACGGATCGGTGCCGCCCGGGTAGCTAGTGAGGCTCTGCCCCATATTGACCGTCATCATCGGCACCCAATTGGGAGGCGGAAACTGCGGGCTAAGTTGAAACTGAGTGGCCCGCTCTGAACTTATATCGGAAGCTGCAGTGGCATAAGCACCGAGCCATGTTGTTTTCATCAGGGCGTCTCCCCCACCAAGAGCGCCCTCAAGATATTGGGTGCAATTTATCGTTGCCTCGCTACCGATAGAGAAGCCGAATCGAACGTAGTCGATCTGCGCAAGAGGAGCAGGCGCAGTGGCCCACTCTGAATTGCCTGAGGCCCAGGTGATAAGAGAGTCCCACCAGCCTACAACTGCCGTTTGAAACGGTGTCTCCCAAACCGCGGGGATGCCCGTAGCGAGAGTTCCGGCAGTACACTGCACCAAGTTGTGGGGGGGCGTCGCGTTCACGCAGTTAGAGGTGTTTATGTTTGTGTAGGCGTCCGTCGGCGGCTCTACGTTGTCCACGGTGCTTCCGTAATACCCTTGGCCACTCCCACCGCAGAACGCAACGTCCAGGCTGGTTGGCCCAAAGACCCAGGGCGGCGTATCCGAGTTCGTGGTTGGATTAGACACGGCGCGCGCGTCGATGTTAATGATGCATGCGTGACCGCTGCCCCTCCCGGGAAGGCTAGCACCGCACCAGCTATAGGCGCCGCTAGTGGAAATGTAAGGCTCAATCGAGGTGTAGAACGTCGCAAAGGTGTAGGGGCACGTGGCGGAATAGGTATTGCATGGCATTGGGCAGGTGGAACACCAAGTGATGGGTATCGTCACTCCGTCGATGTAGGGAAGTATGCTGGAGAAACTGCTCGGGATGCCGCTGCCGGTTGGAACGTTCCACGCGATTATGTCGATCTGGGCGGAGGCAATGACTGAGCTCGCAACGAGGGTAATCGCAGCAAGGAGCTTCATGAGCGACTCTCCTGAATCTTAGGCCAGTCTAGCTTCACGCCATCCGTTGTCAACCGCAATGAGGCTCGCCCCGTTGCCTCGGGTGGTGCATCGCGCTCCGGTCTGCCAGAAATTACTCCAGCAATATTACTTCTGAACTATTGATGCACGGCTCCCCGGAATTCTAGCCCAGTTTCGCTTCACGGCATCCTTTGTCAATTCCCATGAGTCTCTTTCCTCTCGTGGTACATACTCGCATCGCTCGCGATAATTGTGTACGTGCGTATTCAATCGTTGATCCGAAATACGGGGATAGTCACACAACACAGAGAAGGCGCAGGGGTCAGCCCCGTCTTCTGAAAATGCTTCATCCAGAACTTACGTAAGACTTGCAAAGGGACCCTCCGTTCTTGGCTGGCTCGTGAAAGCGATCCGCTGTTCCTGATGTCTCCTTATCAGGGTTCCACGAAACCGAATTGTAGTGCTGAGCGAGCTGGATTCCGGGCACCCTCCGGGCACCTAGTCCGCTGTCTTGTCGGCATCTCATTGATTTTGTTGTGTCCTGCATGGAGTAAGCCGGACGTGCAAGTTGTTGTTTGTAATTAATTTGACGACCCTTTTAAGGCATGGGTCGCGTCGCTCAAAATGACTCCACGTTCCCCGGCACGGCGTTCAGGGTGACTGACGAGGCGCTTTGACTCAGGAGAGGGGCGACGGTGTGCCCAGCTTGGGCCGCACCTCTCGACGCTTCCTAAACGCAATGCCGGCACGATAAAGACTCTTTCTCCGTGTGCGCTTCGCCGATCCCTCGCTAAGCCGCCATTCATCAGAAATTTACCCGTCTGTAACTATCCTGTAACACAATACCGATACAACCTGACTACTAATTCATCCAGCAGTCGGTCGAGTGATGCTCCGAATTTTGTTGGCTGGCCGGTCAGCGGCGAGCGGGAGATAAGGCCACCACTCAAGCGAAGCGAAGGAAATCGAGCCCAGTTCTTCCAGTATTTCGGAGAGAACTTCGTAGCAGGTTTGCCAAGTTTGGTAAAAGAAGGAGAGTGCGATGAAATCTGGGTGGAACTTGTGTGAGCTTATTAGCCGACGCTCTGTCGGCAGGACATGGCCTCGGCTAGGGGCATACAACCTGACACCGGCGCTCGGGGCAGTAGCGGAGGCTGGGGCTTCGGAAGCTGGGGGTCGGCTTCCGCAGAATTCCTTTCCGGAAATGCAACGAGATGCACATCCTTCCGGTGTGCGAGCCGATGTAGGGTTCCGTAAGACACTCAAACGACTGGCGTTAGGCTTGTCTCCGGAGTCCCAAGAAACGGACTCGCAATTGCAATGTCCGCAACGCCAATAAAGTCTATTAATACAATGTATTTTATGGCATAATCGCTGGCCGAGAAGGTGGCTGACAAATCTCTCTACAACTATGCAGGCAACAGATTGTGACACCCGAGCTGACAGCGTGACTTTGGAACCGCAGTGGGGTTTAACGCCGTCAACCGGAACCTCACACGCCAGGAAGACTTCCCCCAGTTTTCCGCGATTCGCAGTCTCTTGCTAAATGAAGTAGTCAGTTGATGAAAAAGCGGAGCGATTTGCCTGAATCATAACTCGGCCAATCAGTAGCAATAACGATAAGTCTATTTTCCGGAGAAAAAACTCGAGACCGGCTGAAAAGTGAAGGCGCGAGTCGACTCCAAATTGCAAAGAGTTCTGTTTTTCCCCCGGGGAAAGTGTTGTCCAACCTAAAACTCAAAAAGGAGAGGATTTAATTTATGAAACGAACCAAGCATCTATTTCTCACAGCTCTGTCGCTGGCGGCACTATCGGCTGGCGTCTGGGCAGAAAACCCGGCGTCAGGAACGCCGGCCGCGAACGGAACCGCCCCAGCGCCCACGGCGCCACCCGTTACGGCTGCGGACGTGCAGGCGCTGAAGGATGCGCTGGCCGCACAACAAAAACAGATCGAACGGCTCACCCAGCAACTGCAGCAGATGCAAGCCGTAAACCAACCGAAGAATGACGCCGTCGGCCTTACGAATGTGAACCAGACATCACAGGACACTCCGACCCTCCAGCCCGCTGTCTTGACGCTGCAGGAGCCGCAACAACCGGCGGAGGCCGCAACTCAGGGGCCGAGGATAAACAAGGATATGGAAGGCCCGCTCACCATCCACTTCAAGGGCATCAACATCACGCCCGGTGGATTCGTCGCGGCCGAATTTCTGCGCCGTTCGCGGGCCCTCGGAGCCGACATCGTCACGCCCTTTAACAACCTGACCATGCCGGGAGCTTCACAGAGCAGTCTGCCGGAGTTCTTCGCTACCGCCCGTCAGACGCGGCCCACCGTCTACATTTCCAGCCGCGAGGGAAGGGTGGATTTTTCAGGTTACATCTCCGGTGACTTTCTCTCTTCCGGCGTTACCTCCACGGCAACTCAGACCAATGGCTACACTTTCCGCATTCGGCAGGCGTGGGGTCAGGCCAAGTTTCCTGGTGGCTGGAGCTTCCTTGGTGGCCAGGCCTGGAGCCTTGTGACCGAAAACAAGGCTGGAATTGAGCCCAGCGACGACACCGGCAGAACCAACGATGCTCGCCCCGCGACCATCGATGGCGGGTATAACGTCGGATTCACCTTCGCCCGTCAGGCCGGAGTTCGCCTGACCAAGAGCTTCGGGGACAAGGTCGCAATTGCGTTCGCTGTGGAGAATGCTCAGGCCACTGTAACCACGTCGGGAAACACGAACGACTATGTGCTCGTCCAAGCCGGTGCGAGTAATACATACAACACTACTTCCACCTACGGGTTCAATCCCTCGCCCGATCTCATCGCCAAGATCGCCTTCGATCCCGGTTTTGGTCACTACGAGATATTCGGCCTCTCCGATCGGTTCCAGGATCGCGTCTTCCCCTGCGAGGACTACTCCGGCACACTTCCGGCAGCTACGGCAGTGCTGCCCGCCTGCCCGTCTCTTGCCAACGCAGGTACAACGACGGCGGACTATAACAGTAGCAAGAGCGGCGGAGGCTTCGGCGTCAATGCTCGCTGGGCCTTCGACAACAAGCACATCGTTTTCGGTCTGCACGGATTCGGCGGCAGTGGTGTGGGCCGCTACGGTGCGTCGCAGCTCTCCGATGTCTCCATCAACGCCGATGGGACCGTCCGCCTGATTAAAAGCCTGCAGGGCTTGGCCACGTTGGAGTGGCACAGCAAGAAGTTTGACGTCTACAGTTACGTGGGAAGCGAGTATGCAGGCCGGACGTATAGCTATGATCCCGTCCAAAATGTTCTCGTCGGCTACGGTGCGCCGACCTTCAACGACTCAGGCTGCTACACCGAAGTTGCGCCGGGAACAGGCACCCTCACGGGAACCACGCCGGTCCCGGGATCGCTCTCCAAATGCTCCTCTCAGACCCGTGACATCACTGAGGGAACGATTGGATTCTGGTACCGCCTCCATAACGGTGCTCGCGGCCGCTATCAGTGGGGCATGCAGTATTCCTACGTGAACCGCGCCACCTGGGCAGACGAAGTGCACGGCCTGGAACCACATGGACTCGACAACATGGTCTTCACCTCGTTCCGTTACTATCTGCCGTAAACCGAAAATGGTCCCGCGTTAGCGTTGACGCGGGACCACCAGGTTTCTAACGGATCAGGTTCCAACGAACAAGCCTTAAACGAACAGGCTTTTTGCGAACCAGGTCCAACGGTCTCTCAACTTTTCGAGGGGCGCCTTCCCTTCGGAAACGCCACCGGCCCGGTTTTGGCTTACTCTCCTTTTCCGGGCCGGTGGTGATAACTTTACGGTAACAAAGTCAGAAGGTAAATTTCGCTGGGTCTCGTTGACGAACGAGACCCACGAATTTCATTTTATAGGTTAACGAGACGGGACCGAGGCCAGAGCGAGCCAAGCCGTTTTCGCCGGGGCGCAGGTGTCCGCAGGACTATGCCTCCCTCGAGGCTTACGGAAAGCGCACATCGAGGCTGTAAATCTCCTGCGTGCTTCTATCTCGCATCAGCAGCAGCGAGTCATCGGGAGCCAGTCCGATCCAAAACTCCCACGGATCGAAGCCCCGCGGAATTTCCTTCAGGTCGAGCAAGCGTTCGACCTTGCCGCCGGTAGCACTCACGCGCACCAGGTCATCGGTTTTGTCGGAATAATCCTCGGCATACAGATACTTGCCATCGTGCGACCAGTTCTCGAAACCGAACCGCGACACTGCGAGCTGCGTCCAATTTTTCTTCTCGACGTCGTAGACCAGAAGCTTGGTCGAGTCCGTGGACAGGGCTGCCACATAGCGCCCGTCCGGCGAACAGCGCGGACTGAAGAGGTTTTCCGAGCCTGTCACATCCGTTATTTGCGACGTCTTCAAATCAACGATGTGAATGTTGGGACCGGCCGTCGCCTTGTAATCCATCCAGGGAACACCCGCGAAGACTATTGAATCGCTCTGCGGCATCCACGTGGGATCACCCTGATCGTGGTCTCCCGCGCTCAGTTCATGCGGAGCGCCGCCCCCGGCAGGGATTACGAAGATCCTCCAGGGTTTTCCCGGGCGCGATGCCATAAATGCAATCTGCGTCCCGTCCGGTGACCAACGCGGCGCGTGCGCCTGCAATGGCGGATACGTCAGTTGGGTCCGCTCGCTGCCATCCAGTTTGCTCTGCCACAGCGTGAGTTCCGGATGCGCCACGTAGGTGATCCACTCGCCATTATGCCTGCCATTACTCTGGATATCAGCCTCGCCCGCCGACACCCCGGGAAGATAGACGGAGAACTGCGACTTCCCATCCAATTCAATCAAGTCGAAGCGGCGCTGCTGACCGATCACAAACAGCTTCTTTCCACCCGGGCTCGGTGTCGGATTACTGAACATGAGCGGCCCCACGGTGAGCTGCATCGGTGCGGCGCCGGCGCGGCGCAGGAGAGACGAAGACTCACGAAGGGCCCAGATGTTCTGAGCGTGGTCGCGAGTTGATTCGAAAAGGAAATAATCTCCCTGCGGCGTCCAGGCGCCGTCAGACTCCTGCGCCGGCTTGTTCCAGTCGGGCAAAACCGGGTGCAAATCCTTCCCGTCGGCGGAAATTTCCCACAGGGAAGAAATGCGCCGGCCCGTGTCCCGAACGGTGAAACGCAAACGGCGGCCATCGGGAGAAAATCGGGGCGCGAAGGGAACTCCCGATACTGTGATGAGCTCACGAGAATCCGTTCCGTCCTCATTGCAGACGTACAAACTTGAATTCCGTGCGTACACGATGTGCTGGCCATCGGGTGTCCACGTGGCGGCGTGGGCGAGCATGTTTCCTATGAGCCTAGGTGAGCCTGCCGGGACGGGCAACACCCACACCGGCCACTCTGTCTCGGAACCCTCTGCCATGCCCTTCACCAGCAGTTCGGAGCGGCCTGGGTAAAAATCATAGATGTCGGCACTCGGCAGTGGGGTTGGTAGCGGAGCCGTTTCCCCGCCCGAAGTCGAAACCTGCATCAGGATCGAGTGGCCGCTCAGATGTTCGGAAAAATATAGCCGGGTACCATCCGTCACCAGAGATCGCTTGGATGCGCCGTCGTTGGTAATCTGCAGCGACGAAACGACCGCTGGCTGCGCCTGGGGCGATTTCAGGAACATGACGACCGCAACCACCGCTGCGATGGCGACAACGCCCGCAGCCAGCCACGGAGCGATCTTTGCCTTCCGTGGCGGGGTAACAGTGGTGAGTGCCGTAGCGAACAAGGCACGGATTCTCTCTTTCGAATCCGGAGCCGGTCTCGCGGCGGTCCCGGTCGGGGAGACCTGGCGGGACTCGATTTCCCGGCGCAGACGCTGCAAATCAACCCGCATCTCGCCAGCGCTTTGGTATCGTTGTCCCGGATCTTTTTCCAGGGCCTTCCTCACTATGCGTTCGAGTTCCGGCGGGGTTGCGGGGTCGAAGCGCAGCGGCCATTCGGGTACGCTGTGAATGAGAGAGTCGAAGAAGGCGGCCGTGGTCTGTCCCTGAAAGGGCAGGACTCCAGTCGCCATCTCATAGAGCACGACCCCAAAAGAAAACAGGTCGGTGCGAGCATCGAGCGGGCGGCCCAGCGCCTGCTCCGGCGACATGTAAGGGATGGTTCCCAGGGCGGAGCCGGGGCGAGTAAGGTCATCGGGCGATTGCGTAACCCCGCCGAAGGTATTGCCACTAACATGGGCTTCTTCCCCCACAGTGAGCTTCGCCAGACCGAAGTCCAGAATCTTGGCGTTTCCGCGCTTGGTGACAAAAATGTTCGTCGGATTAATGTCACGGTGAATGATGCCGTGAGCGTGGGCGCCATCCAGAGCATCGGCAATTTCGATTCCGAGGGTCAGCAGTGTTCCAATTTCCAACGGACGCCCCGCAATGCGGTGCTTCAGGGGCATCCCCTCCAGAAACTCCATCGCGATGAAGGCTTCGCCGTCCTGCTCGCCAATGTCGTGAATGGTACAGATGTTGGGATGATTCAGTGCGGAGGCGGCTTGGGCTTCGAATTGAAAACGGGCGAGCGCCTGCGGGTCACGGGCAGCTTTCTCGGGCAAGAACTTGAGGGCGACAAAGCGATGCAGCCGAGTGTCTTCGGCCTTGTATACAACGCCCATACCGCCGCCGCCCAGTTTTTCGACGATTCGGTAATGGGAGATGATCCGGTCGATCATTCGGGAGGTGTCCGCACTCAGGGTCAGTTCATCTTAAGGATGTGACATCCGCGAGTCAACGAAGGCAGGAATGAACGGCCGGACATGCGCCCCACATCGCTCCACATACATCGGAAACCCAGCATCGAAAGCCCGAGATTCAAAAACTAAGCTTTAACGAGAACTCGAGTGCGCGCGGAGAACCTAGCGCGAAAACGCCCGTACCCAGGCCTAGACGGTTGCTGCTCGGCTGCGAGTCCGGAAAGCAGTTCGCGCCGCCTGTGCCGTTGATGGACCCACAAGTCCCAGTGAGGGCTCCATTTAACGGATTCGAGGGTCCGTCGAAATTCGAGAGGTTCATTACATTGAAGAATGAAACTCCAGGCTGCACCTGGAATCTGTCCTTAATCTTGTAGGCCCAGCTGAAGCTGACATCGAGGGCACGCAACCAGCCCATGCCGGCTTCGTCATGGGGAGCGGCAGGGATGGGCGCGTACCCTCCCTGCGCCGTTCCGCCCTGCACCCCGCCCAGAGATTGCAACTGCTGAAGAGTGAACAATCCGTTGGTGATAAGCGCTTGCCCAGCGGGCGTGGTCTGACCGACGGAATTGTGGTTGTAATCGTTAATCACCTCGTTGATGTTGTTGGTGTTGACTCCATGCCCGAAAGAGCCGATATTGGTGCCCGGAAGCACATCTCCAAAGGAACCGTTCGAGGCAAAACTGCCGTCGCCTGTGCCATCGCCGGTAATATCGCTCACGAAGATGCCGCCCGCGCTTCCCGTTGGGTTGAGGGTTAGGGTCAACGGCAGCGGGCTGTAGAAGTGGCCGATCAGGCCGAAGCGGAAGTGGAAGGGCAAGTCCATAGTACCGCCAAAGGAAATCTCGTTCTTGCGGTCGAGCCCGTTTGGCCCCAGAAACTTCTGCGGCGTGTTGAAGTCTGTAGCGATATTGACGAAGTCATTGTCGGCTGCCGCCGCGATATAGCGTTCCAACTGATACGACAATTGCATGTCAAAGTTCGTAATCGCGGGGAACGGATGCTGCAAATGTTGTTTCAGTGACAGCTGCAAAGCTGTGTTCTTCGCGTAACCGATGGGAAACAGCATCTGGTTGGCGCCGAGATTTTCGTTGACACCGGGGAACGCAGCATTAGGACACGGGAACCCTCCGCAAAGCGAATAGCCGGAATCGAGGCCGTTGGTGGCAAAATCAGAAATGGTCGCTGCCCTTTGGGTATAGGTCTGGCCCGGCAGTAAAGGCACAGGGCTGGTGGGACAGTTTGTGATCGCCGCCTGAATCGTGCCAACTCCACAATTGCTGAGCGTTGTCTGGATTGCGGCGGTTGCATTCGTCAAATTGAAGAAGCGAGCATCGCCCACGTGATTGGTGTCGATCGCGAGCAGCGTGTGGGTCTCAATGTTGCGCAGATAGTCTGCCGTAAGGACCATTCCGGGCCTTAGTTCGTGCTGCAGACCGATATTCATTTGCAGGGACCGCGGGCTGACGTAGTTCGGCGCCAGCAAGTCCGTGCCCGTGGCGTCCTCACCATCTGCCAATGCCGTTCCTATGAACGAGGGATTGGGGGCAGTTGAGCCCACAGAGGCCGTAACCGCCTGGTACTGCGCCTGCAACGCAGCGATTGCGGGGGCTGCTTGCCCGATGGTCTCACCGCAAAAGGAAAGGTTTGGCACCTGCTGGTTCGGCAGTGTAAAGCTCGTATTTGGCGAACCGTTGGAGCAAACTGTGCTATCCGCGAGGAACAGTCCGTTCTGCAGCCGCGCCGGCCGGTCGAACTCGATGTTGTTCCAGATTGAGTTCTCATAGAAAAGGCCAACGCCCCCGCGCAACACCGTCTTACCCCGGCCGTAAGGATCCCAGGCGAAGCCCAGCTGCGGCGCGAAGTTGAGATTGGGTTGATGCACTCGATTGCCCAGGCTGGAATAGTACTGATTGTCGAACTGCTGCAGAGCCGGGATGGCAGCGAGGTCGCTATCGGTTCGGCCTGAATCCCGCACGTATCGCAAACCGTAGGTGAGCGTAAAGTTTGGTTTGATCTTCCACGAGTCTCCGACGTAGAACGAAATCCGGTTGTCCGGGCCGCTGCCGCCGGCGGGAAACCCAAAGGCCGGTATTTCCGAGTCAAAGCCCTGTCCGTTTCCCAGAACCACCGTATTCGCGGGATAGTTCAGCGGATTGCTGGCCCCGCCGGGTAACGCCAGGCAGGTAGAGTTGCAATCCGTTAAGCCCGCGCCCACCGCGGGAGCCAGCGCCAGGAAGCTGGCGAACCCGCCACCGAAGATATGGTTAAAGCCGCCGCCGTAGCGAATAATGTGCGCGCCCCAAGCCCGGCTGCCGTCGTACTTGATCTGGCGATCGGATTGGTAGGTTTGCTGTGGCGCCAGAAAACTCGGACCGGAACAAAAATCGTCCTGACCAGCAGCAAGGCAAGTGGGATCGCCGCCAATGGCCAGTTCGATGTTGGGGAGCGGGTCGTAAATACCAGTTCCGATGGTTGCGTCCACGATTCCGTTGCGGAATTTCATGTAGCCGAAGCGAATGCTGTGCGTGTAGGGTCCGGTGTTGAAGTCCAGGCCGAACGCATGGACGGGCGTGTGATTCACATTGTTGAAGGGCTGGAAGGAGTTGGGCAGGAAGGCTCGAATATCGCTGAGCTGATCGTAGGAGAAACGGTAAAAAAACTTGTACCTGTCATTGATCTGCCAATCGATACGTCCCACACCCTCCACTTCACGAACCGGCGAGTTGTAACTGCCGGTGATCGCGGCGAAGTTGCCGCCTGAAAGAACAGGGTCGAGCTGATCCTGTTTCGTGCGCTCGGCATCCAGGAAGAAAAACAGCTTGTCTTTGAGGATGGGTCCGCCAAAGTTGGCGCCAAATTGGTTGCGCTGAAAAGGATTGTCGGTTCCGCCGGGTTGGTTGGCATCCAGGGATTGATCGCGAAAGCCGTAGTATCCCTCGCCATGGTAGGCATTCGTGCCCGACCTGGTCGTCACATTCACTGAGCCGGAAGAGGTGAGTTCGGTGGAAAGATCGAGCGAGGACTGCTGAATTTGAAATTCCTGGATGTCGCTGGCGGGTACGTTTTGCGTGGTCGTACCGACTGTTTCGTCGCTTATATCCAACCCGTCCACTTCGATGCGCGCGGTGCGGCCGAAACGGCCTCCGAATGAAATGGAGGAAAAACCGTTCTTGGTGGGGTCAAAGTTCCCACCGTCCTGGATCTGCACTCCCGGTTCCAATTGCGCCAGGTCCAGAAAATTCCTGCCATTGATGGGAAGGTTCTCGATCTGCTGCATGGTGAGAACGCCTTGTACGGTTGCCTGCTGCGTGTTCACTTCAATCTCGGCGGCCTGCACCTCGACCACCTGAGTCGCCGGTCCAACCTGCATTTTGACGTTACCGGGTGCGGTTACACCCACTTGCACAGTAACCGCGACCTGGGACGTCTTGAATCCCTGAGCCTCGACTCGCAACGTGTAATCCCCGGGAGTGAGCGCGCCCGAGGTATAGGCTCCCGCCGACGTGCTCTTGACGATGATGACGTGGCCCGTGGCCTTATTGCTGATCGATATCTTCGCTCCACTCACGAGAGCGCCCGAGGGGTCTGTGACCAGACCCTGAATACTGCCGGTGGAAATGGTCGTCTGCGCCGACAACGTCAAAGAAGAGAGCAGGACAAACAAGAGCGAGACCGAGGCCAGACAACTCCCTCTCTTTCTCTTGCGCCGGACGAAACCGCGAACCAAAACCATCAGAAACCTTCCTTTCAACATGTTTATCCCGTGGCCGCTAAAGCGGATATTTGCCTTTTAACTTAAAGAATGGAAAGAGGAAAATTGTACACCTATTTCGCGCTCCGATGGTCTGCCCGAACCGAGTTTCAGCTCGCCGAACGCTTGCCGAGATTTCTTAACAATCATGGTTACTCTGATGCGCAGCAGGCTCCAATGTCTGCCCGCATTAGACTGAATTCGGGCTCCATCAGCGTCGGCGAAGTGAGTTTTCGAACTTGTGAAACAGCGGCAGATGGGCTGGGCCGGGCAGACCGCCAGCCTTCCTTGATTGTTCGGCTTGCTTACAGCGAACTGGAACCGGAAAGAATGTGCCTGCGTCGCAAGCGGACGGGAGGTCCTTTGTTCTCAAAGTGATCAACAGGAGGATTAATCCCATTGGATCCGTCCCGGCCTTTCGCCAAATCCGCAAAAAGCCGGGCTTATGCTTCCTCTATGCCGCCGCTTGCTTGCTTTGCTGGAAAAACGCGAGCAGGTCGGCATTGATTTGGTCCGAATTGGTTGTGGGCATTCCGTGCGGGAAACCTGGATATACCTTTAGTGTGGCATTCTTCACAATCTTCGCCGACATCAGCGCCGACGCGCCGATGGGCACGATCTGGTCATCGTCGCCGTGCAAAACCAGGGTTGGCACATCGATCTTCTTGAGGTCCCCAGTAAAATCCGTTTCCGAGAAAGCCTTGATGCAGTCGTAGCCCGCCTTCACCCCGCCCATCATTCCCTGGAGCCACCACTTCTCCCGGATGCCTTCGGAAATTTTGGCGCCGGGCCGGTTGTAGCCGTAGAACGGGAGGGTAATGTCCTTGTAAAACTGCGGCCGATTTTCCACGTACGCGGCTCGCAGGCCGTCGAACACCGAGATTGGAAGGCCGCCGGGATTGTTTTCCGTCTTGAGCATCAGCGGCGGCACCGAGCTGATGAGCACGGCCATGGCAACTCGCGTGGAGCCGTGCCGCCCAATGTAACGGGCAACTTCTCCGCCGCCGGTGGAATGGCCCACATGGATTGCTTTTTTCAGGTCGAGCTTTTCGGTGAGAGCCGCGAGATCGTCGGCGTAGGTGTCCATGTCGTTACCATCCCAGGTCTGGGTGGAACGGCCGTGTCCTCGCCGGTCGTGGGCAATGACTCGATAACCATGCTGGCCGAAGAACAACATCTGTGCGTCCCAGTCGTCGGCAGTCAGAGGCCAGCCGTGGCTGAAAACAATGGGCTGCCCCTTGCCCCAGTCCTTGTAGTAGATAGTCGTGCCGTCTTGCGTCGTAATTGTCGCCATGGAATGCTCTCCTTATAGTTGCCGACTTGCCGTTCAGTCACTCGCAGTGCCTGAAGATTCTGCTGTTGCTGACACGCCGAACTCCGCCCGCTGCATGTGCTCCGCGTCCGTCGGCTCTGACATTCTTGCGATCTGCGAGCGTAGTTCTCGGGCCTCGCGCTGCAGGTCTTGCGCCAACCGCCAGTAGATGTCTTGATGGATTTGCTCGGCGTATGGGAGGCTAGGTTGGTCAGGCAGAGAATTTCTGCTTCGAGACCTCCCAGGCGAGCCCGTAGCGCTTCTAAGAACATAAATGGTCCTACTGGTAAAGTTTATCCGAGTTCTGCGATTCTTTCCTCTCGTCTGGCGGGGTGCGTCCCACCCGTTGCGTTCTCTGCCAAGTGTGCGACTCTATGGTCGCCAATCCCTACAGGTTTCGATTTTCTTGGCCGCGTGTCAATCAGTACAAAAAAGAAAGTCAAGAGCACCCGGTTATGAGCCAAGGCACAGGATTTCGGATCGCAGCCGCGCGTGACGCTGGGTTTGGCGGAGGTAGGACATTTCGTCTCCGGCGCTCTTGGCTCGGATGAGCTTGATCAGTCGCTGCTTCTCGTCAGGCGTCCAGTGGGCGAGGTCAGGAATCAGAGCGAGAACCATCGACCAATTTTCCAAGGACTGATGCTGGGCCAGGGTCCAGCGGGAGGGATTTATCTTCAGATCTCGGGTTACGGCGGCAGTGGAGGCTTCACGGATTTTCTGGCTGTCGCCATCGAAGTCGCGCGACATACGGCGGTTAATTCGCAAGCCCAGGTTGCGGCTAGAGAAAGTGTCCCAGGCACCGGGCAGTCCCTCGGCGTCTAAACCCGGTGAAGATTTGGCAGCCTGCCGACTCGAAGTCGTGCCCTTCCCCGGCGTGCTCTTCACCGCTCCCTCTTGATTCAACTCATAAAACATGTGGGCTTCGGCGAGGCGTTTCAAAGTGCGGGACGGCGTACGGTATTGCGGGTTCACGGCGATTTTTATTTCTTCTTTTTCACACAACTGGCGCAGATCGGCGCGTCCCGAGCGGAAGCCCAGCTTGCGGTAGAACCAGAAAGCGCCGGAGTCGATGGCTTCGTCATTGTTCTGGCCGATCTGGTAGGGATAAATCGAAATACATTTAGCGGCGGTTAGGGCGCGCAGGCAACGTAGCGCTTGCGCGTAGATCCAGGCGGTTTCGCCCTGGCGGTAGGTGTAGAAAGTGTTGAAGCCGACCTCGATCCATTCGCAGAGTCCGATGGCTTCGATGTAGTTGATAGGGACGCCGTTCTTCAGGGTGTAGCCGGCGAGGTAGGCGCGCAACGGAAGACGTCGAGTGGGCGGCAATCCCCAGAAATGCATGACCACACCGCGGCCGAGATCGGCGCGGACCACGGTGTGCGGATCGCCGAGCGTGGTGCCGTAGAGTTCACGGTAGCGGACGGCCATGACTTCGCGAATGGCGTGCATCACGCGTTCTCCAGCCGCCGTGGAGAGCTTGTGGAATTTGGGCGCGGGCTGGGATAGTTCGCGGGAGAGAGACACTTCGCTGCGTTGGATGAGTGGAGCATCGTGGAAGTAGAAGCGGCGGGGATGGCTCCAGTTGCGGGTGCGGGAGAGTTTGAGGTTTTCGAGTCTCCAGCGAATTGGGAGGCAAAGTGAATCGTAGAGTTCGGCGCGTCGACGGTCAGAGAATGGGAGTTGCGCGAAACGTTTGAGGAGCCAGCTGAGGGCATTTTGACGGCCGCGCGCGGCGTCGAGCCAGTGTGTCCACGGGATGTTGGCTTCTACGTCGGCGTCTTCTCCGAGTAGAGGAATCAAACGCGGCCAGGTGTTGCCGCGAGAGCGCTCGGCTTGATAGTCGTCCCAATAATCCTCCCACGCGATATCGACGTTGCCCGGAATGCGGCGCGCGAACCAGTGGGCCACGTCGAAGGAGAGCGTGTCCTGCATGGTGGTGCCGGCGATGCCGGACGTGTCGAAGTCGTCGAACAGGGACATGTCGGCGTTCGCCGCGCGCAGCTTCTCGATGCGCTGGTGGAAGGTGCTGAGAAGGCGTTCGACGTGTGAGATGTGAGAGGCAGCATGCGGGAATGCGCGGACAAAGAGCAGAGCCTCGTGGAAGCGGATGAATTGGTGAGGGTCGTCGAAGTGGAGTTTGGCCAGCTGGGTCAGCAGTTTCGTAATGACGGCCGCGTGGCCTCGATCAAAGCGGCTTTTGGCGGTTTCTAGTTGGGTGAGGAGTTGGTTGGGATCGCGCCGGTTAGTATCGTGAAAAGTGGGGGGCATAAGCGGCGAGACAGTGTAACGCAGATCAGCGAAATAAATGGGCGCTCGGTGTGGCGGAATCAGTCGTAGCCTTTCTTTTTCCAAATATCCCAATCTTCGCGGACGGCCTGCAGCATAACTTCGGCGGCGGCATGCAGCCACTTCCCTTTTTGTTTGTCGAGATGGCGCAGGACTAGCTTGCGAGCGGCCGGAGTGCCGAGATGAATGTTGGCGGTTTCCCATCCCATGGCGTGGAGCAGGCGGAGTTCGGTATCGGGGACGCTCAAGGAAGCGAGTTCGATGCGGGAGCAGTGCGGACCGAGGCGGCGAGTGATCCAGCGTCCGCGAAGCTGGACGAAAGGATCGGGACAGCGGACGGCGTGGTTGACGATCACCTGATAGAGAATTTCGGCAGGGCCTGCGTTCTTTTGCGCTTCGCTGTTGGCCTCAAGATTCTGGGCCCAATGCGAAGCAGACGGGACGAGCGCTTTGGCTTCGCGGGCGATGCGGCCGCCGTGCCAGTCGGCGATGGCGACGTAGCGGGCGTGGCCGAGGCTGCCAAGTCCGGCAACGCGGTGGGCGATGCGAAATGGAATGCCGGGCGCGGGCATGAGATGTTCGATGGCATCGAGCGCGCTGACTGGGATTTCGGTTTTCACCGTGGGGAGGGCGTCGATCTTTGCCCAGAAGTGGACGGGATCGCGGAGTTCGCCTTCGGCGATGCGGCGCAGCCACTGATGCTTTTCGCCCAGCACGAACGCGCAGCCTTTTGCCTGCATGCCTTCACGATAGCCTTCGAGCATGGCGCCGCAGATGTCCTCGCGTTTGATTGGGAGGCGTCCAACTTCGGCGGCGAGGTGAGCGCTGACGGCAAGGCGGACTAAGTCGATGGTGTAGGCCATGGGCCACGCTTCGTCGAAATCGTTGACGCCCCAGATGAGGCGGCCTTCGACGTCCCGCCAGGTGCCGAAGTTCTCAACGTGGAGATCGCCGACGGCGAGCACGTGTGGAGCCTTGGCGAGTTCAGGACAAACCTGCGGCCACACCTGCGCCCAGCGGTAGTAAGTGGCGCGGAGGAAGGGAAAAAGCTCCGCTTTCATGTTGGCGTGTTTAACTCGAAGATCTTTTCGGTCGAGGTGCGTGCGTTGGGCGAGCCAGTCTTCGAACTGGCGGGTGGCTTTGACGACGTTCATGCGGGCAACGATAGCGGCGGTGAGAATGGGAAGTCAAATGGAGGTAGAGAACAAGGCTTTCACAAAAGAGGCACAGAGACGCAGAGAAAACCTCTGATCCTGATTTTCCTTGTCTCGTTTTTCCGTGTCTCAGTGGGGAAATGACGAAACTGCGCCTGAGAATTGCTGCGCGCATAGTGTGTGCGTCCGGACACACTGACTCCCGCAGACCACTCTCAGCGAATGCACACTTCCTTCTAAGTTGTTGGTTTTCAATCTATTGAAGATTGGCGTTCGGGCTGCGATCTACCTCGATGTGCGGCAAAGCGGCGCACGGGGAGGGCGTTATGCAGATGGCAATCACATTCATGGCAGTAGTGGCGGGCATGGTTTTTTCGTTGGCGGTGGCGCTGCTGGCGGAAGAATTCATTTTCGGGCAGGTGTTCCGGCTGTTCTTTGCCCGGCAAACTGTCCCCCACACGGTGCCGGTGAAACAGAACGCAAGCGCTGCGGCACGGGGGAACGCGACTGTGCGTTCAAGTATTTGACCCTGACGGTGGCATGGTGATGCGATTCGCGGCGGTGCAGAACCTGACCCATGCTGTGTATCGCCGCGCGTTGAACGGTGAGATATGATGCGAACGATTCATTAGAGTGGTGGCTGGACCAGAAGCGGGTGGGACAAGAAAGGCAATGATGTTTCGCCGCAAACTGCTGAGCGTATTCGCGTTGACGGTGTTTCTGTCGGTGGCGGCGGTGGCGTGGCTGGTGTCGAAGGTAACGCAACGTGCCTTCGAGCATAGCGAGGATGAAAGAACCGCGGCGCTGGTGACGCAGTTCCGGCGCGAGTTCAACCGGCAGGGCGAGGACGTGGCGCGGCGAGTGGAGGCGATAGCCGCGTCGGAATCCGTGAGCCGCATGGCGTTGAAGCTGAACAGTCCGCTGGCGGATTCCGGTCCGTATTTTGAGTTGGCGAAGACGACTGCGGAAAACAGTCAGCTTGACTTTCTGGAGTTTGTGGAAGGTGATGGAACAATTATTTCTTCAGCGCAGTGGCCGGCAAAATTTGGATATACGGAAGGAGCGGTTGGCGGTTTTTCTGCTGCGGCCGACCAGGGAGCATTTCTGAAGCAGGAAGAACTGCAGGACGGAACAGCCCTGGGCTTGTTTGCGGTACGCGCAATACGTGCGGGAGAGCGGCCGGTTTATGTGATTGGCGGACGGCGTCTGGATAAGGACTTCCTCTCTGGACTGGATTTACCCGTTGGCATGCGGGCTTTGCTGTATCAGAATCGCGGAGATCGCTTCTCGGCGGAATTGCTGATCGATCCATCCGCATCTTCTTCAGACAAATTGAGCTCTCCCGAAAAGCTGGAATCGCTGATCGATGCGGTGCGGCGGTATGGGCAGGAAATGACGGGGGTTGTAGCGTGGTCGGCGGATCGGGCTGAGGATGAGGTGTTCCATGCGATTCCGCTGCTGGGCGCCGGCACGGGCAAAGATCGGCCGTTGCTGGCAATCCTGCTGATCGGGAACTCGCAGCGGACGTATGTGGAGTTGCTGCTGCACATCCGCACCGCGGCGTTAATGGTGGGCGGCGGAGGAATTGTGCTTGCGATTCTGCTGAGCAGTTGGGCAGCGGCACGGGTGACGCGTCCGGTGGAGCAACTGGCGCATGCGGCGCAGGAGGTGGCGGCAGGAAATTGGAACGCGCGAGTGGAGGTGAACGGTGACGATGAGCTTGGACAATTAGCCGATTCTTTCAACCGAATGACCACGGAGTTGCTCGGGCAAAAGGAACGGTTGGTGCAGGCGGAACGGGTGGCGGCATGGCGCGAGTTGGCCCGGCGATTGGCGCATGAATTGAAGAATCCACTGTTCCCGCTGCAGCTTACGGTGGAGAATCTGGTGCGGGCGCGACAGCAGAATCCGGAGCAGTTCGAGGAAGTCTTCCGGGAGAGTTCGAGAACGTTGTTGGCGGAAATTTCGAATCTGAAAGGAATTATTGGGCGATTCAGTGAGTTCTCGAAGATGCCGCAGCCGCAATTGCAGCGGGTGCAGGTGAATGAGGTGATTCACGGCGTGGTGCAGCTTTTTCAAGCACAACTGGAAGCGCCGGGGCGTGCGAAGATCAGTTGTGAACTGCAATTGGATCCTCACCTCGAACCGGTCGCGGCGGACGCAGACATGCTTCACCGTGCAATTTCAAATCTTGTGCTGAACGCAATGGACGCAATGCCGCAAGGTGGAGTTCTGACGCTACGCACGCGAGCGGAGGACGGCAAGGTGTTGATCGAGGTTGCGGATACGGGTTCGGGCTTGACGCCGGAGGAGTGTGAGCGAATTTTTACTCCTTATTATACGAGTAAGCAACACGGCACCGGACTGGGGCTGGCCATCGTGCAGTCGGTAGTCAGCGATCATGGGGGGAGCGTTCGGGTGCGAAGTGAGCCGGGCCGAGGCACAGCTTTTGTGATCGAGTTGCCGAGCGGTTGGGATAAGCAAAACGCCGGTTGAGGTATCTGAGAAATTCGGAGGACGGGTGCCGACAAAAGCACATCTGCTGATTGTGGACGATGAAGCCAACACGCTGGCCTCGTTGTCACGAGCCTTTCGTCTGGCGGGGCACGAGGCCACAGTGTGCGACAACGCGACTAAGGCACTGGAACTAGCCAAAGGGCAGAACTTCGATGTGATTCTTTCCGATGTGGTGATGCCGGGGAAAGGTGGACTGGCTCTTCTGGAAGACTTGAAGTCGCAGGGAGTAACTGCGCCCGTGGTCATGATGTCAGGCCAGGGAGATATCGAGACGGCGGTGCGGGCCACGCGGCTGGGCGCGTTGGATTTTCTGGAGAAGCCGATCTCGACGGAAAAACTCCTGCTGACGGTGGAGAATGCGCTGAAGCTGCGCCGGCTGGAGAGTGAGAACTGGCAACTCAAGCAGCGCCTAGGCAAACATGAAATTGTGTGGCAAGGCGCGGCCATGCAGCGCGTGATGGCGCAAGTGGAGCGTGTGGCGGCGAGTGAGACGCGGGTTTGCATCCTGGGAGAAACGGGCACGGGAAAAGAGCTGGTGGCGCGGACGATTCATGAACGCAGCGCTCGCGCCGCTGGAGCGTTTGTGACGCTGAATTGCGCGGCGGTTCCGGCGGAGTTGATTGAGTCGGAATTGTTTGGGCACGAAAAAGGATCGTTTACCGGCGCCGCAGGACGGCACATCGGAAAGTTTGAGCAGGCGGATCACGGCACGATCTTTCTGGATGAGATTGGCGACATGCCATTGGCCATGCAGGCAAAGTTATTGCGCGTGCTGGAAGAAGGAGAAGTAGAGCGCATTGGCGGCGATAAGCCGGTGAGCGTGGATGTGCGCGTGGTGGTGGCGACGCATCGCGATCTGGAAGCCCGGGTACGCGAGGATAAATTCCGGCAGGATTTGTTTCATCGAATTTATGTTTTTCCGCTGGTGTTACCGCCGTTGCGAGATAGGCGGGAGGACATTCCGGCGTTGGTCGGGCATTTTGCAGCGCAAGTGAGCGCGCAGAATGGCTGGAAGCCTGTTCCGTTCTCAGCGGAGGCGATGGCCGAGTTGCAATCGCACGCGTGGCCGGGTAACGTTCGCGAGTTGCGCAATATGGTGGAACGGTTGATGCTGCTGGCCACCAATGGTCAAGTTGATCTTGCGTCCGTGGAGATGGCTTTGCCGAAAGGCGGGAGCGGTGGCGTGACGGTGACTGCGACGTTGTCGGGGGGAGCGCTCGCCGATCGCGTGGATGCTTTCGAACGCGAAGTCATCCTGGCGGAGTTGAAACGCAGCCATTCCAACGTGAGTCTGGCGGCGAAGTCGTTGGGGCTGGAACGCAGCCATCTTTATAAGAAGGCGGAGCAGTTGGGGATCGATCTGCGGGCGATGCGGCGGGAACAAGGGTCGACGCCAGAGTGATTCTCTCGTTCCCCACAAAGGATTTCAGGAGATTGGCTTGATCAGAGCGGCGCGTGGCGGGGTCGTTGGGGTTTTCTTTTTCACTTCGCTTACTTTCCTTTTCTCTTCCTCTTCTAACGCTTTCGCCAGCGAGCCTCCTTCCCCACCCAGCTACGGCGTTCGCATGGAGCAGGCGTGGATTCCAATGAAAGATGGGATTCGGCTGGCGGCAACGCTTTACATGCCGGACGGGACAAAGCACGGAGAGAAGTTCCCAGCCCTGTTGGAATATTTGCCGTATCGCAAAGATGATGGCACGGCGGCTGGCGATTACCCTAAGCATGCTTATTTTGCGCGGCGTGGGTATGTGAGCGTGCGGGTGGACATTCGCGGGTTTGGCGCGAGTGAAGGCTCGCCGCCGGAGCGGGAATATTCCGAGCAGGAGCAGGTGGATGGAGAGCAGGTGATCGCGTGGCTGGCACACCAGCAGTGGTCGAACGGAAATGTGGGCATGTTCGGCATCTCGTGGGGAGGTTTCACAGCCCTGCAGATGGCCATGCGGCACGCGCCGGGGTTGAAGGCAATTCTCGCGACAGATGCGACGGCGGAGTTGTTTCACGATGATGTGCACTACGTGGACGGCATTGCGCATATCGACGAATTCGAACTGAACATGGATATGGCGGAGGGATGGACCGGCGCGCCGGACTATACGCTCGACGAAAAAGTGCTGGGTCCACGATTCGAGACGCCACCGTGGTCGCTGCTTTACTTGAGGCATCAGCGTGATGGGCCGTTCTGGCGCGATCGGGTGCGATCTCTAAAAGAAATTACGATCCCTAGTTTTCTGATCGGTGGATTGCTCGACGGATATCGCGACAATGTGCCGGATATGCTGATGAAGGCGAGCGGACCAGTGAAGGCGATCGTGGGACCGTGGAACCATACGTTTCCGAATGATGCGGAGCCGGGTCCGCAGATCGAGTGGCGGAACGAAGCGGTGCGCTGGTTTGATCATTGGCTCAAAGGCCGTGACACAGGCGTGGAGCGGGATCCCCGGCTGGTCATTTATATGCAGCACTGGCATCCGCCTGATCCGAATCTGAAAGATGTGCCGGGCGAGTGGAGGGTAGAAGACACATGGCCGCCAAAAGATGCGACGGCATCAACTTTATTTTTGCAGTCGAATCACTCGCTCGCGGAGACTGCGGCGCAGGCTGATACGCATCAACTCAAGTATGTGCCATCGGTGGGCGTGGAGGCGGGCTTCTGGTGGGGCGAGTTGTTGAACGATCCGCGGCCGGTGGACGCTTTCAGCCTGGTGTACGATTCTGCGCCGCTGCAGCAAGATTTGGCTATTCTCGGCCGTCCGCATGCTTTGCTGAAGGCTTCGGCCACTGCGCCGCTAGCCGATTGGTTTGCGCGGCTCTCGGACGTGGCGCCGGACGGAACGGTTACACAAATTACCGGAGCGGGGATCAACGGCGCGCAGCGGGATTCGATGAGCGAACCGCGCGATCTGGAGCCGGGCAAAGTCTATCCGCTCACTATCGAAATGCATTTGACTTCGTGGGTATTTCCCAAGGGACATCGCATTCGCGTGGCGATTTCGAATGCATTGTGGCCGATGATGTTGCCTACGCCTTATTCCATGACGACCTCATTGGAATTGGGTGCCAGCGACGGTTCTCGGATCGTTATGCCGGTAGTGCCTGAACACGGTATTTTCCCGCCCGCATTTTCACGTCCCGAACCTTCTGAAGAACGCACCGACATCAAGAGCGAAGGGTTTCCGTGGCCGGGTGAGTGGACTGTGGAGCGCGACGAAGCTCGCCATAAGACGACGGTGCATTGGAAGGGACAGGAGAGCGCCGAATATCCCTGGGGGAAGGAAACTGATTACGAGAATCTGGCCTATGATGCAGACGATGCGCATCCGGAAACTTCTTCGGTTCGAGGTGAGGCCGAGACTGTGTTTGCGCTGAAGGGCCGCACCCTGACTTGGCGCGGGCATTTACTGGTGACTACGGATCAAAAGAACTTTTATTACAAATACACGCGCGAGTTGCTGAGGGACGGCATGACGATTAAGTCGAAGACATGGCAGGAGACGATCGCGAGGGATCATCAGTGAGAAGCCGCGCCCTCGACACAAATCTCGTTTGCATTACGCTCTGCGATTTCCTAGTCGGCCGCAGCGGAGACCTGCGCTAAGTCGCGCTTTAGGTCGGCCGCGAGCAGACGGTGAAACAACTGCTCTCCGGCCTCGCGGCGCACGGAAAGACGTCCCGCGCGATAAGCTCGCGACTTCAGGCCGCGCTGCACGTCTTCGCAGATGCCTAGATCCTCCTCCTGCACTCGATTGCCAACGTTAACCGACTGCTCGTTGTAATCCCGGCTTGCATCGCCGATGTCTGCGAAGTAGAAATCGAAAATTACGGTGCAGTGATCGGCGTCGACGGGGATTACGAGATTGGTGTCCATGTATCCCTCGTAACAGTTGATCATCAGGTTGGGATGCTGCCAGAAATACCAGGCGCGGTCGCCTTTGCGGGTGGCGCCGGTGGTGGCATCTTCTTCGGAAGCCACCATCGGACTGGACTGCAGGCAGTAACGATCTTCGTTCTCGATGGTGTAGTGCTTGTAATCGAGAACGGAGTTCAAGCCTTTGTGCAGATGAGGAACGTGGTAGCCGCCGTCGAGATAGTTATCGACAAACACTTTCCAGTTGCAATGGATGTTGAAAGTCCGGCGGTCAAAGTAGTGCAGTTTGCTGATGCCAAGGGGAGCAACACGCTGGACGAGGCCGCCGAGAAATTCCGCCAGCGGGGCTGCGTTGTTGTCGAGGTTGATGAAGACGAAGCACTCCCAGGTTTCGACTCGAATGGGAACGAGGCTGTTTTGCGCACGGTCGAAGTTCTCCACGCCTTCGAACTCGGGCATGCCTTTGAGAGAACCATCAAGGCCGTAGTTCCAGCCGTGATATGGGCAACGCAAGAGCGCGGCATGGCCGCAGGGTTGCGTTACGACAGCGGCGGCGTGGTGGCGGCAAACGTTGTAGAAGGCGCGCAAGGCACCGTCGTTGCCGCGGACGACAACGATCGGTTCGCCGGCGACGGTAGCGCTCACGAACTCGCCCGGCGTTTTCACCTGATCGGTGCGTGCGACGAGTTGCCAGGTTTTGCTGAAGACACTGAGGCGTTCGAGTTCCGCAATGCGCGGGTCCACGTACCACGATGCGGGAATGGTTGAGGCCTGAGACAGAGGAGCGCGGTCGTCGTAGCTGGACAGGATCTGCTCGATGGAGGGTTGCATGGTCTGGGTTTTTCTCACAATTAAGTTCGACGTATTTGTGAATTCGGGTTTGGCGCGGCTCCGTTACAGCCTTTTCGGTTTTGCCACAAGATCAACCGCGGCGATTTTCCGTATTTCGCGTCCGCGGATCTGAGACACTGCAGCCGCGCCAACCGCGCGCTGCAAAACCGCAAGAAACTGCTGAATGCGTGCCTCTTTCTTCTCCGGCATCTCGCCCTGTCTGCGGAACAAGCCGGGATCGAGTTCGGCGGTGAGCAGGGCATCCTGAAAGCGCTCCATGGTCCAATCGAGGATGGACACGATCATCTCGACATCGATGTCCTTGCGCAGTTCGCCGCGATCGAGGCCGAAGCGCACAAAGGCGACCGTTCCGTAGGGATCTTCGGTGGTGAGAAAGCGATTGATTTCACGCTTCAGCACCAGATCGGTGCCGTAGTTGCCGAGCAGCGAAATGCGATAGGGGATCCAGTCTTCGCGCAGCAGATGCTCGGTGCGGACCAGCCAATAATAAAGAACATCGAAAAATCCGGCGGCACGCACATCGGCAGGGGCGTCCAGATACTTAGAAAAGGAGCGCACGGCACGTTTGTAGACTTCGAAGAACAGGCCGTCTTTGCTGCCGAAGTGCTGGAAGACGGAGCCTTTCGCGATGCCCAATGTGGTGGCGATGTCGCCGACGCGCGCGGCGTGATAGCCGTTCTCAGCGAAGTGCTGCATGGCGGCGTCAATGATGCGGGAGCGCTTGGCGTCGGATCGGGGACGAGGAGCGTGTTGGCGTATATAACGTGGGGGCGCGACGGGACTACTGGCAATTCCGCTCATGAATGACTCCAAGTCACGAAAGCATATAGGAGAAACACCTAACATTCAACTTCATTTTTAGCGGCGGGTGCGGTAATGTATGGTTCCGCGGCGCAGAGCGGCGTGACTTTGAGTCAGATTTGGTGAAACAGTCGTCCAATTTCATCTACGACGCGATCATAGTAGGCGGCGGTCACAACGGTTTGACAGCAGCCGCGTATCTGGCGCGGGCCGGCCTTTCCACGCTGGTGCTGGAGCGCCGTGAAATTGTGGGCGGGTGCTGCGTGACCGAGGAGATCGCTCCCGGCTGCCGGGTTTCGACCACTTCTTATATCGCCAGCATGTTGCGGCCGGAGGTGGTTGCGGAACTTCGGCTGGCTGATTATGGATTGCGCATGATTCCCTGCGATCCGGCGATTCAAGTTCCCTTCCCCGATGGGCACGTGGTTCCGTGGTGGGTCGATCGCGAGCGAGCAAAGGCGGAGTTCGGAAAGATTTCCGCGAAAGATGCGGCGAGATTTGTCGAGGTCGACGATCAGCTAAAGAAACTTGCGCGCTACTTGCAACCGTTTTTCATGGAGCCGCCGCCGGAAATAGACATGTCAACGGCAAACGGATGGATTGACTTGTTCCGGGTGGGCAAACGGTTTCGCGGGATTTCAAGCGCGGAGATTGGACAACTGATTTCGTTTCTCACCGGGAGCCTAGGCGAGTTTCTCGATCACAATTACGAATCCGAGAAGATGAAGACGATGTTTCTGGCCAACAACGTGTATGGCAAGCATGGCGGCCCGTACCAGCCCGGGACGGCTATCGGACTGCTGTTTCACCTGCTGAGCGGCGGCGAGCACGAACTGCAGGGTTTCTACGGGCACGTCATGGGCGGGATGGGAGCGATCACGCAGGCGCTGGCGGCGGCGGGAAAGAAGCTAGGTGTGGAGATTCGAACATCGGCTTCCGTGGCGCAGATTGAAGTACGCAACGGACGAGCTTATAGCGTGGTTCTGGAGGATGGCAGCGAAGTTCGCGGGCGAGTGATTCTTTCGAATGCCGATCCCAAGCGGACATTCTTGAAGATGGTTGCTGCCCGCGAGCTGCCTGAAGAATTTCTATTCGCCGTGTGTGGCATCAAGATGGATGGACCGTGCGCGAAGGTCAACTTCGTGCTCGCGGAAGAACCTAGGTTCACGGGGACGTCGACGCAGGCAACGCCTTTGGAACGCACGTTCTACACGCTGGTCCCGTCGCTGGAATTCGCAGAGCGATGCTATGACATTGCGAAATTTGGCGAGATACCGGAAGAGCTGTGGGTGGATTGTGTGGTGTCGTCGAATGCGGACAGTTCCCTGGCGCCGCCGGGCAAGCACATCCTGACTTGCTTTGTGCAGTACGTTCCTTACAAGCTGCGCGAAGGAAGTTGGGATGAGAAGCGGGAATTGCTGGGTGATCGGGTGGTGAGGAAGATTGCCGAATATGCGCCGAACGTTCCGAGCGCGATCGTGGCCCGGCAGGTGCTTACCCCACTGGACTTGGAGCGGACCTACGGATTGACCGAGGGCAATATTTTCCACGGCGATTTGCGGTTGGAGCAGCTTTTCTTCATGCGTCCGGTGCCGGGCTGGGCGCAGTATCGCACACCGATTCACGGGCTGTACCTGTGCGGAGCGGGGGCGCATCCCGGCGGCGGCGTAACTGGCGCACCGGGAAGGAATGCGGCGGTGCGGGCCTTGAGGGACTGGAAGAAGGGCAGATTCAGAGAGACGGCGGCGTGAATTCGAGTTCGCGCGCGAACATCTCGTCAAAGAGAAATGCAGTTGAGTAGCTATCAACTACCCAGGAGCGAGCATGAAAAAGAAAGGCATTCTGGAAAGGCTGAAAGAAGGCCCCGTGTTGGGCGATGGCGGATACCTGCTGGAACTGGAGAAGCGCGGGTGGGTGCGCGCAGGTCCGTTCACGCCGGAAGTGGTGCTGACGCATCCGGAGGCGTTGCGCGAGTTGCACGTGGAATTTCGCGAAGCGGGATCTGAAGTGCTGCAGGCACTGACCTTCTATGCGAGCCGGGACAAGCTGGCGACCGTCGGACTTGAGGATCGATTGCAGGACTTGAATCGAGCCGCAGTCCGCATTGCGCGTGAAGTTGCGGGAGATCGCTGCCTGGTTGCGGGAAACCTGAGTCTGACATGGATGTACGAACCCGGCAGCGTGTCGGCCGCCGACCGGGTGCGGAAGACCTTCGACGAACAACTGGCGGTGCAAGTGGAAGAAGGCGTGGACTTCATCATCGGTGAAACGTTCTCCTGGCTGGGCGAGGCGCTGATTGCGGTGGAACGCGGAAAGAAGACCGGTTTGCCCACGATGGTGACGATATGTTTCGAGAACAAAGATGAAACCACCGACGGCAAGAACGCAGCCGACGCCGCAAACGCTCTGTTCGATGCTGGCGCCGACATTGTTGGCATGAATTGCCTGCGCCCTCCTGAGCACATGCTGGGACCGATGGAACAGATGCGCAAAGCGGTTTCGGGATATCTGGCATGTCAGCCGGTCGCATACCGCACTCCGAAAGAAAAACCCGATTTCACCAGCCTGCCCGAGTTTCCTTACGCCCTCGATCCTCTGCAACTCACGCGAAAAGAAATGGGGGGATACGCGGTGCAGGCACGCGATATCGGCATCAACTTTATTGGAGCATGCTGCGGCACGGTGGCAATGCACATCCGTGAAATGGCGAGTGTTCTGAACAAGCTGCCTGCTGACTCGCGCACCTGGAAAAAGGGCGGCGAGAAACCGATGTCGGCCTATGAGTACTACGACCACGACAATCTGAAAGTGGACAGCCGGACATAAGCCAAAAGCAATTGCGTAATCAATCGAGCAGGCCTCATACGAGAGAGCCTGCTCGATTTATTTCGCGACCGAAGTCAGCTGGCATCGCGCAATCGCGTCTGGTCGGCCTTTACAAGGGGCACATCCACCAAGTGCTCGCTGAGGAACCAGACCTGCAATTCATTGGCGCGAAGCACGTCGCTGACGACCAGATCGTTGGTGCCGGCGTCGCCTAGCTTATTCGCAAGTTCTGCCAATTCGCGGCAGTGGCCGATGATGATCTGATGCGCATCCAGCAGGCGCGAAATTTGTACCGGCACTTCTTCCCTGCCGCGGGGCGGACGCGCGATGCGCGTGGTCTCGGCCACGTCGGCGGCCATGGCAATCGAGATTCCACCGAGGAGCTGTATCCGTTCGGCGATCGTATCCACGATCTCCGATTGCTCGCCAAAGTGTTTGTCAAACAAGAGATGGAGCTGATAGAAAGTCGGCCCGGCAACTTGCCAATGCGACTTCTTGTAGAGATCGCGCAGGGTCATGGTATCGGCCAGCAGCAGATTAAGTTGCTCGGTCATTTCCAAGCGAATTGGCTCCTCCAGATCGAGAGGCAGCATGTGCGAAACTGTGCCGTAATCCTGAATTTCGGGAGAGCTCTGGTGAAGACGAGGCTGTGCGCTTACTTTCCCTCGCTCGCTGGTGGGTGCTTTTGCGTCAAAATCTTTCTTGGGCATAAATAATATTCTCCTTGCTGTTTCAGTAGCTTAAACACCGACACTACAAACTTGGCACCTGTTCGATGCCCTCGACGTGCCATAGGATGCGAGGGCGGGCAATCGAAGGAGACGGTTCTTCAACTAGGAATGAGGCGCTGGTAGGAAACATCGATCGAGGAGTCTCTCCATGGCTTGGAAAAGAACTCCGCAAGCCCTCCGCGAGAACTGGAGGTTAAAGAGCGGCGTCGGAAGGTTTGACGATGTCGAAGCCATTGTTTATGATCAACCTGCGGGGTGGAGCAGTCTGGTAGCTCGTTGGGCTCATAACCCAAAGGTCGGTGGTTCAAATCCACCCCCCGCAACCATTTACGGATTTGAGGGACTACCGGCGTAG
>Ga0302324_100000527_pt1 | contig 100294 bp, 78 predicted proteins | sample Palsa_T0_1_FD_201949 | JGI IMG/M metagenome (GOLD analysis project Ga0302324, IMG submission 201949) | Peat permafrost microbial communities from Stordalen Mire near Abisko, Sweden - Palsa_T0_1 | ecosystem: Environmental > Terrestrial > Soil > Palsa > Peat permafrost | place: Sweden: Abisko... | reverse complement strand
ATAAAGTGGTTGCGGGGGTTGGATTTGAACCAACGACCTCCGGGTTATGAGCCCGACGAGCTACCAGGCTGCTCCACCCCGCGAAGCTATGATAGCGAAAGCGCACACGCGCGTCAAATTTCACGCGAGCGGGCGCGAATCACGATTTTCATTTGCGACCGCGCGACACGCGTGTATTCTCTTGCCGCCCGGCCAACCGTGACCGGGTTTGACGGCCGCCCTCTCAAAATCGGCTGCGCAGGAATTTCATCGCCGACTCGCCCCCCGAGCGGTGCAAGCCAGCCCTGGCATGAGCGGCAGCGATGAGGCAGGCGAACTACTAGCGTCTTCTTGGGAGCGCGCGAGTGTTTGCACGACTGGGCCAAATAGCACGCTTGGAAATTCCGAAACTCCCGCCGGGAGCATCAATTCCAGAAACTGATTTCTCGGGTGCTTTGCGGGTTGTCGAGCGCGCGGGCCTCTCGTTTGCGGCGTTCGGATTTTTCGGACTTGCCGTGCTCGCCGGAACGACGCGAATGCTGCAAAACGGCTTGAGCATTGCAACCGTCACAGCGACTGCCGTTGCTGCGGAGCGGAAACTTGCGCCCGCGGTTCTCGCGCCGCAGGGATTGGAATATCACTATCCGTACGCGGTGATTCCCCGCGGCGTACGGTCGGTCGACGAGTTTCGCGAAGCGATCAGCGCGGATTCCCAAATCGCAGCGCATTATGCGGATTTCGATTTTACTCGCGCTCGGGTTTTCACTCTCGATCGCGACTCCGCCTATTACGTTTCTTACCGATTGGAATCGGGCGTTTTCTGGACTACGGAGCGGATTTTCGTGCGTCGCGGAGAAACTCTCATGACGGATGGCGCGAGCCTCGTGCAAGCTCGTTCGGGCAGGCGACTGTCCGCGGTCCCGCGCTTCCCTGTCTCAAGCCTAGAGCCAACAGCTTCAGAGCTAGACGCAACAGACATCGCCCGCCGCTCCAGTCCCTAAAGTAGGGCTCGGCATATTTCTCGGCAGCATGGCCTCAGGTCACCCTCCATCCTTTCACTTCACCGCATCCTCTTCGACGGATTCAGCTTGACAAAGTTTTGCTCCATAGAATAATCGCCACAAAATGGCCTCTGTGTGTACATTCGCCTGTACAATCTTGGAGACGCTGGCACTTTTCGCGCCAGCCTCTTTGCGATTCACCATTATTCTCTTGTACTGCAGAACCGATGCAGGTCACCACAACAGAATTTCGCAAGGCACTCGGACATTTCGCAACCGGAGTCACGGTGATTACCGTGATGCGCGAGGACCAAAGCGTCCACGGCATGACGGCAAACTCGTTTACGTCGGTGTCACTCGAGCCGCTTGAAATTCTGGTGTGCGTTGATCGCCGCGCCCTTACGCACAGGTATATCCGTGAGCGCAGGAATTTCGCCGTCAACATTCTTTCTGAAGATCAGGCCGCGCTCGCCCGGTTCTTTGCCCGGCCGGAGCAGGATCCCGAAACCGCGCGTTCGCTCGGCATTACCTTCAATGCGACTGAGCGCGGAACGCCGGTACTCCCAGGAAGCCTCGTCCAATTGGATTGTAAATTGGCATCCGCCGTGGATGCAGGTGACCACACGATTTTCATCGGAGAAGTTGTAGATATGAGCGCGCAAGACGGCCGGCCGCTCTTGTTTCACCACGGCCAGTTCAAACGCCTGGACGACGGCGGTCCGGTCTGACCACTCGCACATGATTGGGAAAATCATGTCTCAGAGCTAGCAGCGCTACTCACGCGACTACTCGCGCGTCTCCTCATGCGGTTTCTGACGCAAGCGATACTCCCGCAGGCACCGCCGATACGATGCTTTGGAATCGAAGTCGTCCCAGATGGCCTGGTCGGAAACGCGAACGTAACGTATGCGCGATTGTTTGCGGTAGACCACCTCGCGAGCCGTTTCCGCCGCTCGAAGTTCGCCGCGCAGGCTGCCGTCGCACAAAATAGGATGCCCGGCGCGATGCCCTACCCTGGGCATTACGATTTTTTGCGCCGGCTGCCGAGCGTAGAACGCCTTCACGAGCCGCGCCACTAAATCCCTGGTGAGCAACGGCTGGTCAACTGGATATAAGAGAAACGCCGCGCCTCGAGGAACCCGGCGCAATCCCGCAAGCAGCGATTCTAGCTGGCCATGTCTCCAATTGCGATTCAACACATGCCGTGCGCCCACAGGCAGAAACTTGCGTACCGATGCCCCGCGGTAACCGAGAACGACGATCGGCGGTTCGATCCCCGCACAATTTTCAATGGCGATCTCGAGAGCGGTCTTGTCGCCAAATCTCGCCAGGGGTTTCGCAAATCCGAGTGTTCCTGGGCCGCCGGCCGCGAGAATGATGGGAAAGATTCGAATAGGTCTCATGAAGCGGCACAAAGAATATAGTCTAGCCGCGGTGCTGTGCCATAGCGAATCGCCATCTTTGCGCCATTTCAAAACCGGCGGTCGTTGCAAAATTGCAGTTACTCGCGTCCAGAAAATGCTGTACAAACCCGAAGTCCAAATCTGATGTTATTTGTTGTACGCAGACGGCGAACGAACTAGAATTTGCACGCAACGGTGGTCAGGAGCGTTCGCGCGAGGACATTGGCGAGCGCCCCGGGGGACTCGGCTAGCCAGTGTACCCAAATTCCTTTCGATACTTCCGGCCGAGCACGCTCGAAGAAGCCTCAGCAACTCTTAGCGAACTAGGTGAAGACGCCAAGGCTTTGGCGGGCGGTCAAAGCCTGATCCCCCTGATGAAGCTGCGCCTTTCCAGCCCTTCTGCACTCGTGGACCTGAATTTCATTCCGGGTTCTTCCTACATTCGACGGTCCAACGGCACAATTCATTTCGGCGCGATGACGCGCCACGCCGACATCGAAAACTCCGAAATCGCGAGCCGCGTGCCGATTTTGCACGACTGCGCCGCGGGCATCGCCGATTCCCAAGTGCGCAACCGCGGAACAATTGGCGGCTCCGTCGCGGAGGCCGACCCCAGCGGTGATTGGGGGCCGGTTCTTCTCACGCTCGATACCGAAGTTCATGTCATCGGCCCCGGTAGCTCGCGGACGATTGGGCTTCCTGAATTCTTTCTCGACGCCTACACGACAGTACTCGCGCCCGGCGAACTTGTGAAGGAAATCGCGGTGAAGGCGCCGTCGAAGAATACGGCCGGCGCCTACGTCGCGTTCAAGCGTTGCGCGCCAGTGTACGCGAACGCCAGCGCCGCCGCGTCGCTGACCGTTGAAGACGGCGGCGCGTGCTCGGCCGCGCGCATCCTGCTTGGCTGCGTAGGCCTCACGGCGATTCGCGCGAGCGAAGCCGAAGCTGCGTTGATTGGCAAACAGCTGACAATCAAGACAATCGAAACTGCGGCCGAAGCGGCCATGGCTGCCGCCGATCCGCAATCCGACATGCGCGGCTCGGCCGAATACAAACGAGCGCTTGTGCGCGTTCTTGTGAAGCGTGCGATTCACATCGCAGCCCGCAGGGCGCGCGGAGAACGCGTAGAGGCAGGTCACGAATATGTTGGAAGGATTTGATCGCGTTCCGGTTCACGTGCGCGTGAACGGCACGCTCTACGAACGGACGATCGAGCCTCGAGTGCTCCTTGTGGATTTCATTCGCGAGGATCTCGATTTAACGGGAACGCACATCGGCTGCGACACCACTTACTGCGGCGCATGCACGGTCCTGATGAACGGAGCGAACGTGAAATCGTGCACGGTATTCGCCGTTCAGGCCGACGGATCCGAAATCACCACGATCGAAGGCCTGGCCAAGGACGGCAAGCTGCATCCCGTGCAGGAGGCGTTCGCCGCAAATCACGGCCTCCAGTGCGGCTATTGCACTCCGGGCCTCATCATGTCGACCGTCTATCTGCTTTCGACGAAACAGAAACCGACCGATCAGGAAATTCGCAAAGGCATTGCCGGAAATACCTGTCGTTGCACCGGCTACCAAAATATATTCAAAGCGATTCGCGCCGCCGCGGCTGCGGACGACAACGGGTGACATCGGATGATGATTCAGTTCGGCGGCGACTTCGTCGTTCAGAAGAAACCGGCCGAAGTGTACGAGTTTCTTGTCGACCCCGAGCGATTCTGTCCGCTGCTGCCCGACTATCAGAGCATGAAGAAGCAGAGCGAAAAGGAATTCAGCGTGGTCATGCGCGTGGGAATTTCGCATATTCGCGGCAACGCGACAGTCAGAATGACGCTCGCTGAAGAAAAGCCCACGACCCACGCTCTGTACGACGGAAAAGGCGATGTCCCCGGCGGCAACGTGAACATACGCGCCGGATTCGATCTTGAGCCCGACGGTGCCGGGACGAAAGTTCTATGGAAAGGCGAAGCGCAAATCGCCGGACGATTGCCGTCTATTGCAGGTGGACTACTCGAGCCGCTGGCTAAGAAAAACGTGCAGAAGCTAATTAATGCTTTGCAGGCGGCGCTTTCTTGAAGTCGCACTCGGAACCGAAATTGACAATATACAAATTCGCATGAAAGAGAAATCAACGATCTCGACGAAGAACCCGCGTCGCGCGACGCCCGGCGCCGAAAAGCTCGGCGACGAGGCCAGCGGCAAGTGGATCGGCAAGTCACTCCGCCGCCGCGAAGAGCTTCGTTTGGTCCAGGGCAAGGGCAGCTTCGTAGACGATAAGAAACTGCTCGGGTTGGCTTACATGAGGGTCGTGCGTTCGCCGTACGCGCACGCGAAAATCACCCGATTGGATATTTCGAAGGCTGCGGCAGCCCCCGGAGTTGTTTGCACGCTGACGGGCAAGGAAGTTGCGGGGCTCGTGAAGCCGTTTATCGAGATCGGTCCCGGCCCCGGCCAGGAAATTCAAGACTACCCGATGGCGGTGGACAAGGTCGTATTTCAGGGCGAGCCCGTCGCCGTCGTGGTCGCGGACACGCGCCTCGCTGCCGAAGACGCTGCCGAACTCGTCGAAGTAGAGTACGAAATTCTGCCGCCCGTGATGACCGCGGAGGATGCGCTCAAGGGCGATTCCCTTCTGCACGAAAAAGCCGGCACGAATTGCATTTGGAAGGGCGTCTTCGAATACGGCGATGTCGAGAAGGCGTTCAAGCAAGCCGCGCACGTCGTGGAAATCGGCCGCCTGCATTTTCATCGATTCTCAAGCACGCCTCTCGAAAACAACGCCGTCATCGGCGATTGGGATCCCAAGACGGAGCGCATAAATTTCTACTCCAACAATTCCTTCCCCGCGTTTGCGGCGCAGTTTCTTTCGCCTGCGCTCGGCGTTGGGATCGATCAGATCCGCATTTACAGCATTGATATCGGTGGCGGATTCGGAATCAAGATCACGAATTATCCGTACATGGCCATGTGTGCGCTTGCGTCGCGCAAGATCGGCGGCCGCCCGGTCAAATGGACCGAAACGCGTTCGGAGCATCTACTGGCGAGTGCTCACGGCAACGAGCGCACGTTTTTCGATACGCGAGTGGCTCTCGACAAGAATGGCGTAATTACGGCGATCGATTCGCGCCACGTGGACGATTGCGGCGCTTTTCCGCGCTACGAGCCTCTCGGATGCGTCATTTGGGCGCAAGTTCTTCCGGGCGCGTACCGTTTCAAGAACGCGCGCTTCGACTTCTCGCAGATTGTTTCCAATAAATGCCCGGTCGGCCCCAATCGCGGCTATTCGCGTATGCAACATCTCTGGTTCCTGGAGCGCGTGATCGACATCTGCGCGCACAAGCTCGGAATTCCTCCGGACACGATGCGCGAACGAAATTACATTCGCAAAGACGAATTTCCTTACACCACGCCGAACGGCTGCATCTACGATTCGGGCGATTACAAAAAGATGCTCGACGTGGGCAAAGATTTGATCGGCTGGGATAAATGGAAACAAGAGCAGGCCATTGCGCGCGAAGAAGGCCGCTATCTTGGGATGGGGATCGGCACGACGCTCGATTCGGGCACCAACAATTTCGGCCAAGCACAGATCATCAATCCGGGCGCTCCGTTTTCGGGGCAGTCAAAGGCTGCCAATGTAAAGCTCGATATCTACGGCGAGATCGTCGTCAGCGTCGGCTCCGTCCCGCAGGGCCAGGGTCATGAAACGATTGCTTCGCAGGTCGTGGCCGAATCGCTGAATGTTCCGCCTGAGATGATTCGCGTGCATCCCGGCTTCGATACGGATGAGAACGTGTACACCGGCCACACCGGCACGTATGCCAGCCAATTTGCTGTGACGGGCGTATCGGCAATTCACGGCGCCGCGGAGAAGTTGAAGGCGGAGATCGCTCGCGTCGCTGGGTTTGCATTAAAAGCTAAGGAAAAAGATCTCGAATTCGGCGTCGGCGATATGGGCCCGGAAGTGCGCGTGCGCGGCACGACGAAGTCCGTCAATTTCTGGTCCATCGCGAACTTGATATATGTCAATAACGCGGGCCTGCCGCAGGATTTTGAGGACATCACGCTGAATTGCAGGTACGTCTACCGCGCGCCATTCAAGGTCCCCGACATTGCGAAAAAGTATGGCAATCTCACGCTAACGTATTCGGCGCAGGTGCACATCGCCGTAGTAGAGGTAGATCGCGAATCGTATCAACCGAAGATTCTGGCCTACGCGACCGTCGAAGATTGCGGGCGCGCGATCAATCCGATGATCGTAGAGGGGCAAGTACACGGGGCGACCGCACACGGAATCGGCGCGGCGCTGATGGAGAGTTGCGTTTACGACAAAGAAGGCACGATGCTCACGAGCACGTTCAGCGATTACACTCCGATCACCTCCATGAACATGCCGGATTTGCTGTACGGCAGCGTCGAGTCTCCGTCACCTTTCACATTTAACGGCGCCAAGGGCATGGGCGAAGGTGGAGCTGCGCCGCTGCACACCGTTTGCGCCGCGCTGCAGGATGCGCTCGAGCCCGCCGGAATTATTATTTCGAATTCACACAATACCGCGGAAAGTTTGTTTCAGGCGCTGCGAGGTCGCGTAGCTGCCACGCCGGTTCGAGTGGTGAGCCGGTCGAAAGGACGATGATCACAATTTCCCGTCGACTTTGCTCAACCGCGCATTCCTGCTGGCCCCCGCTGGCATCGAAGTGAAAATGGACGGCGACGAGTGGCCCCGAAGATCTGCATTATCGGCTGCGGTTCGATCGGAAGTTTGTACGCGGCGCATCTCAGCCGCGTGGCCGACGTCCATGCATTCGTCCGGCGCGAAGAGCACGCCCGCGCCCTGAACGAGAAAGGGCTGCGAGTCTCTGGCACGCATGAATTTAGCGCGAAGATTCGTGCGACCGCGACGCCCTCCCAAATTCCAGACTGCGATCTGGGCATCGTTTGCTGCAAGGCCACGCAGACCGTGGAAGCCCTTTCGCCCGTCGCGACGAAATTTCGAAACGGCGCCGTTTTGTCCGCGCAGAATGGACTGGGCTGTGAGGAAATCATTGCCGATATCACGAAAAGCCGCGTGATCCGCGGAACCACGTTCATGAGCGGTACGCGTCACAGCGATACGCACGTGCAGTATGAACTCGACACAGAGACATGGATGGGGCCATTCGAGCCGACTGAAACGCCTTTCCTGATCGTCAAGCAAGCGGCGGATTGGATAATTGCGTCCGGGTTGAAAGCTGTCGCTCTCGAAGATGCCAAGCCGGCTCAATGGTCGAAGGTGATTTTCAATGCGTCCGTGAATTCCGTTGCGGCGCTCACCGAACTTCCCCATTGCTGGAACTTCGCCCAGGAGGAAAAAATCGAAGATTTAGGGAATCTACTCCACGCCCTCATCGAAGAAGGCAAACAGGTCGCCAAAGGGCTCGGCGTCACGTTGCACGATGATCCCTGGGAGATGAACAAAATCGGCGCTCGCACCGATCATCCACCCTCGATGCTTTACGACGTGCAACATCATCTTCACACCGAGATAGACTTTCTCTCCGGCGCGATCGCGCGTGAGGCAGCGCGGGTAGGGATTCCGGCGCCGTTGAACACAGCCCTCTATCGTCTGATCAAAGGAAAAGAGGCGTCCTGGGCGCGGCCCGCGCCACGGCAGAAGACAAAATCCTGATAGCATTGGCAGCAGTCAGTTGGCGCCGCGCGAATCGAAAGGCCAATAATGTCGTTCCCGATTGACCAGGAAAAATGGGCACGCGTAAGACGCGCGATGGACGAAAAGAACGTCAGCGCACTTGTAGTTCGCGCTCCCGACAATGTTCTCTATCTCACGAACTACTGGACGATGAAGGGATACGACATCGCCATCTTTCCCCGCGAGGGCGAACCGACTCTGATAGTGGTTGAGCCGCAATTCCGCGAAGCTCAGCGCACCGCGTGGAATAAAGACGTGCGCTATTTTCATTTCTATCATCCTGCCGACCCGCGCCCGCCCACTTCGCGGGCGCTCGATATGTGCCTTGATGTCTTGCGCGAGAAGAAATTGACGGAGCGCGTTGGCATCGAACTTTCCCAAGGCTCGCAAATCTGCGATCGAATGGTCGGAGAGCCCACGCTGCCCACACAGGGATATTTCGACGCGTTTCGCGGCGTGGCAAAGGAAATCGTTGACGCTACCCCGATTCTCGCTGATTTGCGGATGATCAAGACACCGCAGGAAATCGAAAGGATGCGCCTCGCCAACGACCTCGCTGCGATTGGGATGGGCTATGCGCGCGAAAATATCCGACCCGGAATGAAAGAAAGCGAAGTGGCCGCGATGATCGAAGGCCACATCCATTCAGCCGGCATCGGTTACAAAGATAAAGTCGCAATGGCGAGGGCCTTCACGCTCGTCTGGTCGGGAAAAGGCATCGCGACTTTCACGGCCACAAGCAACCGGCCGGTGCAGGAACACGAACCGACTCTGGTGGAACTTTGGGTGTGCGCGGACGGCTATTGGACGGACCTGACGAAAAATATCTGCCCGGGCACGCTGACACCTGTATACACGAAATTGCTGGAACAATTATTGAGCATCTTCAAAGAAGCGGGCGGCGTTCTTCGCGATGGTGCGCCGCTCGGCGAAATTGATCGCGTGATTCGCGCTCGAATCGACGAGGCGGGCTACACGGGCCAGCCGTCGCATCCGGTTGCTCACGGCGTCGGTGCGCGAGCGCACGAGCCGCCCTATTCGCACAAGGCGGCGGCCGGCACGATGAAAAAGAACATGGTGCTCGCCATCGAGCCCGGAATCTATTGGGTGGGCGGCGGCGGGCTACGCCTCGAAGATAATTTTCTCGTCACCGAGAGCGGTAGCGAAAAATTGTGCACCTATCCGGACGATTTCCGGTTTTAACGGGAGGTTCGATTGGCGATTTCTGAATCGCTGGCGAAAAAGATTACGGAACAAGTTCGCGAGGACGAGATCGTCGCCATGGCGTTCGACGTGGTGAACATCGCGAGCCCGACGGGCGAAGAGATCGAGATGTCGAAATATATGCGCGGCGCGCTCGAAGCTGCCGATCTGCAGGTGAGTTGGCAGGAAGTCGAGGAAGGACGCGCCAACGTAATTGGCCGCTGGGAAGGCTCAGGCACTGGAAAGAGCCTGATGTTCAACGGCCACATGGACACTTCAAACACGGGCCGCGAAACATTTCTTACCGGGATCGGCTACAAACCGAAAGCCGTTCTGAAAAACGGAATGATTTATGGGCTCGGCATTTACAACATGAAGGGAGCGCTCGTCTGCTACACCCAGGCAGTGAAAGCGTTGCAGCGAGCCGGCGTCAACCTCGCAGGAGACGTCCTGATCGCCGCAGTCGTCGGCGAGATCGAAAAAACTCAGTGGAGCGATGAATTTATCGGCAAAGAGTATCGCGGCTACGGCGCCGGCACGCATTACATGGTGAACCACGGCGTTCTGCCGGACATGTGCATTCTCGGCGAGCCCACGGACATGCAGATCGTCCTCTCGCACTACGGCTCCATCTGGGCACGCATTGGCACGCGTGGCAGTTATGTTCACACTGCATTCGCGGCAGGACGCGAGAAGGACAGCTCCATTCACAGGATGCACGAAGTCCTCGAAGCCATCTATGCGTGGATTCCAGGTTTTGAATCGCAAACTACTTTCAATGGGAAGACGGGCGTCGTGAACGTCGGCTGCATCCGCGGCGGCTATCCGTGGCGCGCGAGCCGGACTCCGGATCGCACCGATGTCTTCCTCGATTTGCGCGTTCCGCCGAACATGCCGCTGGCAGATGCGAGGCGTTCCCTAAAAGCGCTTGTACTCGACCTCCAGAAGCGTTTCCCGGAGTACGAAATTGATTTCGAAACTTTCGTCTCGGTGCCTGGCGCGCAGATCGCAGAAAATCACGAGCTCGTCCGAACGATTGACGCCGCCCACACACGCATCATGGGCGCTCCGCCGCGCAGGGACACGGTGCTTTGGTGCTCGGACGCATCGGTGTTGACTCGATTTGGAATCGAGACCGTCAATTACGGCCCTTCGAGTGGTCCCCGCGATCCCGAAGGCGAGAAAGTCGGCGTCGAGACGTTTGTAAACATCACGAAGGTGTATGCGCTAGCGGCCGCTGAGATCTGCGGGGTTATCGAATAGCAGCTTAAAACGGCAGCTTCCGAAAGCGCCGCCAATTTATTTAGAAATTGAAAACGGGGACAATTCGTGATCAGTCCGGCTGAAGTCGCGAGACGCAATCGAAACATACGCGAAGCGATGGCTCGCGAAAATCTCGACGCCCTCATTGTCTGCGGCAACGAGTACACGGGATTTGAAGGCGCGGTCCGCTACCTCTCCGGATTCGAAATCGTTCATCGCTACGTTTATGTGTTGGTTCCACTCGAAGGTGATTTGCGCCTCATCTTCCCCAGCGAAGCGCGTTGGATCGGTGACAAGACCAAACCGTGGGTGCGCGAACATATCTGGGCTGACATTCCCGGCAAATGGATCGCTGATTTTGCCGCTTCAAAGAATTGGAAGCGGCTCGGCGTTTACGGGCTCGATGCTGTCATGGCCGTTCGCGATTATCGTGAGTTGCAGAAGGGCTCTGCTCAGCTCGTTGCATTCGACCGGGCATTTGACATGGCTCGCGCGGTGAAAAGCGATGAAGAACTCGCTGGCATTCGACACAGCATGGAAATCATCGAGGACGGCTTTTGGGCGATGCTGAAAGAATACAAGCCTGGCAAAACCGAAGCTGAAATCATGGCTCCGGCCGTCAATCGTTTCTTCGCGAGCGGCGCTGGCTTGCAGATGATGAATATCGTTCTCTCTGGCACGAACGGCGAGGCGCAAGCACACTTCAAAGTTCCGCGCGATCGAAAGGTCAGTGCCGACGATCTTCTTCTCTACTCGCTCGAAATTGCAGGCCCCGAAGGCTATTGGGTGGAGTTTTCTAGGCCGCTGATCCAAGGCAAGATCAGCGCGACCACCAAGCGCATGGCTGACGTTTATCCGGAAGCTCTCGAAGCCGCTCGCGTCCTGATGCGCGATGGCGAGCCGATCAGGAATGTCCATCGCGCGGCAGTCGATATTTTTGCGAAGCAAGATTTCAGCCTCGGCCATCTTTCCGGACACTCCATCGGCATGACGATGATCGAGCATCCTGCTATCAGCGCGACAAGCGAAACTCTTTTGCGCGAGAACATGGTTTTCTCCTTTCATCCGCAGGTCGTCGATCAAGAAGGCAAGGTCTGCCTCTACACGCAGGACACTTACCGCGTCGGCAAAAACGAAGGCGAGAATTTCGCGAACGTCGACTGGAAATTCTATTCGGGCGAAGAGAGGCCGAGGTAAGCGGGCGATGAAGATTTGCATCGTTGGATGCGGCGCGATTGGCGGCATCTTCGGCGCCCATCTCGCGCGTTTGGATGGAGTCGAGGTGCACGCTTATGACGTCTCGCAGCAGCACGTCGATGCCATCGAGCGCAATGGATTGATAATTTCGGGCGCCGCTGACTTTACCGCGCGCCTGCACGCGACCACCGACGTCGGTTTGATCCCGCCGTGCGATTACGGCATCGTCGCGACGAAAAGCACGCACACAAAATCGGCGATCGCTCAAGCGGCGCACATCTTTGGCCCGGCGAGCGCCGTTTGCTCGGTGCAGAACGGCGTTGGCAACGAAGACATCATCGCCGAGCACGTGAAATTCGTCATTCGCGGCACGACTTTTCCCGCCGGCCACATTGTCGAGCCCGGGCATGTGGGATTCGATATCAAAGGCGACACATGGATCGGCCCATTCGAGCCAACGAATACTCCAATGGCTCGCGTGACGGAACTTGCAGGAATGCTTACCAAGTCCGGCCTCAACACCATTGCGCTCGAGGATGCCCGCGGCGCGCAATGGACGAAACTCATCTTCAATGCGTCGACCAACCCGGTCGGCGCGCTCACTCTCTTGCATCACGGTGCGGCCACGCGCCTTCCCGCTACCGGCCAGCTCTTCGACGACTTGATTGCCGAGGGCGAGGCGGTCGCCAAAGCGCTCGGCATCACGCTTCATGGCGATCCGCGCGCTCTCGTTCAAAAAGGCGCGAATGCGCCGGGGAAACACAATGCGAGCATGTTGCAAGATGTGCTTGTCCGCCGCATCACCGAAGTCGATTTCATGAATGGCGCGATTGTGAAATCTGGAGAAATAGCAGGAGTTCCTACGCCGTTGAATAAAGCGATGTGGGCCTTGATCAAAGGCCTCGAACATTCCTGGACGAATCCGTAGAACTCGTTCTGTAAGACTTGGAGCACAAAATCTTATGGCGGTTCCCTTTCGAATTGGCGTCTTGCAGCTAAGCATGGAGCCCGTTGCGGAAACTGTGCAGATGGCGCAGGCGTGCGAGAGCGCCGGATTCGACGCTTTCTGGCTTGCCGAAGCTTATTTCTGGTGGCGAAAGCACTCGTATGAGGCGCGCTCGTCCACGGCGATCGCCGCCATCATCGCGCGCGAAACGAAACGCATCCCGGTCGGCTGGGGAATCATTTCTCCCTACACGCGAAACCCCATTCAGATCGCGATGGAGGCGCGCGTGATGCAGGATGTCGCTGGTCCCGGAAGATTCTTCCTCGGTCTCGGCGCTTCGAAGATTTTTATGAAGGAAGCGGGCGAGGGCGAAAGCGGCAAGTCTGCCGGTCCCGCGACGGTGATGAAAGAAAGCATTGAGATCATTCGCGGTGTTCTCGGCGGCGAAGAATTTCACTACGAAGGAAAAGTATTTGACGCTCACGTGCCCGCGCTAGAGCCCGATGCGCACGCCGTGCGCCAGCAGGTTCCAATTTACATCGGCGCAACAGGCCCCGTCCTTCAGCGAATGGGCGGAAGCATGGCGGATGGACTTCTCACGGCAAGCATCACCACGCCTGATTTCGTGCGTTACTCCCGAACCTTTATGGAAGACGGGGCGCGAAAAGCCGGCCGCGATCCCGCGAATCAAGACCTGGGCGCGGTAATCGTGGGCAGCGTTGGCAAGGATCCGAAGCGGGCGCGCGATGGTGCGCGCGAAATGGCTGCCATGTATCTGGCCAACAAGGTCCAGAACATTCGAGGCTCAGCCGACATGCTGCTCGAAAAAGCCGGGCTGAGCTTCGAAGAGATTCGTCCGATTGCCGACGCGATGGAGATCGGCGGCCGAAAAGCAGCGGCCCGGGCGGTGACCGACGAAGTTTTCGAGAAGGTCCGGCCGATTGCCGGTACGCCTGAGGATTGCGTTCGCCGCATCGAGGAGTATCGTGATGCCGGCTGCACGCATATTCTTCTGGAACTTTGGGGCGACGACCGCATTGCGCAGGCGAAGCTCTTCGGCGAAGCGGTTCTTCCGCACTTCAAGCACTAAGACTGCGGCGATCAAATTGGTGGAAGAGAATTTTGTCAAGGCTGCGGCTCTTTATTCAGTGGCCGCCAATTGAGTCGCGGACAACGCCGTACGTTCCGCCCCACGCATCGGTCATCTGGTTGCGAATTTCCCACAACTCCGGGAAAAACTTCACGCGTTGGCCTTCGTTCAGCAAGTCTACGCCGCGGCCTTTCAACGATTTCGCGTCGAGTCCAATCGTGCGGTGAATCAGCTGAATATGGCAGAACCGGAATCGCTGAAATAGTTCGTCAAATTCCGCGAGCGCCTCGGCGACCACGTAAGCATCCGAGTGGGAATATTCCGAATTGTAGATTTTCTCCACAGTCAAATCGTGCTTATCGAGGTAGTGCGTCTTGAAGGAGTTCCAAAGAGGCTGGTGCATCTTTAAAAGTGTGCGGAAGCCCGGCGATTCCTGCCCGCTTCCGTTTCCCAGTTGCAGACGGATTTGCTGATATTCCTTCGGCGACATTGTTTCGAGCAGATCGAGTTGATTGATCATCAGCCGCATCGCGATATGCACGCGGCGGAAAAGCGTCACCACGCGGTTTGTGTTTTCCTGTTGAATGTAGTCGTCGATATCGAGAAGCGTGTAGCCGATTAATTTCATCCACAATTCTTCCACCTGGTGGACCACCTGGAACTGCAGCTCATCTGCGTTACACAAATCCTTGAAATCCTTCTGGCAGTGCAGGAGAGCTTTCGTGTCGATATAAATTTCGTAATCAAGCGTCCCCTCGCCATTCATTGTTGCGTAAAAATGCTCTCGATCCATGATTTCTCCTGACGCAATGCCGCCGATAGACGCCGCACGCGAGCGGCGTAAATTTAATCATATAGCAAATTGTTCGCGAGAGAGTGCGGGGTGGATTGAATGCTCGCAAATGCAACGCGTACATCGCTTCGATGGGTAGACGCTCGCGAAGGCGCTTTTCGGAGACGATTTTGGCTCGAAATCGCGTTTAGCCGGGTGCGCGTTTTGTGCCGCGATATTGTCCCGCCTGTTGTTTGTTTTGAATGAGTTAGAGCGATTATTTCTCGCGGAGTGTGTCGCGATATTTTGGTGGAATTGGACCGCCAAACTGCCCTTTGTGTTGGGTCGTGGAGGAAAATGGCGGGCGGGATACGGCAAGAGGGCTTGGCTTGTTTTCGCGGTCGGGAGGATTGGTGTAGAAAGTCCTCACGTCTCGTCGCGACTGCGTCGCGCCGGGGACGTGAGCTACAGGGACGATTGCAGCAGCTAAATACTTGCGTCACTGCTCGAATACCTCCATAACGACCGTAGCAGAGGGGAATCGGCAAATCAAATGATGGGGTATGTAAGATTTTGGAAATGGATCGACCGGATTCCCAGCGAGGTGCGAAGATGCCAGGCTGAAGCCCGGCGCTACAAGTGCCGGGGCAGTGTGATTGCTGACGATAGGAACGACGTTAGTGGGCGCAGATGGCGGTGACGATTGCACGGAATTCCGCGTCTGTGAGGAGGCCGCGTTTTTCGATTCCCTTTTGCTTTACGGCGGCGAGCACTGCGGCGCGCTGCGCCTCAGAGACATCCAAGCCGAGTTCGCGGCTCTTGATCGCGATGCTGTCGATGCCGCTCTTTTTTCCCAACACAATTTCCCTGCGAGCACCAACGATTTCCGCCGAAAACGGCTCGATGGCTTCAGGAATGTGGAACTGACTTGCGACTGCTCCGCTTTCGCGCATGAACAGGTTCTCGCCGACTACCGGCTTCCACGGTTCGAGCGTGTAGCCCGACACGCTACGCACATGTCGAGACACATCGCGAATTTTGTCGAGTTTCAATTCCGTATCGACGCCATAAATGCATTCTAGGGCCATCGCAACTTCGCCGAGATCGGCATTCCCCGCGCGCTCGCCCATGCCGTTAATCGTTCCCTGAATCCAGCTTGCACCGGTGCGGACGGCCGCGACGGCGCAGGCCGTTGCGAGGCCGAAATCATTATGCCCGTGAAAATGCAGTGGGACCGCCGGGCCGAGCCACTCTCTCACCTGACCGACCAGGTATCCAACTGCCTCAGGGCCGCAAGCCCCAATCGTGTCCACGATCACGGCTTCCCTCGCGCCGGCTTCGATCGCAGCAACATACAAAGCGCGCAGATGGCTGAGATCCGCCCGCGTGCCATCCACCGGGAAAAACGCCACGGTCAACCCATGCTTTACAGCGTGGCGCACCGCATCCACCGCGCGGCGGATTGAATCTTCCCCGGTGATTCCGTATGCGCGCAATTTAATTTCGCTCGCCGGAATCTCGATTACTGTCGCGTGAGCTCCCAAGCGAATCACTTCATCGAGATCGGCTTGCACGGCGCGAGCGAATCCCCAAATCTCGGCGCGGAGTCCAGCGCGGCAGACCAAGCCGAAAGCTTCTGCGTCGTCCGCCGACACCCTCGGAAATCCCGCTTCAATCCGGCTGATGCCCAGAGAATCCAGAAGCCGCGCAATCTCGAGTTTTTGCTGCGGATCGAGCGCCACGCCCACGGTTTGCTCGCCGTCGCGGAGCGTCGTGTCGTAGAAGCGGACAGGTCCCTTCCGCGACGTGCTGGGCGCGATGCGCGCAGGATCGTTCAGCGCGCTCACCCAAACTTTCTGGTCGCCGCCGTTGTTCATGCCTTCCTCGGACTAGCTGGCAACAGCCGGTTTCTTACCGTAGGGCTGTTCCCACGAAATTACCGGATTGCGCAAAATCCCGATGCGCTCAATTTCGCACTCGACGATGTCGCCAGGTTTTAAATAGAGCGACTTCGGATCGTCGCTGAATGCCGCCACGCCCGACACGGTGCCGGTCGAGAGCACGTCGCCTGCGCTGTAGCCCATGGCAGAGTAGTGCGCCAGAATCTCGGGAATTTTCACGGCCATTTTCTTCGAATGCGATTGCTGCCGGACCTTTCCGTTGACGCGTAGCTCCATTGCGAGATTGTGCGGGTCCGGAATTTCGTCGGCGGTCACAATCCACGGCCCGAGCGGGCAAAACGAATCGATCCCCTTACAAAAACTGAACACGCCCGACTTCATTTCTCGCCGCTGGATATCGCGCGCCGTGATGTCGTTGAAAATCACATAGCCGCCGATGTAATCGGCCGCCTCCGCTGCAGAAAAGTGACGGCCCGCCTTTTTCAGAACTACCGCAAGCTCAAGCTCGTAATCGAGTTCTTCGGTGAGGTGCTCCGGGTAAATCACCGGCTCATCGGGACCGATAATGGCGTCCACGTTCTGAAAAAAAACGATCCAGGGAAGCACAGGATGGGAGAAGCCTGCCTTTTGAGCTTCTTCGTGATGCTCGCGAAAATTACCGGCGGTGTGGAAGAATTTCTTTGGAGCGATCGGCGCCTTGATTTTTATTTCATCTGTTCGGTAGAAAATCCGTTCGCCCGAGGGGCCAGTTGTGCGGGGACCGGAAGCAATCGCATGTTTCAATGCCGAGCGGGCGGCGTCTAGGCTTTGGTCGCCTCCTTCGAAGAGAGCGCGCATGTCGGGCGGAACTCGAGCGTCGGCGACTCGGTATGCTGCCGGGTCATGCTCGACGTCGTGCAAATGCAAAGCATAGGCGAAGTTCAAGTCAACGATGTGACCATCGGGCGCGAGCGCACCAATTCGTTTTTGATTCGGACCTATTTGGAACGTGACCAATTTCATCAGCCCGGCTTTCTCCTACGTCTATCACGATCTCTGCTGACGCTAATTTATCCCATCCATACGCGCGGCCAAAGGCGAAACTCGACCGAGTCAGCGCATTCCACGGTCAGTTTGACGGCGCGGAATGCCTTGTCAGATTCCGCGTTCGACGGTAGCGTTTTGACTCCAGCAACTCTGCGCTCATGAAGACGCCAACCTACGCCTGGGCCATCTTTGTCGCCGGCACACTGTCATTGCTCGCTCTTGACCTTTTCGTGCTGCACCGGAAACCTCACGAAGTGAAGGTTCGCGAAGCGTTACTCGCGAGCGCAGGGTGGATCTTCCTATCGTTGCTCTTCAGTATCTGGGTCTATTTCGATCGCGGTCCTGCCGCCGGAGTCGATTTTTTGACGGCATACTTGGTCGAAAAATCTCTCAGCGTAGACAACGTCCTCGTCTTCATCATGGTGTTTGAGTCGTTCCGGGTTCCGCGCGCGTCGCAACATCGCGTCCTCTTTCTCGGGGTTTTTGGAGCTTTGGTACTCCGCGCGATATTCGTCTTCGGAGGTGTCGCGCTGATTCAACACTTCCACTTCGTCATCTACATGTTTGGAGCATTCCTGATCGTCACCGGAGCACGGATGGCGTTTCGATCGCGCCGGCTAACCGAACGGAAGCCGAGTCTCTCCGTGCGTTTTGTCCGGAGGTGGTTCCCGGTTACGAAGGATTTCGCGGGAACGCGCCTCGTAGTCCGCCGATCGGGAAAATGGTCCGTGACGCCGCTTCTTCTGGCGTTGATTGCCGTCGAACTCAGCGACTTCCTTTTTGCGGTCGATTCAGTTCCTGCCGTGCTCGCCATCACGCAAGACACATTTATCGCCTACACGTCCAATGTGTTCGCGATACTCGGTCTGCGCTCTCTTTATTTTGCGTTGGCAGGAGTTTTGCCAAAGATGCGATATCTGCGCCAGGGTTTGGCCACTATCCTAGCAGTTGTGGGCGTTAGAATGCTGGCTTCCAATTTCTTCCGAATTTCGAGCGTGGCGTCGCTGGCTGTGATAGCCACTATCCTGCTGGCGACGGTGCTGGCGTCCAGCTTGAGACCGAAATCTCGCTAGCGGAGATTGAGCATTAGCAGTTTTGGTTCAGTCATTTCTTCGATGGCGTAGCGGAGGCCTTCGCGGCCGAGTCCTGAATCTTTGATTCCACCGTAGGGCATGTGGTCAATCCGGAATGCTGACATCTCGCCTACCATCAAGCCGCCGACTTCTAGCGTTTCATATGCCTCGAAAATGAGCTTGGCGTCGCGAGTGAATAGGCCCGCCTGCAATCCGTAAGGCGAATCATTCACGCGTCGAAGCGCGTCCGCGAATTCGTCGTACGCTTCGATAACAACCACCGGCGCAAATACCTCTTCGCAGCTCACGCGCATGTCTGGCTTCGTATGTGTAAGCACGGTAGGCTCGACAACCGCGCCGCGACGCTTACCGCCCGCCAAAAGCTTTGCGCCGCCGACGACGGCTTCTTCGATCCACGATTCAGCTCGCTTGGCGGCGTCCTCATTGATCATCGGCCCGACGTCGGTGGCATCCTCGCTTGGATCGCCAATCGTCAGTTTCGCCACGCGCGCCAATAAGGCGGTAGTGAATTTCTGTTCGACGGCACGCTGCACGTAAATCCGCTGCACGGAGATGCAACTCTGTCCCGAATAAGAAAATCCTCCGACGGCGCACCGCTCTGCGGCATAGTCCACATCCGCGTCGCTGTGCACCAGCACAGCGGCATTTCCGCCCAACTCCAGCACGACCTTTTTCCTTCCTGCCTTTTGTTTCAGGGCCCAACCAACTGCGCCGCTTCCCGTAAACGTCAGCAACTTGAGACGGTCGTCCATAACCATTCGCTGCGCGTCGTCATTCGAAAGCGAGAGCACATTCAGTGCGCCGGCGGGCCATCCTGCTTTCTCGACCACTTCCGCCAGCAAAAGCGCCGTCAACGGTGTTTTGGGCGCAGGCTTGAGCACCATCGTGCATCCCGCCGCAATCGCGGGCGCAACTTTGTGGGCGACCAAGTTCAGCGGAAAATTGAATGGCGTGATCGCGGCTATTGGACCGAGCGGAAAACGGCGCACGATCGCCGAACGTCCCGCCATCGCCGGGAGCAGATCGAGCGGGATCCATTCCCCGCCAATTCTCACGCTTTCTTCGGCTGCGACGGTGAACGTCAGTATGGCGCGCTCGACCTCAGCCCTGGCCGTTTTGATCGGCTTTCCAGCTTCCATGGAGATTGATTGCGCAAATTCTTCCTGGCGCGATGTGATTGCATCGGAGATTGCGCGAAGAATTTTCTGGCGTTCGTACGCGGGCATGCGACGCGTTGTCTCAAATGCACGCACGGAAGCGGCGATGGCTCGATCGAGCTGCTCGGATGTCGCCCAGTAAGTTGTTCCGGCGGGGCTGCCGTCGTATGGGGAGAAAACTTCGAGAGGTTTGCCTGTGGCGATCCACTGCCCGTTCAAAAGGAAAGGATGTGGCTTGGCCGGAATTTTTGTGGATACGGACATCAGGGTCTCCAACGGGCTATCGTGATTCAAGCATGCCGTGTCTCGGCGCTCGCATGGGTTTCGCTGACCGCGGAGAGGGCGCCTTCAAGTACATCGAGCCCCTCGTCGAAATCGGCGTCTGAAATCACCAGAGGCACGAGAAGGCGTATGACGTTGCCGTAAGTGCCCGCCGATATGGCCAGCAAACCATGCTCGTAACAATATCGCATGATTTGCTCGGTCTCGTGTTTGGCAGGCTCGCGTGTTTCTCGCGATGTGACGAGCTCGAGCGCCTGCATCGCGCCGAGTCCGCGAATTTCGCCGATGATAGGCCAGCGGCGCTGCCAATCCGCCGCGCGCGCCGTGAATTTCTCGCCGAGCAATTCGGCGCGAGCGCCCAAATTTTCCTTCTCCATTGATTCAATCACAGCCAGCGCGGCGGCGCAGGACAACGGATTGCCGCCAAACGTGCCGCCCAAGCCTCCGACGTTCGGCGAATCCATAATTTCGGCGCGGCCCGTTACTGCCGCGAGCGGCATCCCGCCACCAAGCGATTTCGCGGTTACGAGCAGATCCGGCTCGATACCATATCGCTCGCATGCGAAAAGTCGGCCCGTTCGGCCGAATCCCGTTTGGACTTCGTCGGCGATAAAGAGAATCCCGTGCTTCTTGCAAATATCCTGAAGGATTGGGAAAAACTCGCGCGGCGGCGTGACGAATCCGCCTTCGCCGAGTATTGGTTCCACAATAATTGCCGCGACTGCTGACGCGGCGACGACACGCTTGAATGTGTCCTCGAGATGTTGCGCGCAAAACACTTCGCACGACGGATATTTCAGTGAATACGAACAGCGATAGCAGTAGGCGTAGGGAATCCGGTAAATGTCGCTGGCGAATGGTTCGAAGCCGGCTTTGTACGGTTGCGTCTTGCTGGTCAGCGACATCGTGAGCATGGTGCGGCCGTGGAAGGCGTCTTCGAAGCAAATGATGGCGGGACGCCGCGTGTGGCAACGGGCGATCTTGATGGCGTTTTCGATGGCTTCGGCGCCGCTATTTACGAGGATCGTCTTCTTGGCAAAATCGCCAGGCGCCAGCGCATTCAATTTTTCGGCGAGGGTGATGTAGTCCGCGTAGGGCGCGACGCTGAAGCACGTGTGAAGGAAACGATCGAGTTGGGCGCGGATGGCGGAAACAACGCGATCGGCGCGATGACCGACGTTCGAACAGCCAATGCCACCCGCGAAATCGATGAATCGATTGCCGTCCACGTCTTCGATCGTCGCGCCCTGGGCTCGCGCGGCGAACACCGGCGTTGCATGATAGATGCCGCGGGGCACCGCCTGCGCGCGGCGGCGCATTAATTCCTGGGATTTCGGTCCGGGTATGGCAGTGCGGAGTTGAATTGTGGGCATTTCAGTACCATCCGATCGGCTGTTCGTTCAGATTGATGTGGACCTGCTTCGTCTCGAGATATTCTTCGATTCCCCACGGGCCGAGTTCACGGCCGAATCCCGATTGTTTGTAGCCGCCCCACGGCGCTTCGACGTAGGTCGGTTGCATGTGATTCACCCAGACGATGCCCGCACGCAGAGCTTTCACTACGCGGAAGGCCTTGAAAATATCGCGCGACCATACGGCCGCGGCTAATCCGTAGGGCGTCGCGTTGGCGACACGTATGGCTTCGGCTTCATCGCTAAACGGAATCACGGATGCGACCGGGCCGAAAATTTCTTCCTGGGCGATGCGGGCTGAATTGTCCACGTCGTAAAATACCGTCGGCTCGACGTAATATCCTTTTGCGAAACCTTTCGGGCGCGCGCCTCCCGCGGCTAGCTTGGCTTCTTTTTTTCCGATTTCGAGGTAAGAGGAAACGCGATCGTATTGATCTTTGCTGACCAGCGGGCCCATCTTCGTCCCGCGCTCGAGTGGTGGGCCGAGGCGGATCGTTTTCGCTTTGGCGGCCATGGCTTCGACGAATTTGGGATAGATCGAACGCTCTACGAGAATTCGGCTGCCTGCAGAGCAGACTTCGCCTTGGTTGATGAAAACGCCGAAGAGCGCGCCGTCAATCGCAGCGTCGAAATCGGCGTCGGCGAAAAAGATATTTGGCGATTTTCCGCCGAGTTCGAGGGTGACGCGCTTCACCGTGTCTGCCGCCATTTTTACTATCTGCTTGCCCACCGACGCGCTGCCAGTGAATGCAACTTTGTTTACATCCGGATGCCACACCAGCGGGGCGCCGCACGTCTCGCCGAAGCCGGTGATGATGTTGACGACGCCGGGGGGAAGTCCCGCGTCCGAGAGCCAGTTAGCAAGTTCGAGAGCTGTCAGAGGCGTTTGCTCGGCCGGCTTGAGGATGCAGGTGCAGCCGGCTGCAATCGCGGGCGCGAGCTTCCATGACGCCATCAAGAGAGGATAGTTCCAGGGAATAATCTGCGCGGCTACTCCGATTGGCTCTCGCAGCGAAAGGCTCAAGGCGTTGTCTGGGACTGGGTTCACCTGCCCAACAACCTTCGTCGCCAGGCCGCCGTAGTATTCGAAGCATGTGGCGCAATCCGCGATGTCGTATTCCGCTTCGACGATGGGCTTACCGGTATTGCGGCATTCGAGTTCGGCCAGCATGGCGGACTCTTTGCGCACGCGTTCCGCAAGGCGAAAAAGAATTCGCCCGCGTTCCTGCGCCGTAGTTTGCGGCCAGGGGCCGGAATCAAACGCTGTGCGCGCGGCCGCGACGGCACGATTCACGTCTTTCTCGTTGGCGTTCGGAACTTCGGCGATGGTCTCTTCGGTGGACGGGTCAATCACTGAGAAATAGGCGCCGCTCTCGCTTGGTGACCATTCTCCGTTTATGTAGAGCTGGTACTTGCGAACGCTCGTCTTCGCTTCGGTTGCCATCAAGATCTCCTGCTTCGAATTTCGATTAAACGGGACGGGCAGCCGCTGCTTGCGTGCTCTTGCGCCGGCCGTATACAAAAAAGAAAAATGCGGCGAGGCCGATAAATAGCGCGGTACCGCCGAACATCCACACTTCGTACAAAGCCAAAGATGTAATCTGCTGCGCCGGGAAAAACGCGACGATGATGGCCAATATCGTCGTCGTCAGCCCGCTCAGGCCCGACAGAATCAGAACGCTCTTGCTGTAGCGGGCGCGCACAAATGAATCGCCGAAAGCGAGCTTCAACAATGCCGCGAAAATATAGATGAAGGGTATGAGTTGCAGAACGACCGCCAGAGACAACAGCTTCTGAAACGTCTCCTGCACACTGCCACCCAGAAAATTCAATCCCACGAGAAGTATCGAGACGATAGCGTGCACGATTAAAGCCGCGTACGGCGTCCCATAGCGCGGATGAACTTTGCCGAGCCACGACGGAAGATACGAATCGAGTCCCGCCACGAACGGAATTCGCGCGGATCCCGCCAGCCACGCGGAGGCGATGCCGGCGATCGAGAGGCTCAGCATCAAGGCGAATGGCGCGACAATCCAATTGACGCTCACTCGGCTGGCCATGTGCGCCACGGCCTGCACGATTCCCTGAAGGACGCTGATGTCGTTCTTGCTGACCGCCATCAGCAGAGTCACCGTCGCAGCGATGTACAGCGCGCCGGAAATCACGCCGCCCCAGGCTACGGCGAACGGCAAGTTACGCTCAGGGTCTTGAATTTCGTCGCCCATCACGGACGCAAGCTCAAGACCGACGAGGCCAAAACAGATGACGCCGAAGGAATTCAGTACGAATCGCGGGTCCTTCGGGATATGAAATTCGGATGCGGTGATGGTCGTTCCGAAACGCGACCAGATAACGATGCCGAGAATGACCAGCGTCGCAGCCGCTATGCCCGTGCCGATCCCGCCGAGATTGTTCACCCATTTCCCGACGCCCAGGCCTCGGATATTGAGCACCACCAGCAGAACAAACAACACGAGAGAAACGATTACCGTGAAGGCTTTGTTGTCAGCAAGCGCCTCATGGCCTGGCCCAAGTACGAAGACCGACACGCCCACGAAATAGAGAAGGACAGTCGGAACGTACATCATGTTGTTGGTCCAGTAGCACCAGCCGGAAAGAAAACCGTGAAAATCGCCGAAGACTTCCTTGGCCCACAAATAAACTCCGCCTTCGCCTGGGAAGCGATGGGCAAGCTCGATGACGGCGATTCCCTGCGGCCAAAAGAACATCACTAGCGCGATGAGCCAGAGCCAAACGGTCACGCCGCCATTCGCAGCAATACTGGGTACGACGTTGAGATTGAATACAGCCACAACGAACAGCGCCACGAGGTCCCATCTGCCCAGCGCGCGCTTTAGGTGAGGCTGTTCGGCCAGCTTTGCCTCTATGGACAACGATTGCTCCTCTTTATCGTGCGGCGATTCACTCGACAGCGGCGCTTAGCGAGCCGCTGCGGCGGTGCGTTCTTTTTGCGCCGCGGCCAACGCTGGCGCCACTTCCGCGAAGCACTCCACGTGCCGCTCGATATCGGCGTCGGTGTGCGCCACCGAGATGGTCCACTGCTCGTCCCACCAATATGGCTGAGGCATCACGCCGCGGTTGGTCATCGCGAGCCAATAATGCCGCCACAGATCCGTATCCGCGTCCAGCCAATCGCGGTAGTTGCGAATCGGCTTGGGGAAGAACATCAGCGCGCCGTTCGCCCCCGCGCCTATCACGTAGGAGACGAGCCCCGTCTTGTCGAGCTGTTGCTGGTAACCGTCGAGCAATTTCTTGTTCAGCTGCGTTACATGTTCATACGCAGCCGGGGTCAGAACCTCGCGGAAGGTGGCGAGCCCCGCAGCCATTGCCACGGGATTGGTGTTGTACGTGCCGCCATGGAACACGCGATGATCGGAAATCAAATTCATGATCTCGCGCCGCGCGCCGAATGCGGCGAGAGAAAATCCGCCGCCGATCGATTTCGCGAGGCAAACGATGTCCGGTTTGACATCGAAATACTCGCACGCGCCGCCGCGTGCGAGTTTGGCTCCCGTCTTCACTTCGTCGAAAATCAAAAGCGCGCCATGCTTTTGGGTGATTTCTCGCAATCCCTTGTGATAGCCAGGGTCCGGCATCAGAATTCCGACGTTCATCATGATGGGCTCAACGATGACGGCGGCAATCTCGCCGGGATACTTGGCAAAGAGCCGCTCAACGCCTGCGAGATCATTGAATTGCGCGACCACGGTGTTCGCGAGCGTGGCCTTGGTTACGCCTTCGCCGCCCGGAACGGAGTTTGGAAAGTTAGGATCCCCAACTTCCTTCAACTTCGGCTTGACCGAAACGAGCGCGGAATCGTGCAAGCCGTGATAAGCGCCTTCCATCTTGATAATGCGATCGCGGCCCGTCGCCGCACGCGCGAGACGAACCGCGTGCATGGTGCATTCCGTGCCGCTGTTGCTGAAGCGCACCATATCAACCGGAAAGCGAGCGCAGATTTCTTCCGCGAGCGCATTCTCGGCATCGTGCGGCATGCCGAACATCGTGCCGGTCGCAAGTTTTTCCTGCACGGCCTTAATGACGGCGGGATTGCAGTGCCCTGCCATCAGCGCGCCGAAACACAGGTTGAAATCGATGTACTCGTTCCCGTCAACGTCGTGGATGTGACCGCCCTTGCCATCCTTCACAAAAATCGGGTACGGATCGTAGGCGCGATAATTGCTCGCGACGCCCAGAGGTATCCGTTTCGTAGCTTTGGCGTGCGCCTCGCGCGATTTCGGCGTGCGCTTCTCGTAAGTCTGAATTTCCTTTTGCAATGCTTCGTGCATACGGCCCTCCCAGGGCAAACGATCAAATTGCCGCGATATCCGCAGGCTTATTTGCGGCCCGCTCTTAATTTCCAATGCCGAACCGGCATGCGCCTCTTCGCCAACTCTTCAAAAAATGGTTCCGGCAGCACCACATTTTCGGGCGCCAGCACACCAACGCCTGAGAATTGGCCTCGACCAAGCATCAGCGCCGCTATGGCCGCGGGAAATCCAGTGTCGCGAGCGACCGCCGAAAACGCAGGCTTACTCGTATAGCGGGCCGTTGACTCCGCCGCCTCAGCTATTCTCCGGCCATCCCGGAGGCCCCTCACCACCACGCGAATCGTCTCCACATCCATCGCGCTCACGTTGGGCGCCTTGTGATTCAGCAGCGCGAGCAGGACTTCTCGTGGAGCCACCCGAGTTCCGTTTACCGGTATCGGTTCGCGGCTTGCGAATCCAACGTTGGTAAGATTCCTGATCAATCCCACGAGTTGCGGATCGTAGTTGATCTTGAAACTCACTTCGCGGACGCCCTTGCTCCGAAAACTGAGCGGTAGTGTGCCAAGCTCGGAGTGAATCGAATTGCGGAGCGTGACGCGCCCAATCGGCACTGGAAATCGCTCGATGACCGGGTCCGAAAGCATCGGCCGCTCGATTAAGCGGCCGTTTCGAAAAGCAATCGGCGGCATCGTCAATTCATCGAGAATCGTTGCAATCGAAAACGTGTAAGCGATGGGACTGTCGTAACGCCGCAGGTCCGCCGATGCATTGAACACGTCAATCGAGTCCACGCGATCCATCGAGCCGGCGAGAAAACGCGCCATGATATTCGTCGTTCCCGGCGCGCCGCCCATACCCGCGATGGCGATGCGCCCGATCCTGCGAAAATCGGCGTCCAACGCAAATTGCTTTCGGGTCATGTGATAAAGCCCGCCGAGATCGAGATAATTCACTCGCGCCCTAAGAGCAGCCTTCATCACATCCAGGTTCCAATTGTACTGCGTGCAATTCACTACCGAGGTCGAGCCCCGAAGAATCCGCGCTAACTTCGCCGTATCCCGGACATCGGCAAACGCCGCTTTGGCCTTCCCGCGCCCAAAATCTCGCGCCACTTCCTCGGCCCGCTTGCGGTCAAAATCAGCAACAATCAGATTCGAAACGTCCGCGGCCCGCGCCAAATCGTAAACTACCGCGCGGCCCATCATCCCTGCTCCGAGAACCGTGATTTTCATCCGTGCTTTCGGGTTCGAAGGAAACTTTGAAATACTTGCATTCACGCGCGAAAGCGAGGAGCCCTTCCCTCAGGGCTCCTCGCTTTTTACGGCCCCTTTTTCTTAGAACATCAATTTCAGGGCGAATTGAATGACGCGCGGATCTTCGCGAGTCTTCTGAATCAAGCCGAAAGTCGGTCCGTCCGAGAAGTTTCCGTCGGGGTTGTTAAACTGCGTGTGGTTCCAGGTGTTGTAGAATTCCGCGCGGAACTCGGTCTTCCAACGCTCATTGATCGGGGTCGCCTTGGAAATAACCATGTCCGTATTACTGATCGCGGGACCGCAGCAAAGCGCGTGAGGAACATTACCGAATGCTCCAGGCGCTGGATCCGCAAAGTTCGAAGGGTTGAACCAGTATCCTCCGTTCGTCTTCGGATTCTGGAACTGAACTGGCCCACTGACTTGCGGCGTATTAGCAGACTCAAAGAAAACACTGCTCATCAGTTCGGTGTCATCCTCGTCCTGCACGCGAATCGGGAAGCCGCTCTGATAAATAATGATCGCCGAAACGCCCCATCCGTCGAGAGCCTTTCCCGCGAAACCTGAATATTCAGGCACGGGCAACGTCCAAATGGGGCTAAATACGAACCGGTGCTTTGCCGAAAGAAGCGAGTTTCCGCGAGTCGCCTCGTAGTTAATCGGATTGAGCTCATTTTCGAATGATGCGCCTTGGTCAATCGCTTTGCTGAACGTATAGGACGCCTCGAAGCTCAGACCGTGGGAATAGCTTCTATCGAGAGATATCTGGAGGCCGTTGTAGTTCGAATTGGCCATGGTGCCCTCCTGGAAAATGTTGCTGAACACCGGCACGCCGTCCGGCGGGCAGCCGATTCCCGTGAGCGGCTGGCAGTTGGGCGACGAATACTTTCGCAGTCCAACGAGCGTGACCCCTCCCGCAGGGGCCACCGTGTTCCCCGAGAGGCAATTACCGCCAGTTCCCGGGTTATAAGGCAAGTAGAGACCGTTGCATCCGGTGACCACCGACACACCGGGTGGCGGAGTGTAGACCGGAATTGGAGTTCCACCCGGAACAAAGTAAGAGCTATCCGCGCCGAACGGGCCGCACGTACCCGAACCAAGAATATTGTTCAGTTGCAGGCAGGTCTCGGGATTTCCGTAGTTGAGATCGTGCGAGGCTAGTAGGTGGTGGGCTTGCGTACCCACGTATGCGATACGGAAGACCATGTCCTTGCTTACCTGCCGCTCGATGGTCAGGTTGTACTGTTCGGCGGACTGGGTGACAAGGTTCGGCGTGAATTCACCAAAAAGGAGAATCGGCCGGAATGCTGCCCAATCCACGCAACCCGCGGGCCCGCCTGCACCGGGACACGGGGTCTGAGGAGTTTGCTTGATCACGCCTCCGAACGGGTTCGGAGTGAAAGGCCCCGCAACAGGATCGCTCGATTGAGGCAAGTACGGCAAATTGAAGTTCGGGTTGCTGGAGAATGAACTCCCGCCAAACGGCGGTTCTGCGCTGAATTGTTCGAGAACCAGTTGTTCCATCGGATTGTAGAAAATGCCGAATCCAGCGCGGATACTTGACTTGCCGGCGCCGCCAAACAGTTTCCCGAGGAACCCGTCGGTCATGGAAGGCGACCACGCCAAGCCGATGCGCGGGCCAAACGCTTTGTAATACGTGGATGTCAAACCGCGCGGAACGCCCTTGTCGCCTGGAAACACGAGTCCAAGTGGGAACACGGAGTTCTGGGCGCTGTTCTGTCCGCAATCACCCGGCGACAACCCGGCCGCTTCCGATCCTGACGTGTAAATAAAGCACGGATATTGCGTCGTAACTTGACCGGGGTGGAAAGTCTGCAGGCGATTGCCGGTATCGTAATACGGTGTATTCAACTCCCAGCGCAGCCCATAATTGAGCGTCAGGCTCGGCTTGATCTTCCAACTATCCTGCATGAAAAGATAGAGAGCGGTATTGCGAAGTGTCTCGCCCTGGGCCGCGCCCTGGGAAAAGGCGTTTGGCGTCCCGAGGAAGTAATCAGGGTAACCGTCGGTGTAGCCAAGATCATTTGTAATCGGAGCATCGCAGCCGGTTGTCGCGCCGCCAGTACAAAGATTTGAATCGCTGATGAAGGTGTAGTCGCCGTTGATGTTGTAGTAGAGAAACTGATTAAAGTAGGCTTTGCGGAAATCGCCGCCGAACTTAATCGTGTGATTGGCGTATGTCTTGGTGTACGTGTCGCTCCACTGAAAAGAGTTGCCGGTCTGAGGCAGCTCGCCCTCTACGTTGTTGCCGATGGAGAATCCGCCGTCAACACCGATAAACGGAATTCCGGTGCGGCCGGGCAGGTTCGTCGTGATTCCCAACGAAGGATTCGTAGGATCCGCGAAACAATTCGACGCAGGTACTGCTGATCCGCACGAGGCTTGGACGCTGGGGAGCGTGCTGAGCGGATGGTCCAGGTTGGCCTGGCCTTCCCGGTAATAGTTAAATCGAATCTCGTTTACGGCACTCGTCCCAATCGTCCAAGTATGGGAAGCATTCCACTGCTGGCTGCGAGTGGTCGTTAGAGCGGGAAATCTCGGAAGGTCGGGCCCGGCGTCTTGGAAAGTCGATATTGGAACGGTATCGCTGTCGTTGTTGAAATAATAGTAGACGGAGAGTTGCTGCGTGGCGCTAAGTTTTTGGTCGAAACGAGCCGTCGCCTGATTTTCGTATTCCGCCTCGTTTGGTACCGCGCTAAATACGCCTGTGCCAAACGGAGCGACATATTTATTGTAGAGCGCCAACGCTGTGGGATCGAAACACTGAGTCGGGACTAAATTGTTCGGGAAAATGCTGGCAAATGCCGTTCCGGCGGCGATAGGAGCGCCGCCTTCTGCAGTGACGGCTTGCTGGCAGGTTTGGCCGCTCGATCCAGTCGCACGGCCCGCGAGCTGGGTCGCAAACGTTGGGTCAACCAGCGTGCCAACAAACGCGGGGCCGTCCGCCGCGAAGTTGCCGGCGGCCTCGTTGGCGCTCGGTAAGATAACCTCCCCGGACGGTTGGCCCTGAATCCGGCGATTTCCTTCGTAAGAACCGAAGATGAAAGTCTTATCCTTCTTGATGGGCCCGCCGAGCGTTCCGCCAAACTGATTCTGATGGTAATCCGCGACGGTCGGATCGAAAAAACCGCGGTCGTTCAGCGCATTATTTCGCAGGAATTCGTAAATATCTCCGTGCACTTCATTCGTGCCCGACTTCGTCACCACATTGACGATAGAACCAGAATTCCGTCCGTACTCCGCGTCGAAAGTGTTAGTAATGACGCGAAATTCCTCAATCGCGTCAGGCGACGGTTGAATTCCCGGAGCGTTGACGAAAATGTCGTTCGCGTCGCCGCCGTTGACCATGTAATTGTTCGACCGTCCGCGGCCGCCGTTGACGGACACCACGCCCGGATTATTGCTGCCGTAAAAAAGATCCGAACCAAGCTGGGATTGCACGCCCGGCTGCAATTGAAGTAGCTGATAAGCGTTGCGAGTGCTGAGCGGGAGTTCGCGGATCGACTGATCGTTCATCACCGCGCCGATCTGCGTGCTCGTGGTCTCGACCTGCACGGCGTTGGCTTCGACCGTCACCGTTTCAGTCGCGCCGCCAACCTGAAGCGTCGCGTTGACGAGCGCAACGTGGCCGATGTCAACCACAACATCCTTTTCGACGAATTTCTTGAAACCGGGCGCGTCAATCGTGACTTGATAATGCCCGACAGGGAGTTCGACGAGCTCGAACACGCCGTCCTTATCCGCGTCGGCCATGCGTGTCGTGTCCGTGCCCGGCAACGTGGCAGTCACCTGTGCGGTTGGAACGACGGCTCCCGACGGATCCTTGACCATGCCGCGTATCGAGCCGGTGGTCTGTGCCCATGCGGCATTCGAAAAAAGAAGCACTGCCAGATACGCAAGAACGCACACCCCCGCGCCCGCTCTTGTCCTCATTTGCGCTCCTTTGAGACTCATCCCCACTCGCAGGAAATTATTTTGTTCCCCGAGATTTTAATTGCACCGCGCGAAAAAACCTTACTATAATCCGCGAACCTTAGTGGAAGGGTCGCAGGTTGTCAAGGAATTTCGCCTTGCCGGCGCGTCGCGTCACTCGAAAAAAATGAATCGGACGCATGCATATCTTCGCATCAGCGACGTCGCGCGTCTGGTGGGCGTTTCGCCTTCCATTCTGCGCACCTGGGAGACCGTCGGGCTCGTTTCTCCGGTGCGGACCGACAGCCGTTATCGGCTGTTTACTTCGCGCGATGTTCGATTGCTGAAGCGCGCCCAATTCTTGCGGCGTGCGCGCGGTATGAACGCTCCCGCAATCGTTCACATGCTCCGCTCGGAGGGCCTGCTTGCGAATCGCGCTCCGGCCAAGCCAAGTCCCGTCGGTCCGCAGCTTCGCCGGTTGCGCTTGAAGGCGGGCCATTCGCTTTCGCAGGTCGCGAAAGCTGTTTCGGTTTCCGTCGGCTTCCTAAGCGCGCTCGAGCGCGGGCACATGAGCGCATCCGTCGCCACTCTTCTCCGGCTCGCGAATTATTATCGCGTGAATATTCTTTCGCTCTTCGACGCGGCGGCGGCAAGCCCCAGCCGGGTCCGTCCGAGCGAGCGCAAGATTCTCGAGGCTGGCCCCGGCGTGCGGATGGAATTGCTTGCGTGGGGTGATGCCGTGATGGAGCCGCATTTGTTCCGTATTGCGCCCGGCGCCGGCAGCGGAGATTCCTACGCTCACGAGGGCGAAGAGTTCCTCTACGTTCTTCACGGCAGCTTGGAAATCGTGCTCGAAGGCGGCGAACCCACTCTATTGCGCGCGGGCGATAGCTTTTATTTCGCGAGCAACATGCGCCATCGTTGGACGAATCGCGGGAAACGAGAAGTCTCCGTGCTGTGGGTCAACACGCCGCCGACATTTTGAGCGAAGGAGTGTAGATGAAGATAAGCGTTCGGCCGCCACGGAAGCGTCGAGTCCTTCTGATCGCAACGGCCATCGCGTTCGTTCTCACGGCTGTAGCGTGCAAAAAGGAATTGCCGTCGCTGAGCCTGCTGGTGTGGGAGGGCTATGCGGATCCTTCTTACGTGCATGATTTCGAAGTGGCGCACAATTGCAAGGTCAGCGCGTCCTACATGGGCTCGAGCGACGAACTCGTCGCCAAGCTTCGCGGCGGCAGCGCCAGCAACTACGATGTGATTTCGCCATCAAGCGACGTGGCCACGATGATCGCCTCATCCGGCCTCGCGGCTGCGCTCGATCTCTCGAAAATTCCGTCGTACGAGCAACTGTCGTCGCGACTGCGTTCGCTTCCGCTCGTCCGCGTCAATGGCAATGTGTACGGCGTCCCCTTCACGTGGGGCCCGAATCCCCTGCTATACGACACAACGGTCTTTGTGCAGGCTCCCGATAGCTGGGCCGTGCTTTGGGATCCGAAATACAAGGGTAAAATTTCAGTCTGGGATGAGCTTTCGACCCTCTATATGGCCGCCCAACTTCTCGGCTACGACAAGCCCGACCCGAACCATCTCTACAACCTCTCCGACGAAGAGCTCGAGAACGTGAAGAAGAAGCTACTCGAACTCAAACCCAAGATCCGCAAGATCTGGGCGACGGGCGGCGAATTGACGAACCTTTTTGAAAATCACGAAATCGTCGCCGCTATGGGCTGGCCACTCATGACCAACCAGTTGCGCGCCGCCAATTTCCCCATCGGCGAAACGATTCCCAAGGAAAACACCACCGGCTGGATCGATCACCTCATGATCACTGCTGCAAGCGATCACAAAGAACTCGCGACGCAATTCCTTGAATACATGATCGAAGCCCAAACGCAGAAGAAAGTCGCTGATGTCACCGGATACGATCCAGCAAACCCCGGCGCCGCAGCGTTCATGGCCGATGCGCAGAAGAAAAACCTACATCTGGACGATGTGGACAACTACATGGCGCGAATTTATTTCTGGCAGCAAGTCCCGCGCCGCGCCAAATACAACGAGATTTGGAATGAAGTGAAGGCCGCGCAGTGAATTCCCTTTTGTCCATCCGAGATGTCGCAAAGAAGTTTCAGAACAGGGAAGTTTTGCGTGGCATATCGCTCGATGTAGCTTCTGGCGAATTTTTGACCATCCTCGGCGAAAGCGGCTCCGGCAAAACCACACTGCTGCGTCTCATTGCCGGATTCGAGCAGCCCGACAGCGGCGAGATTTGGATGGCGGACGAAAGGCTCGACACGCTTCCGCCTCATCGCCGCCACGTCAACACGGTTTTCCAGAGCTACGCGCTCTTCCCCCATCTCTCCGTCTTCGAAAATATCGCCTACGGCCTTCGCGTTCAGCACGTCGCAAAAGCGGAAATTCCCTCGCGCGTTGAACGAGCCCTGGCGATGGTCAAGATGGCGGAGTTCGAGCATTCCCCACCCTCGCGGCTCAGCGGCGGACAGCAGCAGCGCGTTGCGCTCGTCCGCGCTCTTGTGAATCGTCCGCAGGTCCTGCTTCTCGATGAGCCGCTCTCCGCTCTCGACGCCAACCTCCGGCGGCAAATGCAAATCGAATTGAAATTGTTGCAGCGTGAAGTCGGCATCACTTTCATCTTCGTCACGCACGATCAGGAAGAAGCCATGGCGCTTTCCGATCGCATCGCGCTTCTTCGCGCCGGCGTTCTCGAGCAGGTCGCCAGCCCGCGCGAAATCTACGTCCGGCCCGCGACCGCTTACACCGCCAAGTTCATCGGGCAAACAAATCTACTTCGCGCCCAAGTGAGCGGCGGCGTCGCGACGGCGAGTGGAATTTCCTGGCGCATCGCAGGCACATCATCGGAATCCGGCGTGGCGACGTTTTCTCTGCGGCCGGAGTGCATTCGGCTGCTCGGGCAATTCGCTCCCGGCGTTCGCATGGCCGATGGCGGCCCGGTTCGTTTTCGTGCGCGAATCAAAACACAAACTTTCGGTGGTGCGACCGATCTCCTCGAAGTCGCTCTCTCCGATGAAAGCTCGCTCCGCGTGCGCATCCCGAGCCACGGGAGTCTCCAAGGCGAGGCCGAATTCGAATTCGCTCCCGCCGATGCGGTCAGCGTCCGCGAGTCCGAGCCGAACTAGCCATGTACACGCGCGCGTACAAAGCGACCGTGGCCATTCCCCCGCTCCTTTGGGTAACCATCTTTCTATTGATTCCGTACGCGATTCTTTTTTGCTACAGCTTCTGGCAGGTTTCTCCCCTTCAAGTCATCGTCCACGCGTGGTCGTTTGACAATTATCGTGAGCTCGTTCGCAATCCTGTCTATCTCGAGGTGCTGTTTCGTTCGATGCGCATCGCCGGCGCCGTCACCATCCTCGCGCTTCTGCTCGGCTATCCACTGGCCTACTTTCTGTCGTTCTGTGCGACGCGCCGGAAAGATTTGTTCTATCAGCTGGTCATCATTCCACTCTGGGTCAGCTATCTGGTCCGCGGTTACGCCTGGAAGACGATTCTCGGCAGCGATGGCGTCCTCAACGGATTCTTGCAGTATCTGCACATCACTTCGCATCCGGTTGAATTTTTCCTTTACAGCCCATTCGCCGTCATTCTCACGTTGACGCACATCTACACGCCCTTCACGTTCCTTCCGATCTACGCGTCACTCGAGCACGTACCGCGAAATCTCGTGGAAGCCTCGCAAGACCTGGGCGCGTCTCCGTTCCGCACATTTTGGCACGTGGTCTTTCCGCTTTCGCTTCCCGGCGTTCTTGCTGGAGCGACGTTTGCCTTCGTTCTCACGCTCGGCGATTTCCTCGCTCCCCTGCTCGTCGGCGGCCCGAGCGGAATCATGATCTCGAACATCGTCGTCAGCTTGTTCGGCGCGGCTTACAACTGGCCGCTCGGCGCCGCGATTTCCTTCGGCATGCTGGTTCTCGTCGTCGCGCTGCTGTTTCTCGTCGAACGCGTCGAGAAGAAATTGAGCTTCTCATGAGATCCCGAAGCGTCGCGTCGCCGGGCTCGCGCTGGCTCAGCGCCTATGCGGCTCTGGTGTACGCGTTTCTCTACGTGCCGATCGTCGTGCTCGCCGTGTATTCGTTCAACGCAGGCGGCGTTGGCGGCTTCCCTCCGCGCAATTTGACGCTATCGTGGTATCGCATACTGTTTCAGGATGACGCGATCTGGAGCACGCTCCTAAATAGCTTCATCGTCGCGCTGGTGGCCGTTGCGATCTCCGTCATTCTCGGCTTGATGGCGGCGCTCGCTCTCGATCGCGTGAATTTCCCAGGCAAAGCGCTCTTTCGCCGCGTAGTCCTACTTCCGCTGATTCTTCCCGGCATCATCACAGGTCTTTCGCTCCTGATGCTCTTTGTCGCCGCAGGAATGAAGTTAAGTTTGGTCACCATAACCCTCGGCCATGGCACCGCTCTAATTTCCGTCGCGACGACGGAGATTTTTGCCGGCCTCCAGAAGCTCGATCGAGCACAAGAGGAAGCCTCGCTCGACCTGGGCGCAAATCAATTCACGACATTCTGGCGCATCACGCTGCCGAACCTGCGCGTCTCTCTCATCGCCGCAGCCCTATTGATTTTCACTCTCTCGCTCGATGAAATCGCCGTGAGCTTCTTCCTGATCGGCCGCAACAACACGCTGCCGCTCGAAATCTGGTCGAGGCTACGGCGCGGCATCACGCCAGAAATCAACGCCATTTCCACCGTCATTCTTCTCTTTTCAATCGTCCTGATTCTCGTGTGGTATCGCCTCAGAACGCACAGCGCAAACACCGCCGAAAGCGCAGCAGCACTTCCCACGGCCATCCAAGGAGACCCGGCATGACACCGACCCGCAGGGACTTTATTAAGTTTGTTGTCGCAGGCTCGATCGCCGCTGGCTGCCCGATTGATTTGTCCCTACTGGCATCCCCGGGCGACATCGAGCCGCAGGTTGATGGCGAGCACTTCGAAATCTGCCACCAGATTCGCGACGGCAAGACCTTCGCTCATCCGCCGGTATCGAAAACGCATGACGTGGTCATCATCGGAGGCGGCATCAGCGGCTTGAGCGCCGCATATTTCCTGCGCTCGAAAGATTTCCTGCTTCTGGAAAAGGAGGAACACTGGGGCGGCAATGCTTATCGCGAGGATTTTCAAGGCCAGGGATACGCCACCGCGTCCGCGTACGATTTTGTGGCTTCGGATAGCGCCGTCCTCGCGAAAGAGATCGGCCTCGAGCAACTTCCGGTCAACTTCCCCGATCCGACGATCGTCAACGGCAAATGGGTGGCCGATACCTGGCGCGGCGGCCTCGATGAGCTTCCCTATCCGCAACCCGTCCGCGACGCCTTCAAGAAATTCCGCGCGGAAATGCTGAAGCTCGGCGCCACCAAGAATCTCGAACGCCTCGACGGCGAGCCTCTTTCGAAGTATTTGCAGGATTACCCGCCGGAGCTAACTCAGTGGTGGGATGCCTACGGCCCTTCCAACTGGGGCGCGAAGGCAAAAGACACTTCCGTCTACGTGGCCCTCGACGACTTCATCGAAATCGCAAGCGAGAAATTCGAAGATAACCGCATTACTCTCCCCGGCGGCAACGGCGCCATCACGCGGAAGCTATCTGAAGTTCTCCTGGCAAAGTTCTCCGATCGCATGTTCACCGGCGCGACCACCATCTCCGTTGATCCGCAGAAGGATACCGTAAACGTCACCTACGCCCTCGGCGGCAAACTGCAGACTGTCGGCGCAAAAGCCGTGATCATGGCCGCACCTAAGATCATCGCTTCGCGCATCGTCTCTGGCATCCCAGACGATCAGATTGACGCGATGCAATCCATCCGCTACGCGCCCTATCCGGTCATCAACATGATTTTCGACAAGCCCGTTTACAATCGCGGCTACGACACCTGGTGCCCCGGAAATAGCTTCACCGATTTCATAGTCGCCGATTGGACCGTTCGAAATCAGCCCGGCTACAAGCAAAAATACAACATCCTCACTTTCTACACGCCGATGCAAGAAAAAGACCGCAAGAAGCTCCTGACCATCGAAGGCTGCCAGGAAATCGCCGCCAATGTATTAACTGATTTCAAAAAGCTTTTGCCCGAGTTCAACGTGGACCCAATTGAAATTCACATGTTCCGCCGCGGCCACCCTATGTTCGTAGCCACACCCGGCAATTTCACCAAGACCATTCCCGCCGCGAGAAAACCGCTCGATCGCGTTTTCTTCGCCAACACGGATTCAGAAGGACCGGAATCGCTTGCCGCTGGAGGAGTCGCTGCGTCGAAAAAAGGCGCGGAGTGGGTGGAGAAGCGGCTCGCCGGAACATCTTCGCGGCGCGCCGCCGAATTGGTGGGATTCGCTGTTTAGTTCAGAAGGGTGGAAAGCGCGCGGCGGTTGATCTCCGCCAGGATTGCCGCGCGCCGTGAATCGCCGCCGCTGGTTGCCGAAATTCCTTCATAGGCGCGCATCAGCTCCGCATCTGAAAGCTTGCGCATGCCCTCGCCGCCTGGGCCGTTATTCGAGCGCGTAAAGAAGAAGTCCGGACTTGAACTCGCGCTGGCGTTCGTCGCGACTCTCACGGCTTCCAGCAGCTTCCTGCATTCCGCGCAAGCGCCATCAGGGGAACACTCATTGCAACGCTCGATGTGTTCCCAAAATTTGCTCAGCGCGCCCGTGTCTGTGCGTTCGTACAGCATAAAGTCGGCCTCGATCCTTTACCGCGATGAATGACTGACAGAAAGATTGCGAATGCCTGCGCCAAACGACGTGACCGTCCCAAGCACCTGAGGCACCCACCACATCCGCCGCATCGTGCCGTTCTCGCTGTGCTGCATCTTGCGGCCAATGAAATCGAAAAGTATCGGAGTCGCCTGGATGGCGGCGTACATCGCCGGCGTGCCCGCCACGGGGCGCAGGATCGGATTCAATTCCGTGTGTCCTTGCGCGATTGCCCGGTTCGTTGTCCATGCGTCGAAAGTCGCCGCGCTCGATTGCGCGAGTGCCAGCGCCAGCCAGGCGTGTCCCGGGCGCAGAACTGACGATCTGCGTTCGGGCAGCGGCGGCAATTTTTCAAATTGAGGAGGAATGTGAACGGCCGACAAAACTTTCGAGGTCATGTCCGGGAATACCGGTTCGGCGCTAGTTGATTTTGCTTTGCTTCCGTCGTCGGGAAGATTCAGCAGGCGAATTCCGTCGTTATCAAACCGGGAAGGAGCAGGAGCGGTGGTGGTAGCCGGAGCTGGCTGAAACGCAGTGATTGACGTTCGTTCGTCAGTCAGGATTGCGGCGTAGTAAGAGGCTGCGGGCGGATTCTTGACTGCGTCATCGATTCTTACCGGAACCGCGGGCGCCTGAAACAGTAAAACTAGGGTGGCTATTACCATTGTGCTCCACTCCGATGTTCCTATCTACGCAATGGTGATAGCGCAAGAGAGAGGCCATAGGGCGCACGGGAATGGTACTTTCTTATGTTATTGAAGGTGCGGCAGTTAGATCGATTTAGGGTTCTTGGGCGGTTCAGTTTGCATTCATTTGCGCATGCCCTGTGGAAAACTGTTTCACATCATGCGAAGACGGTAGGTAAGACGAAAATCGGCTGTACGCGCGAAAGAAGATTAATCCGCTGGTGTGGCGGCCAGGAGCGTCCGCAGGCTCTCGAGACACGCTGAGATTGTTCGCTCGATATCGGCGTCGGTGTGCGCCGCCGACACGAACAGCGCCTCGTATTGCGATGGCGCTATAAAAATTCCGCGATCCAGCATCGCCGTGAAGAACGCGGCGAATCGTTTCGTATCCGATTTTTTCGCGTCGTCGTAGTTGCGTACGGGGCCTTCGCAGAAAAATAGGGTCACGAGCGATCCCACCGCGTTCACATGCACCGGCACACCCACATCTCGAATCGCACCAGAGACGCCCTCGGCGAGCCGCGCAGCCTTGTGATCAAGGTCATTGTAAAATCCCGGTGCGCGCAGATGCGGCAGCGTCGCTAAGCCAGCTCGCATCGCGAGCGGATTGCCCGAAAGTGTTCCTGCCTGGTAAACCGGCCCGAGCGGCGCCACCATTTCCATGATTTCCCGCCGGCCTCCATAAGCAGCAACCGGCAGCCCGCCGCCGATGATTTTGCCGAGCGTCGTCAAATCGGGTTGAATTTTGTAGACGATTTGCGCGCCGCCGAGGGCCGTTCGGAATCCGCTGATTACTTCGTCGAAAATCAGGAGCGCGCCTTCTCGCTGCGTCACATCGCGCAGCCCTTCGAGAAATCCTGGCTCCGGCGGCACCACTCCCATATTTGCCGCTACCGGCTCGACGATCACAGCTGCGATCTCGCCCTTTTGTGACGCGAATACTTTCTCGACGGCCGCGAGATCGTTGTACGGCACATTGAGCGTTAATTTCGCGAAAGCTTCGGGCACGCCGGGGCTCGCCGAAATCCCGAGAGTCGCCAGGCCCGAGCCCGCCTGCGAGAGAAAACTGTCCGAATGGCCGTGATAGCAGCCCTCGAATTTCAGGATGAGGTCGCGCTTCGTGAATCCGCGCGCGAGACGAATCGCGGACATCGTCGCCTCTGTGCCCGAGCTGACGAATCGCATCAACTCGATCGAAGGCACCGCGCTCGCGATTTGGTCGGCAAGCTCGCTCTCGAGCGGCGACGTCATGCCATAGCTCGTCCCGTGCGCAGCTTGTTCCTGGATCGCCTTGGTGACGGAGGGATGCGCGTGGCCCAAAATCATCGCGCCCCACGAGCAGACGTAGTCGAGATATTCGTTGCCGTCTGCGTCGTAGAGCCGCGCGCCTTCGGCCCGCTCGATGACAAGAGGGCTTCCGCCCACGGCGCGAAACGCCCGCACGGGGCTATCCACGCCGCCGACAAGGATTTTCTCGCTTCGGTGAAAAATTTCTGCGGAACGCGGCCTCGGCTTTGAAGGCATTCTTGCTCAGCTCCTCAACAAGCCTTGAGCCACCGCGCTGCATCTTTAGCGTGGTAGGTCAGAATAATTCCGGCGCCTGCGCGCTGGATGCCGGTGAGAATTTCAAGCACGACGCGCTTCTCGTCAATCCATCCATTTTTCGCTGCCGCTTTGACCATCGAATATTCGCCGCTCACGTTGTACGCGGCGACCGGAATATCAAACGCATCCCGAACCCGCTGGACAATATCTAGATAAGGGAGAGCCGGTTTCACCATGATCATGTCCGCGCCCTCTTCGAGATCGAGCGCCACTTCGCGCAATGCTTCGCGCGCATTGGCGGGATCCATTTGGTAGCTGCTGCGGTCGCCAAACTGCGCGGCGGATTGCGCGGCCTCGCGAAATGGCCCATAGAATGCCGAACAATATTTCGCTGCATAGGAAAGAATGGCGATATCCGCGAATTTGTTCTCATCGAGTTTTCGCCGAATCGCACCGACTCGGCCGTCCATCATGTCAGACGGCGCAACGATGTCCGCTCCGGCTCGCGCATGAGACAGCGCTTCATCGGCTAGAATCTCGAGCGTCGGATCGTTCAGCACTTCGCCGTCTTTCACTACGCCGCAATGTCCGTGGCTGGTGTACTCGCATAGGCAAATATCCGTCATCACAATCAAATTCAGCTTGGCCTTGCGGACTGCTTCAATCGCTCGCTGGACGGGGCCGTCCGCGGCCGATGCTTCCGAGCCTTTCTCGTCTTTCTTCTCCGGCAAGCCAAACAGAATGATCCCTGGAATTCCGAGTTGTTCCACTTCGCGGCATTCTTCGAGGAACTTGTCCACGGATTGCTGGTAAATTCCCGGCATGGAGCTGACTTCGGTGCGTACATTCTGGCCTGGGCAAACGAACATCGGGTAAATCAGCCCTTGGGTGCTGAGCCGCGTCTCGCGCGCCAAGCCGCGCAACCCCTCGTTCCGCCGCAATCTGCGCGGGCGTTGTACTGGAAAGCTCATGAAGTCTTTACTCCCGAGGATTCTTTCTCGAAATAAGCAGCGATGGCGTCGCCGAGCCCGTCCGAAGTGGATTCCGAAGACTCAATCGGGACATTCCAGCCGTCTTCGCGAATTGCCCGCGCTGTAGTCGGTCCGATCGCCGCAAACTTCGCCGATTCGGAGAGTACGCGCATCGCATCCGTTCCTATCAACTCCGCGAAATTCCTAAACGCCGAAGGACTCGCAAACGAAATCACGTCCACATCGCCGCTGCGAATTCTGTCGAGAGCCGCGGCCGCCCGATCCACCGGCTCTTCTGTTCCGCGAATTCTTCCGGTTGGCGCCGCAGTTTCACTCCCCGGCGCGACCGTCCGGTACGCCACAACATCAATCACTTGTCCCGCAAATTCGCCGAGCAGTCGCGTCAAATCATCTTTCGCTAGATCGCTGTGTGGAAGCAAAATGCGTTTCCCTGTCAATTCGCCGCGCAACTCCTGTGCGAGCGCTTCGCCGTTGTGGCGTTTCGCGATGTAATCCACCGTCAGCCCTTCCGACTCCGCAGCGCCAGCCGTCGTTGGCCCAACCGCCGCGATCTTCGTTCCGCCCTTCGACCCACCTAGCACAATTCCGAGCGCGCGGGCGCGCCGCACGAAATACTTCACAACGTTTTCGCTCGTAAACAATATCCAGTCAATCCGATCGAGCGATCGTAAAGTTGCATCGAGGATTACCGTGTCCTCGGGATCGGCAAAGCTCACGGTGGGTACAAGCAGAACTTCCGCGCCAAAGCCTTCCAGCCGCGCAATCAGCTCCCGCGCTTGCTCCGCCGCGCGCGTCACCACCACGCTCTTTCCAGCGAGCGGCTTGTGCTCTCCACTCACGATGTCGCCTCGTTTACGACGTCGTCTCTGCTCACAATGTCGTCGTTGCTCACAATGCCGTCCCGCCCGTGACACGCCCCGCAATCTGCAAAATTCTATCCGCGCCGGAATTCAGCAGCCGCCGCCCCAATTCCCTGCCGATCCTTTCAGCCGACGAAATCGTTCCGCACGAATTTCCGCGCACGCAATTCGCTCCGTCCACGCTCAGCACCGCTGCGTCAATATGCAACTCGCCGGCGCCAATCCGCGCCCACGCGCCGAGTGGAACCTGACAGCCGCCTTGAAGCTCGGCTAACAGCGCACGTTCGGCCGTAACGCACGCCCGCGCTTCCTCGTCGTCAAAATCGCGCACAATCCCAAGCGTCTCGCCGTCATCGGCGCGCGTCTCAATTCCCAGCGCGCCCTGGCCCACCGCAGGCAACATCACGTTCGGATCGAGCACTTGCGTCGCGCGCCCGCCGAGCCCCAGCCGGTTGAGACCAGCCTTCGCGAGCACGATGGCATCGAAATCGCCCGCGTCGAGCTTTCGAATTCTCGTGTCTACATTTCCGCGCAAATCCCGGACATCGAGATCGTGCCGATAATGCCGCAATTGCGATTGGCGCCGCAAACTGCTCGTCCCCACGCGCGCACCAGATTTCAAATCGTCCAGCTTTTCACCGCGTCGCGCGACGAGGCAATCGCGGGCTTCATCACGCTTGGTGATCGCGCTGATCTGAAGGCCGCCCGGCAATTCCGTCGGAACATCCTTCATGCTGTGCACCGCCAGGTCCACGCGCCCGTCGAGAAGCGCATCCTCCAGCTCCTTGATGAACACGCCCTTCAATCCCATCTGCCCGATCGCTGCTTCCTGAAATTTGTCGCCGGAAGTTTTGATGATGATAATTTCCGAGGACACTCGCTGCCGCTCGGCCAATTGATCGCGAATGAAGTTCGCCTGCCAAAGAGCGAGCGCGCTTCCGCGCGTGCCGATGCGCAGAATCTTCACTTATCCTCGCTGTCGAGTCCGAAAAGATCGCGCAACGCTTCAATCCCCGCGAGCCGCTGCCGCAATTCCCGCGTTCGACGCAATCGCTCGTTCGGCGTCTGCACCACGCGTTCGATCAGCTCCGCCGTAAGCGCCAGAATCCGCTCGCGCTCCTCAGCCGGCAGGCTCGAAAGTTCCTCGGCCCGCTCGTCGAGAAGCGCCGTGCGCTCCTTCAGCAGACGGTCCCGCAGTTTGCCAGTCATCGAGATCGCTTCAACGCTGCTGCACCATGCTTCGAACTTGGAAATGTGCTCGGTGATGAGCGACTCCGCGCGGGGCACTTCCGCTTCGCGCGCCTTGCGGTTCTGCTCCACAATTTCGCCGAGGTCATCGATGTTGTAGAGGTAAAGGTTATAGAGGCTGGCCGCCGCGGGCTCCACGTTGCGCGGCACGCCCAAATCCACAACAAAGAGCGCCCGCCCGCCGTGCGCCTCATGGACCCGCTCGAGCATCGCTTTCGTAATCGCGCCTTCGGCATTCACCGACGTCACGATGATGTCGGCTGGCGCTAGCGCCGTCTCGAGCGTCGCCCAATCTGCCGATTCGCCTCCCATGCGTCGCGCCAAATCCTCTGCACGCTCCCGCGAGCGATTTACCACCACCAATCGGCCAATTCCGCGATCTCGCAAGTGCTCCACAACCTTCTCCGCCACAGATCCGGCGCCGATAATCACCGCTTCATGCCCTTCCAGATCTCCGAACACTTGCTCCGCCAATTTCACGCCGGCCCACGCCACCGACATCGGCCGCGTTCCCACTTCGGTTTCGGTCCGCACGCGCTTGCCAACTTCGAGCGCGCTTTGAAACAGCCGGTTCAGCACCGGCCCGGTTGATCCATGCTCCAGCGCGCGGCCATATGCCTCGCGAACCTGCCCCAGAATTTCAGCTTCGCCGAGAAGCATCGAATCGAGGCCTGACGCCACGCGGAACAAATGCCGCACGGCTTCGGTATTATTTTCGCGATAAACCCGCCCATCGAGTTCCGCCGGTGCTAGCCCGTGAAAATCGGCAAGCAATCTTTCCATCACGCTTTGCACGTCGTTGTTGGAAATTGGGGAAACGCCATACAGTTCGCTGCGGTTGCACGTGGAAAGCACCAGCGCTTCTTCAAGCGTGCCGCTCAGGCGCAATTCATCCGAAGCGCGCATCGCCTGTTCCGGCGTGAACACGATTCGCTCGCGCAGTTCGAGAGGAGCCGTTCGATGGTTGCACCCGATAAGCGCAATCTGAACGCGCCCCATCGCGAGGTTCGCTGATACAAGATCCGTTGGCATCACATAAACCGGTGAAATCCGGTCAAATAAAAATTCACTACCGTATAGCTGAATAGCACGACCACAAAATTAAAAGCGCAAATATAAGCCGCGCGCGCCCCGCGCCAGTTTGCGCTGCTCGCCAGCCAAAGATAGATGGCATACGCGCCAAAAATCGCCAACGTGACAATTACTTTCGGATCCGCAGCGGAATACCGCCCGATCAAGCGATGTTCCCACACAAATCCGAACGAAACTCCCAGTGCCAGCGATGCCAGCCCCACCCACACGCTGCTTCGGCTCATTCGCTCGAGCACGTCGAGCGCAGGAAATCGCCAGAAGACCAGCCCCGGCCGTCGCGCTCGCAGCACGCGGTTCTGAATTAAATAAATTAGGCTGAGTGCAAAGGACAGCGCGAACGCCGCATACGCGAGCGTATTCAAAGTCACGTGCAACGCGAACAGAGGCCCGCGCGCCGGCGGCGGCGCTGGAGCGCTTCGCGGCGCCAGCAGCGTGACCAAGCTAATCCACACCAGCAAAATTGGCGTCACGAACGCGCCGACGGACCGCTGCCGGTGAAAAACTTCGAGCCCGAGATAAGTAACGCCGAGAAGCCACGCGAAAAGCGACATCGAGCCATAAAGATCGTCGTACGGCACGGAATGAATCCAGCGCGATCGCTCAAGCAGCGCCGCGTATTGAAGAATGATTCCGAGCGCGAGGCACATCGTCGCCACTCGGCCGATCCGACGGTCGTTCGTGTAGAGAAAGCGCGCGTAGCAGAAAAAACTGGCGGCATAAATTGCGATGCTGGCGTAGCCCCAGGCGTTATTCATCCCCGCCTCTTCCGCGCGCCAGCATGCAAGCAGTTTCTCGATTTCGCAGTCAACGCTAAGAACTCCCCAAGCGATTTATTATAGCCCTGAAACACGCATTGCCCTTCCGCGACACGTACTCAAATGGCACCCTGCCGCGCCGCACCATAGCTGGCCATCTGCTATCATAGTTGTTGAGTCGCCGAGGGCTCCGCAATTCGCATGGACGTTGCTACTCAGAATCGAAAGCAGCTTTTCCTTCGCGCCTGCCGCTCTGAGCCAGTCGAGCGCGTGCCAGTCTGGATCATGCGCCAAGCGGGCCGTTACCTGCCCGAGTATCGCGCCCTGCGCGAAAAACACTCATTCCTTGAGGTTTGCAAGACGCCGGACCTTGCCGCCGAGGTCTCCCTACAGCCGTTCCACCGCCTCGGCGTGGATGCCATTATCGTTTTCTCTGACATTCTCATCGTCGCTGAAGCGATGGGCCTGCGCCTCGATGTGCCCGATTCCGGCCCAGTTCTCGGCAACCCAGTGAACAGCGCGAAAGATCTCGATCACCTCCGCGTGTTTGACCCAAACGACGCGACGCGTTTCCTAGGTGACGCCATCCGCGCAATCTGCCGCAGCGCCGGGCCGACCATCCCAGTCCTCGGCTTCGCCGCCGCTCCCTGGACGCTCGCCTGCTACATGGTCGAAGGCCAAACGCGCGGCGAGCTCGTCAAAATCAAGCAGATGCTTTACACCGCGCCCGATTTATTGCGCGCGCTTCTCGACAAAATCGCTCGCGCCACTGTCCCCTATCTTCGCGCGCAAATCGAAGCCGGCGCGGCCGCGGTCCAGCTTTTCGACACATGGGCCGGCGAATTGAGCCAGGATGAATACGACGCCTTTGCGCTTCCGGCAACGCAGCGCGTCATCGAAGAGGTTCGTAAAGGCGGCGCGCCCGTGATCCTATATTCCAAAGGCACATCGCATCTACTCAGTTCGCTCGCGAAATCCGGCGCCGATGTTCTCAGCGTGGACTGGCGCGTCCCGCTCGATGATGCCCGCCGCGTCGTAGGCCATCGCATCGCTCTTCAAGGCAATGTCGATCCGCGCATTCTCCTCACGCGCGAAGACATCGCCGCCGGCGCAGCCCGCGCCGCAATCTCGCAAACAGCCGGCCGCGGGCACATTCTGAATCTTGGCCATGGCATTCTGCCGAACACGCCCGTCGAAATCGCGCAGGCATTCGTTCGTGCGGGCCAGGAATATCAATTGACCGCAACCGAAGTGAACTCGAGCGAAGCGAGCACAACGGAATTGCATCCAACCAAAGACGCGGGCGCCGAAGCAGGCCGGAGAGCATAGCGAAAGAATCGAAGCGCAATGTCCGAAACAACTCCAAAGCCGCTTGACGCTCGCACGATCTCCCAGGTATCCGAGGAATTCCTCGCCAAATACAATCGCCCCGGCCCTCGCTATACCAGCTATCCCACCGCGCCCGTCTGGAAAGAAGATTTCGGCCCCGACGATCTTGAAAAAGTTTTCGCCACAGCCGATTCCAACGCCACACCCGTCTCCCTCTACACGCACATCCCGTTCTGCGAAAGCTTGTGCCTGTTTTGCGCGTGCACGGTCTCGATACAAAAAGACAAGGGCGTCTCAATTCCGTATCTCGCCACGCTAAAAAATGAAATCGAGCATACCGCCCGCTTCGTTTCCAAATCGCGCCCCGTCGTCCAATTCCACTGGGGCGGCGGGACGCCAACCTATCTCAGCCCGGCGCAAATGGAGGAATTATTCACCTTCACGCGCGAAAGATTTGCATTCGCGCCCGACGCAGAAATCGGAATCGAAGTAGATCCGCGCGTCACCTCTCACGAACATCTCACGACGCTGCGCCGCTTGGGCTTCAATCGCCTCAGCATGGGCGTGCAGGATTTCAATCCGCAGGTGCAGCAAACGATTCACCGCATACAGCCATTCGAAATGACGCGCGACCTCATTCTCGACGCGCGAGCGCTAGGTTTCGACAGTATCAACGTGGATTTGATCTACGGCCTGCCGCACCAAACCATGGAAACTTTTGCGGCAACAATCGAGCAGGTTCTCACTTTCGCTCCCGATCGTGTCGCCATGTTCAGCTATGCGCACGTTCCCTGGCTAAAAAAGCAGCAGGGCTCGTTCATCGGTCATTTGCCTGAAGGCATGGAGAAATTCCGCATCTTTCGCACCGGCCTCGCGCAATTCATCGGCGGCGGCTACGAATATATCGGCATGGACCACTTCGCGCGACCCGGCGACGAGCTCGCCGTCGCGCAACGCAATCGCACGCTGCACAGAAATTTTCAGGGTTATACGACGAAGGCCGGCGCCGACCTTTACGGCATGGGCGTCAGCGCCATCAGCGGCTTTGGCGCGGCCTACGCGCAAAATTATCGCGAAGTGCCCGCGTACGCTTCGGCTATCGCCCGCCGCGGCATCGCCACCATGCGCGGCTATCGCCTCACCGACGACGATCGCCTGCGCCGTGAAGTCATCGGCCGCCTGCTCTGCCACACCGTGATTCGCAAACACGAAATCGAACGGCAATTCCAAATTTCGTTCGATGAATATTTCGCGCCCGAAATCGCACAGCTCGAAGATTTCCGTGCCGACGGCCTCGTCACTCTCGACGACGAAGAAATCCGCGTCACTCCGCTCGGCCGCGTCTTCATCCGCAATGCAGGCATGGCTTTCGATCGCTACCTGCGCGAGCAGCAAATGGACAGCCGGCCGCTATTCTCCAAAACTCTCTGACCGCGCGGCAATCGTGACGCAGCCAATCCAAGTCGCCGTCATCGGAGCCGGAATCTCCGGCCTCTCCTGCGCGCATCGCCTGCTGCAACTCGGCGTTTCCGTTCTCGTCCTTGAATGTCAGGAGCGCGGCGGCGGACTCGTCGGCACGATCGAGCGCGATGGCTTTCGCTTCGAAACCGGCCCGCAAAGTTTTCTCTGCACCAAGCCGATTCTGGAGCTAATTCGCACGCTCAATATCGAGGGCGACCTCTTGCAAGCGAATCCCCGCGCGCCCCGCTACATTCTGAAAAATAAGCGTCTGCACGCCGTTCCCATGTCCCCGTCCGCGATACTAACAAGCTCGCTTCTCAGTTTCAGCTCGCGATACCGGATCATCGCCGAGCGATTCCGGCGCACGAGGCCGCCGGCACCTGAGGAATCCGTTGCCGATTTCGTTCGCCGCAAATTCGGAAACGAGATTCTTGAATATCTCGTCGCGCCGTTCGTATCCGGCGTTTACGCCGGCGATCCAGAATTCCTGAGCCTGAAGAGCGCGTTCCCTACGCTCGATGAATGGGAGCGCGAGCACGGTAGCATCATTCGCGGCGCAATGAATTCGCGGAAGGCATCGCCAGGTCCACGCCCCGCGTTGTGCTCGTTCCGCGAAGGCATGAAAACCTTGATGGAAACGCTCACTCGCAATCTGGATTCGGCATTCGTTCCCGGCGTCCGCACGGATTCGATCGAACGAAGCGCCTCCGGATCAGGCTTCACAATTCGAATCACGCAGGGCGGCCAGCGCGAAGAAATGAAGGTTCAATCCGTCATTCTCGCAACGCCCGCTTACATCTCCGGCCACATCGTGGAATCCCTATCGCCGCATCTCGCGAAGTCGCTACTTGGCATACCGTACGCCCCCGTAGCCGTCGTTTCGCATGGCTACAAACGCCAGCAGGTCGCCAATTCGCTAATCGGCTTCGGCGTTCTTATCCCTCGAAAAGAGGGCTTGCGCACGCTTGGCACAGTTTGGAATTCTTCGCTCTTCTCCGGCTCCGCCCCATCGGATTCCGTTCTAGTCACAAGCTTCGTCGGTGGCGCCACCGATCCAGAAATCGTTCACGAGGACCCGGATGAGATCAGCTCGATTGTCGAGGAAGAAATCAGTGGAATTCTTCAAATCAGCGGCGCGCCCGTAGCAAAGCAAGTCACGCGCTACGCGAAATGCCTGCCGCAATACAATCTCGGCCACGCGCACATTCTCGAAAACATAAACGAAGAGATAGTGCGGCACCCGGGTCTTTTCCTCACTGGCAATTATTGGATTGGACCCGCATTGGGCAATTGCGTTGAGGCAGGAAGGCAGGCAGCTGAATCCGCCCAGGCTTATCTAACCGCTCAGAAGCCCGCGACAGCGGCGCAATCTAAAATACCAGCCGCGAGTTAAAATTCTCCGCGCGGCCGCCCGTACCGGTGTGCCAGCCGAATCCGCCGGCGCGATTCCGCATCGCGATATCGCCGCCGTTCCACCGCCGTTTTGAGAATCAGCGGCGGAATCGAGTGCGGGTGGCGCTCGGTATCAATCGCCACAAATGTTAGATAAGCGCTGCTGGTGTGCTTGCGCTCGCCCGTCAGCACATTCTCCGAGAACACTTTCACGCCAACTTCCATTGAAGTGCGAAAAACCCGGTTCACGCTCGATTTAAGAACGACCAGCTCGCCCACTTTAATTGGATTGCGAAAATCCACATAGTCCATGGACGCCGTAACCACGTGGCTGTTCGAGTGCCGGTGCGCCGCGATCGCTCCGGCGATGTCCACGAGGTGCATCACGCGCCCACCGAGGATGTAGCCAAGCGGATTCGCATCGTTCGGCAGCACCACTTCCGTCATCTCCGAACGCGATGCGCTCACCGGCTTCCCCGCCAGCGCATCCGGCTTGCCGCCCGCCATAGATTTCGCCCGTACCTTCGAATTCTTCGTCGCCATTTCTCTTCCTATCTCGTAGGTCGTTGACGCGCAACTGATCTGGGATTTTGACGCCGCGCGATTCCAAACGTCCGCACATCACTCGCAGCCAAGAATCCGCTATGATACGCTTTTAGCGTCAATGACCCCAACAACCAAGACGCGCCGGGAAAGCCTCGAAGGATTCGTTAAGGCAAGTCCCAACGACGCCTTCGCCCGCTACGGCCTGGCGCTCGAGTGCGCCAAACTCGGCGACGACGCCGCGGCGCAAGAACACTTCAAGCAACTCATCGCGGCAAATCCCAGCTACGTCGCTGGTTATTTTCATTACGGCGCGCTGCTCGCGCGCCTCGGAAATAACCTCGAGGCCCGCCAAATTCTGACGACCGGCGTGGCCGTAGCAGAGCAGTCAGGCGATACACACGCGCGCGACGAAATGCAGGCCGCGCTAGCCGCGCTGCCTTGATTTCGCGTTTGATCTTGCGTTGGCCGATTTAGTGAGGACCAGTTTCCATGACTCTGATTCGAATCCCGCTCTTTCCTCTGCCGCTGGTTCTCTTTCCTCACGCCATTCTGCCCTTGCACATTTTCGAGCCGCGCTACAAACAAATGATCCGCGAGTGCATTGATTCCGAATCGAGATTCGGGGTTATCCTCGCCGGCGATCGTGGCATCGCCAAAGTCGGCTGCACCGCCGAAGTGACCGAAGTCACGCGCCAATTTGACGACGGCAGGATGGACATTCAAGTCGAGGGCCGCAGCGCATTTGAAATCGAAAGTGTCGTCGAGGAAAAACCGTATTACGAAGCCGACATTCGAATTCTCGAAGACGATACTAACGCAAAGGACGCGACGATTCCCGAGAGCTTGCTCGAACTCTACGCCCGCTGCCACATACTTTTCTTCGGCAGCGAGCCCGAAGAATTTGATCGCGACAGCAACGCATCGCTCGCCTTCGTCATCGCCGAGGGTCTTCCGCTCGATCTCGAAGACAAACAAACGATTCTCGCGCTGCGAGATGAAAACGAGCGTCTCGCGCGCCTCGTTCCCATGCTCAACCAATTGATTCCACAGGCCGAAGTCCGTTATCGTATGCGCCGCAAGGCCGGCGGCAACGGGCACGCCAGCGCTTGAGGGCAACTTTCTGCGCCGGGCTGCATCATTTATAATGAGAACTTAAACGCGCGCAACGACCGGCCCTTCCTTTTCCGGTCTGAATGAGGTTTCGATGAGTGCTCGTACCAGTAATCTCGGTGAACTTCGCCGCAGTGCATGGTCGGAAGAAAAAATCGGCCGCCGTTCCGTGAAGCAGGAGTTGCGCGACAATCTCCTCGCGCGCCTCGAATCCGGCGAGCCGCTTTTTTCCGGAATTCACGGCTACGAAGACACCGTTATTCCACAAATCGTGAACGCTCTGCTGTCGCGGCATCACTTCATCCTGCTTGGTTTGCGCGGCCAGGCGAAGACGCGCATTCTGCGCGGGCTTGTGTCATTTCTCGACGAACAAATTCCCGCAATCGCCGGCTGCGAAATCCACGACAATCCCTACGATCCAATTTGCCGCGCATGCCGCGATCGCATCCGCGCCGAAGGCGACGCAACTCCCGTCGTCTGGATCGACCGCGACCATCGCTACGTCGAAAAACTCGCGACTCCCGACGTGACCATTGCCGACATGATTGGCGACGTTGATCCGATCAAAGCCGCACGAGGCGGCCGGGATCTCTCGGACGAACTCACGATTCACTACGGTCTACTTCCACGCGCAAATCGCGGCATTTTCTCCATTAACGAATTGCCGGATCTTGCTGGCAAAATCCAAGTCGGCCTTTTTAATATCATGCAGGAGGGCGATGTCCAGATTAAGGGTTATCCGATCAGGATGCCGCTCGACGTTTTGCTCGTCTTCACCGCGAACCCCGAAGACTACACGGCGCGCGGAAAAATAATCACCCCGCTAAAAGACCGCATCGGCTCCGAAATTCGAACTCACTATCCGGCCACCGTGCGCGAGGGCATGTCCATCACCGCGCAGGAATCGTGGATCGATTGCAAAGGCCGCGGCAAGGTAATCGTTCCGCATTACGTTGCGGAAGTGATCGAAGAAATCGCGTTTCTCGCGCGCGAGGATAAGCGTGTGGACCGCCGTAGCGGCGTCAGCCAGCGCCTGCCAATCAGCGCTCTCGAAAATGTGGCCAGCAGCGCCGAGCAACGCGCCGTTCGCAACAAGGAACCGCTCGCCGTGGCGCGCGTAGCCGATATTTATTCCGCCATTCCCGCGATGACCGGAAAATTCGAGCTAGAATACGAAGGTGAAGTTCGCGGCGCCGACAATATCGCACGCGAACTGATCCGTTCAGCGATCGGCAAAGTGTACACGCGATATTTTTCCGAAGTGAATCTCCAGCCGGTCGTGCAATGGTTCGAACTCGGCGGAGACCTCAAGGTCGCCGTGAATGCCTCTGCGTCCGAACATTACGCGCAGCTCAAGAAGATTCCAGGCCTTCTCGACAATCTCGCGCCCCTCAGCGTCGGTTCGAAATCCGAGCAGCCCGTTGTCGCCGCAGCGGCCGAATTTGTCCTCGAAGGCCTCTGGGCGCACAAGCGAATTAGCCGCAGCGAAGAGCGCGGATTCTTCGCTGATGCGCGCCGCGCGCAGGAACAGCGCGAGCCGCAGGCGCCCGGCCGCGCTCCGCGCCGCCAGTTCAATTAGGAGATTCGCAAAGCGCTCATGAAATACATCCGCTACACGAAATATACGGGCGAGGCCGCAGACGACCTCGATCTTCGGGAGCTGATGAAGCGCCTTTCCGATTTCCTTCTCGGAAGCGGATACGAATCGCAATACGGCATGTACGAAATGGATTCTTCTTCCATGTCGGCCGAGCGCGCCATGGATGAACTCCGCGAAGCGATTCTCCGCGCGCTCGAAGAAGGCGACCTGCTCCCACCGGAATTGATGGAGCAGCTCATGGAGAATCCGGACCTCTCGCAGAATCAGCAGCTCCGCGAATTGATTGATCGCTTGATTGAACGCCTCGAGCAGGAAAACTTTATTTCCAGTCAACCGCCGCAAGTGACTCCGCCGCCTTCGCAAACGCCCGGCGGTCAAATCGGCAAAGATCAGCCCAATCTCAACGCGCGTTTCGAAATCACCGACAAAGCCATCGATTTTCTTGGGTTCAAGACGCTGAAGGATCTTCTCGCGTCACTCGGAAAATCGAGCTTCGGTCGCCACGACACGCGCGACCTCGCCACCGGCGTCGAATCTGGCGGCGCTTCGCGGCCCTACGAATTCGGCGACACACTCAATCTCGACATCGGTGAAACTTTGTTCCGCGCCGTCCGCCGTAATGGCTCGCAGGTGCCGATTGAAATCGAATATTCAGACCTGATGGTCCACCAGTGCGAATATCAAAGCTCGTGCGCCACCGTGCTGATGCTCGATTGCAGCCACAGCATGATTCTTTACGGTGAAGATCGTTTCACGCCCGCGAAGCGCGTTGCGCTTGCGCTCGCTCACTTGATCCGCACGCAATATCCCGGCGATTCGCTGCATTGCGTTCTCTTTCACGATTCCGCCGAAGAGATTCCGCTCGGCAAGCTCGCGCGCGTTCAGGTCGGTCCGTACTACACGAATACGCGCGAGGGTTTGCGCATGGCGCAGCGCATTTTGAATCGCCAGAAAAAAGATATGCGGCAGATCGTCATGATTACCGATGGCAAGCCTTCCGCGCTGACGCTCGAAGACGGCCGCATCTACAAAAATGCGTTCGGCCTCGATCCGCTCGTCGTGACGCAGACTCTTGAGGAAGTATCGAAGTGCCGCCGCACGGGGATTCTGATCAACACGTTCATGCTTGCAAGCGACTACAGCCTCGCTCATTTCGTTCAGAAAGTGACGGAACTCTGCCGCGGCAAAGCATACTTCACCACGCCATACACGCTCGGCCAATATCTGCTCATGGATTACGTGCAGAAGAAAACTCGCAACATCCACTGATGCCGCAAGCATTCGGTGCTTTTCGCTGTTTCGGCCGCGGGCCGTGCTGGGCAAGAAATCCGCACCGAGAACCAATGAGCAGCATCGAATGAGTGTGGCTTAAAATCTAGATTGGTGGCCGAATAATCGTGTGCGCCTTTTGGTCCAAGAAAAATGCAGGAGGAATGCTGGAGGCTGGCGCAGCCGCTCCGGATTTCACTCTCAATGACGTTGACGGCAAACCGCATTCGTTATCCGATGCGCTGAAGTCGGGTCCGGTCCTCGCGGCATTCTTCAAGATTTCCTGCCCTATCTGCCAGTTTACGTTTCCATTCATCGAGCGGATTTTCGAAAGATACGGCGGCGGAAAGGCGCAGATCTGGGGAATTTCTCAGGACGATGCGCGCGACACGAAAGATTTTTACAAGGAATTCGATCTCAGCTTCCCTGCACTTCCCGATGGCGACTGCTATCCGGTTTCGAATCTTTATCGCATCACAAATGTTCCGAGCCTATTTCTGATCGAGCCTGACGGGAAAATCAGCATCAGCGTTACGGGCTTTTCGAAAAAAGATTTGGATGAGATTGCGAAGAGATTTGCGGCGACCAGCAACAAACTGGCTATTCCGCTTTTCGCGCCGAGCGACATCGTTCCCGACTACAAGCCTGGTTGAGGCTCCCGCAACTAGGTTCCGTGCGAACCTAAAAACTTTCCGAAGCGCGACTTCACTTCCGGCGCCACTCGATTTCCTGTGACATTCGTCTTCCGCTCTATGTCACTTGCTGCGCGATTCCGTCGCCGCGCTTTTTCAATTTACGTCATTTTCTCCGCTTCGCAGCTTTCTCAGCTATTCCACTTGGTCCGCTACAACGGCCTTTTTGTGCTTCGGCGGCTTTTTGCGCTTGTCCGGAATCACGCGCGCTGGGGGCGGAGTTCCTGCGCCCAATCGCGCGCGGCGGCGCGCTTCTTTCTCGACTCGAAAACGACGCTGTTTTTTTCGCGCCATGCGGCTCCGACGCGAGCAGCCTATCACAACTTGCGTACCGCCAAGCCGCCGTGGGCGGTTGCAAAACTTGCAGCGGCGTCATACCTCGGCTCTATTTTTGCGAGCAGCCGCGGCCGATTGAGGTCAGCACGTTGTTTGCGGCTTCGAGCGTGCAGTCGTAGTGGTAGCCAGTTGTGTTGCCGGTAATGTAGGTCTGGTCGCTCTTTTGATTTTGGTTTGAGTAGCTGCCGTCGGCCGCGAACACCAGCGTATCGGTGGAATCAACGTGGTTCGAAACGGCGCCGATGAAGTTCGGCGAGAATCTATCGGTCTCGTACCCCTGATGAACGGTCGAAGTCTGATCGGCTGAGCCATCGGAGTTGAAGGTCACGTCGATATCGAAGACGAGCGGGTACTTGAATTGTTCGTAGGTGGCGAAAACTTGCAGCCCATTTCGAGTGAGGGTGGTCGAATTCACGTGAGTGTTCTGCGTGATGTCCTGATCGTACTGCGTGGCGTTGATGGTGAATTGCTGCGTGTTCTCGAAGTCCACGTCCTGATAGACGTGCGTCGCAACTCTTCCGTGTGACGTGTTCACGTAGCCCGCGACTTCGAATGAGCGCGACGACGAAACCGACACCGATCCATCAATGCTGCCATCGGTATTGGTGGTGAGATTTTCGTCAACATCCGGGTTCGGCCCTGCGCCGATTGTGTTGGCGGTGACTTCGCCGGTAACCTGCGTCGAGCCGTGATCGAGATAGACGAGCAGCGAAGCGGTCGCAAGAAAGTAGCTGTCCGCGTTGTAAACGCTCACCGCGACCGTATGCGGCTGCCCGTTGCTGAGCAGGCCGGCGAACGGCGTCAAATCCACGCGATATGGAACGAAATCGAGCGTCTGCACGCCGGGCAGCGGATACCAAAGCCACGGATCAACGCCTCCGGTGAAAACCCACGGATATACGGGCGCGACTCCCGCGGGCGTTCCGTCCACGCTGATTTCCGCTTCGCGGAATGCCGAGTTGCCGCAACTCTCGAGCTCGGTGGCGACATCGTTCGGCACGCATGTGTACCAGAATTCGTCGTTCGATTGGTTCTGGGTGATGACATCGAGATAGGCGCGCTCGACGTTGGCCGGCAGGGTGAACGTTGCGGTCAGCTGATCCGTCGTTGTGTTGAGAGTTGCTGCCCCGCCTTCAGCATCCGGCATCGGATAAACGGCGTCAGGAGTGAGCGGCGCGCTCGCGCGCTCCGCCACTGGATAGAGTTCCACGACGGCAGTGCCGTAGATGATGCCCGTGTACGTCGAGTTCACGAGATTGCCAAGATCTACTTCGCCGGATTGCGGCGTGGTGAAGAGTGAAGTGTAATCGGTGAGGTCGCGCTCAATGTGCCACGACGGGCCGAAGTTTTCTGAAGGTTCCGGCGTGGTGCCGTAATAAATATTCGCGTGACCGAGATAAATCGCTGCGGTGCGATCGTACTGCACGCCTGCGGTGACATTGAAATTCGCTTCGAAGACGATCTTTTCCCACGGGCCGGGGCAATTCGCGGGAGGCGTGTAACTGAACGTCTGCGCGTTGAAATTCTCGAAGGCGTAATCCGAGAAGAGCGTGACGACGCAGGGAGTGGTGCGCGGCCGCGGCACGGGCGGCGCGGCGGTCACCGTATTTTGCGATCCGATCTGAGGCGGAATGGGAGGAGTCTGAGCGAAAGATTGTCCTGCAATGAAGATGAGACCGGCGGCGACAGCGAGAGAAAATTTGGCGAATGCGAAAAAGGCGTGCTTCGGCACGGGCGCGCTCCTTTTGAGCAGGTCTGAAGTTTTACGGGGCGGCGGGAGTATATAACAGAATGGAAACGGGAAAAGGGAAAATGGAAAAGGGGTGCGCCTGCCATGAGACCGGCGGTGCTGAAGCTGTGCGTTGATTTTCGTGCCGCATCGCTGAGAGTGCCTGACGAAATCCGGTCCAGTGCTGCATGAAAAGCGCGCGGTTGAGGCTCGAAAGACCCTGCAATTTTGTATCGATTAGAAATGACCTGTGACGATTGTTTTCTTCGAGTTACGGCGATTTCTAATCGTTTTGGTGTATCGATTAGAAATCGGTCCGAGAGCGAGTACTGAACTCCGCAGATTTGCGTACGCGCAAATAAAGTGCGATTCGCGCTCCGCGATCCGTGGCCAGTGAAGTCAAAGGCCTCGGGCTGCCATGGCGTTCTTGCTCTCGTAGAATATTTCACGAGACACATTAGCACGCACCCCCGGGGTACCAGCAAATCCACAGGGTACTGGTGCTATCGGGAAGTGCCGGAGAATCAGTGGGATTCGAGCGCAAAAAATTACGAAAATCGTGCTCTCGATTTCGAAAAAAATGCCTGATTGTCTAAACGGCGCTTCCGGCGTGACTGAAGTCATGCCCTGCCAAAACCGCGCAACCGCGGCTGAAGCCGCAGAGATTGGAGTGCAGCTCTATTCGGAGCGCTGAAGCGCTCCTCCCCCACATGAATGTGGGGGCTCCCACCGGGTACAGACCGGGGACATCCCCGACAGAGTGGACCGGGCACGTTCCTGGCCGAGACGACTTGGTGAGAGCGGTGCAGTCAGAGCATTTCGTCGAGGACGAGTGAGTCAAATTAGCGGGCGCGAAAGTCAACAACGCCGGCAAGATGCCCGAGCCCCACGAATACGGTTCCGCAGGTTGCTTGGAGCGTTAGGAATAACGCCAAAATCGAAAAGGCGGGGGCGCAGCCCTTCGAAACTCAGGGTGAACAAGCAGCGCCCCTACGACCGAACAAGCCGCTACACGTTGACTTGCCTTGGGGCGGGGCATAGAATTCGCGTCCATGCCCGATTCTTCTCCACTCTCTGGTCGAACGATTTCCCACTTTCGCATCATTGAGAAGTTGGGTGGCGGCGGTATGGGTGTCGTCTATAAGGCGGAGGACACCAAGCTCGACCGCTTTGTGGCTCTCAAGTTTCTGCCGGACGAGGTAGCCAAAGACCCACAAGCCCTGAGCCGTTTTCAGCGCGAAGCCAAGGCCGCTTCCGCGCTAAATCATCCGAACATCTGCACGATTTACGAAATTGATGAGCATAACGGGCAAGCGTTCATCGCCATGGAATTTCTGGATGGCGTGACGCTGAAACAACGCGTCGCCGGAAAGCCTGTGGAGACGGATGATCTGCTCGGTTTGGCGATTGAGATTGCCGACGCTCTGGATGCTGCCCATGCCGCAGGCATCGTCCACCGTGACATCAAGCCTGCAAATATTTTTGTCACCAAGCGCGGCCACGCGAAGGTTCTTGATTTTGGTTTGGCGAAGCTGACTGCGAAAAGCGAAGCAACGCCCTCGGAAGACACCCGGACCGCTGATGCAGTCAGGGGAGTGAGTGCGGAGCAACTGACAAGTCCGGGGACCGCCGTGGGCACTGTGGCCTATATGTCGCCGGAGCAGGTGCGTGGCAAGGAATTGGATGCACGCACCGACCTGTTTTCATTTGGCGTGGTTCTGTATGAGATGGCGACTGGCGCTCTCCCCTTTCGCGGGGACACATCTAGTATGACAACCGATGCGATTCTGCATAGCGTCCCGGTCGCTCCGGTCAGGTTGAATCCAGATATTCCGGCGAAGCTCGAAGACGTGATCAACCGTGCGCTGGAGAAAGACCGCGATCTGCGTTACCAGCACGCGAACGAGATGCGTGCCGAGCTGCAACGTCTGAAGCGCGACACGGACACGAGCAAGTCGGGATCCTACGTCCAGCAGTCTTCTGAGGATGTGCGTTCGGGCGAAAGTAAAATTCTGACCTCCGCGCCCTCATCGTTATCCGCTGCCGTGAATGTCGGCTCGTCGTCCCGCCAGTCCGCAGTTCGGGCTGAAAGCGGTGCGGGAGTGCAGCAGCAAAACGAAGCGGCGCATGCCTCCGGTAGTTCTGTCGTGGTCGCGACGGCGAAGCAGCACAAACTGGGCCTCACGGCAGGACTCGTGATTGCGCTGGTGGTGCTGGCCGCGGCGGGTTACGGCGTGTATTCCATGTTCGGCGGCAAAGCGGCGGTGCCGTTCCAGAATTACTCGATCACTCAAATCACGGACAACGCCAAATCGCAGGCCGCAGCCATTTCGCCCGATGGAAAATATATCCTGAGCGAAGTGGTGGACGCCGGAAAGACCAGCCTCTGGCTGCACCACGTTTCCACGAACAGCGACACTCAAGTCATCGCGCCTTCGGAAGCGTTCTATAGCGATTTCGATTTTACCCCGGATGGAGATTACTTCTGTTTTCGCAAGGCGCGGACATCCGCGCAAGACGATTTTGACCTTTACCGCGCCCCTGTGCTGGGCGGCAATCCGCAGATCATCGGGCGCGATATTGATTCGAACGCCGCCTTTTCACCTGACGGCAAGCATATTGCGTATTACCGCGATAACGACCCTGAGGTCGGTAAGTTCCAACTTCTGGTGGCCAATGCGGATGGCTCGGACGAGAAAATGATCGCCGGCGGGCCTCTGGATTCTAGCCACAATTTCCTGGCATGGTCACGCGATGGGAAACGAATCGCATTGACTGGGAATTTTAGTGAAGCCCCCGCCCCGATCCACTTGATCGATGTCGCGTCCGGCAAGACAGAAGATCTCGCGGGCCTCCAGGGTTTTGTATTTCATAAATCAGCCTGGATGCCGGATGGCCGTGGTCTTCTCGTTCAGTATCAGGATCCCAGCGCCGGTCTGAACCACAATCAAATCGGATTTGTTTCCTATCCGGGCGGCGAGTTCCATGCGATCACGAAGGATACGAACAACTACAATACGCTGACACTCTCGGCAGACGCGAAAACTTTGGCAACGGTTCAATCGAAACGGTTGTACACCTTGTATGCGATTCCAGCTGCAGGAGTGGGAGCGAACCCGGCCAATCCCGCCGTGCCGCAACAACAGAAAGGGTTTTTGAATTTCACCTGGGCTGGCAATGATGGATTCTATCTTGCGGAAGACAATCACCTCGTGCACGTTTCTTCCGACGGAAGTAACAAGACGGCGCTTGGGAGCATTGCTTCCATCTCATCTCTCTCCGCATGCCCGGACGGACGGACCTTGCTCCTAGCTTTGGTCGGCCAGGGAGGCGGAAGCGGCACCAACATCTGGCGAGTAAACGCAGATGGCACGAACCTGAAGCAGCTCTCGAATGAACAACGCGATAGCGGCCCTCAGTGTTCTCCTGATTCGAAGTGGGCTTATTACGTTGACATAAACGGCAGCCGGATCGCACGCGTGCCCGTAGATGGCGGGACGCCCGAGACACTCCCCGGGACACGGATTCCCCACGCCATTACGGCGAGTACCTATCTTGATTTTTCGCCGGACGGCAAGTCGGTGGCTTTCCTCGTTACGACCGTCGGAACAAATGCCGTCAATGAGATCGCAGTAGTTCCGCTTGACGCCGGAGCGGAGCCGCAGGTTCGCTTGGTCGATCCTCATCCCTCGATTTGGGATGGGCCGAGATTTACGCCCGACGGCAAAGCCTTGGTATATCCGATTACCGAGAATGGCGTGGATAACCTGTGGCTTCAGCCGCTGGACGGTTCCGCAGGCCGTCAGATCACGAATTTCAAGAGCGATCACATCACGTCGTTTCAGTGGTCTCCCGATGGCAAGACCATCGGAGTGCTCGACCGGCGCATTGAAGCCGATGTTGTGCTGCTGCGCGAGTCGAGCACAAAAGCGCAGTGACGCGTTCGTTGATCCTGCCCAGCCGTCCATGTGATGCGTGAAAGTCAAAAACGCCGGCAAGATGCCGGCGCTACGATTGAATGGGTCGGCGTTTAGCTTCAATCGAGGAGGCGCGGATTAAAGCTTATTTACCAAACGGGTGTATGATGCGCGGCGGTCTGCAGCTCAAGCTGCAGTTCTTACAGGAGATGATATGAAGAAGAGGGCGATTTTGTTGGGCGTGGCGGCGGTATTGGCCGTGGGCGCAGTGTGCTTTGCGGCCGACGATCCGAATATGGGGACTTGGAAATTGAACGAGGCTAAGTCCAAGTTTTCTGCCGGAGCGACGAAGAATAATACTGTCGTGGTCGAGGCGGCGGGCGATAGCACAAAAGTTACGATTGACGGCGTTACGGGCGACGGCAAGGCCTTTCATTCGGAGTGGACGGGCATGTACGACGGCAAAGATTACCCCGTGACGGGCGATACGTACGACATGCGGTCATACAAGAAGGTGGACAGCCGCACGTTGAGTGCGACGCTTAAGAAAGGCGGCAAAGTGGTGGGGACGGCGCGCATACATGTGTCGGCCGACGGAAAGAGCCGGACCGTTACGGCTACCGGAACGGACGCGATGGGCATGAAGATTAGTAGCACCGCGGTTTACGACAAGCAGTAGCGGGTGGAATTGGAATGGCAGGAGGGGCCGCGGAGTATCGCGGCCCTTTTTTTATTTGGAGTGGATGGTAGGTGTTGTCCCGGAGGCGAGGGTCTTACATCTCGGCCTGAGGAGATCGAATACGATTTCAAATTTGAAATTTCAGATTTCAGATTAACGGCGAAGAATTGGCAAGACGCCGCGGTACAAAAGAGAAAGTCAGAATCTGCGCCTTTCGCGGCGGGGGTGCTGCAACCGGCAGACTGCCTAGCTGGAGATTGCTTGGGGTCGAGAAGTTCCCGGAGGCGGGGGCGTCCGGGCTCTGAATTGAAATGAAACCAGACGCACAATTGCCGACGCACGAAGTTGCCGGCGATGGCGCGGGCCGATCGGCGGCGAGGCATGACCCACCCTTGCTGCGCAAGGATGGGGCACCCGAAAAGGCAAAGGCTGCCCGGCTGAAAGCTGGCCGCTACAAGTGCTGAATCAGCGGGGGTGCGCGTAATTGCGATGACCTGTTAGTGCAGCGCGGAGGATTCGGATTTGGCGGCGACGAGAATGGGGATGCCGGGATCGGCGTCTTTCCAGAGAGCGAGGAAATCGGCGTAGGCGGCTTTTGCTTTGGCGGTGTCGCCTGCTAGGGCGTAGGCGCGGGCGAGGCCGAGATGTGCAAGCGCACCGGTCGGATAGTTCAGAACGATCCCCCGATGGTCAAGCAATTTCTGGAATTCGGCGGAGGCCGCCTGGCCGTTCTTGGCAAGAAGATATGCCTGGCCGCGAAGAAAAGCCGGGAAAATTGGTCCGCCAACTTGGTAGGGCGGCGCGGCGCCGAGTTCGTAGGGCGCGGCGGCTTCCAGGTATGTCAGAGCTTCAGACGATTTGCCGCCGTTGAGCGCGATCGCGGCCTGAATTGTCGGCACCCAGTAAACTTTCAGCATGGTATTCGATGGATTGGCTTTCTCCAACTCTTCCATCATCGTTTGAGCTCGTGCGGTATTGCCGGCTCTCGCAAGAGTAAGAGCCGCGACAACTTTTACATCCCGGCCCTGAGATAGGGCCAACGCAGCGCCCACGTCTTGTGCCGCTAGAGTTGTATTTCCGAATTCCACTTCGCGCAGCGCGGCAACCACTTGCCATATCGCGGCGGTTTCTTTGGAGTCGGCGCGAGCCGCCGAGTCCGCCGCTCGCCTCGTGAAGTCTCGGGCTGCCACGAGCCGCCCGTAATACCCTTCGGTGTCGGCCTGCGCAGAGAGCAGGAAGTCCTCTTCACCCGGCTTGCCCCCGCCCCAGGAGACTGCCTGTTTCATCTCCGCTACGTCGCCCTGAAGGAAAGCAAGGTAGTACATCCACCAATGGAGGAACCCTGCATCCAGTTTGTGCGCTTGCGCTTGCTGGACAGTGGCCTTGGCCTCGTCGGTACGATTGAGCGCGAGGTAGGCCGTTGCCAGGTTGACGTATGCAGTTACGGAATTGGGGTCGAGATTCAAGGCCTCCTTTGTCTCCGCAGCAGATTTATCGTATTGCCCGAGTAACAGGTAGATAGCCCCCAAGTTACCGTGAGGGACTGAGTCGCGCGGATAGCTTTGCGCCCACACCGCATACGCTTGACTCGCCTGCTCGAGCTCGCCCGTAACCTGGAAGTTGTAGAACGCAGCAATACGATACTTTTCGCGGTCGCTTACGCGGTCGCGGAGCGCGTAAGCTTTCTTGGCGTTCTCAGCAGATAGACTGGCTTGCCCCAGATTGGAGTAGGCGACGGCGAGACCGCCGTAGGCAGTAGCGAAATTGGGATCGAGTTCGATGGCGCGTTTAAAGAAGGGGACGGCCTCAGCGTCACCCTTTGTTCGCTGAGTAGTCGTGCCGAGACTGAACGCTTTTAGCGCTTCGAGCGATGGAGTGGTTGCTTCAATCGGAACGTCGAATTTCTGCACCGAGGCCAGCGATTCTCCCAGTTTGCTCCGGAGGCTGGCCGCCGCCGTACCGAGCGCCTTAAGCACGCCTTCCTTGCCGGTCGCCTCGGCTTGTTCTTTGGCGAGCGTGTCACCGGTGCTGCATGCATCCGCCTCGAGGCCGACTACATATTGGGTGCCGAGGCTGGAAATCGAACCTGTCAGGATTGCCTTGCTGCCGGTGCGAATGCAGAGTTCCTTGGCCACGTCCTGTGTGACGTGATCGGTTGCAGGACGGCCCATCAGGCGAAGGGTCTCGGTAATTTTGCGCTCGGAAAGAATGTTGAGGAAGGGAGACTGCTCGAGGTCGACTGCGAGAGCTTGTTTGAGAGTGCCGTCGAAAACGGGATCGCCGGTGCTGTTGGTGAAATCGGCGAGGACGATGGTGTCTTTTTCGGTTAGGGGTTGGGCGGGCTTTGGGCGCAGGTACAGGAAGGCGGCAATCGCGGCGGCCACAACTACTGCGGTTGTGGGAAGCAGGATCTTCCAGAGTTTGCTGGCGCTTTTCGGATGAATTCCGGAATCGCTCACGGCCGAAGCTGATGGCGCGGCGGCGGGGGCGGCAGCAGGAACGGGCGCTGAAGACGCTGATATACGGGAAGATGAACCCGAACCCGGCTGCTGAACTGCAGCTTGAGAGCCTGAATCTTGCGCGGCGGGGACTGTTCCTGAGCTTGCTGCGGTGATGCGCGAAGTCTCAGCGCTGCGCTTCAAGCGTTGCAGGTCGGTGCGGATGTCGGATGCATGCTGATAGCGGAGTTGGGGATCTTTTTCGAGTGCTTTATCGATGATTTCTTCGAGTTTTGGCGGGACGTCGGGATTCAAGCGAACTGGCGAAATCGGTGCGCGATTTAGGATGGCCTCGAAGATTACGCCGGAGCTTTCGCCGCGGAAGGGCATCGCACCGGTGGACATCTCATAGAGCACGGTGCCGAATGAAAAAATGTCCGTGCGGGCGTCGAGCTCGCGAGCGCGGACTTGCTCGGGAGACATGTAGGCGACCGTTCCGAGCGTGCTGCCGGGACTGGTGAGATGTTCCGGGGCGATGCCGCCGACATCTTGCGTGGCGGAAAGTGCCAGTGAGGATGGCGACGCCAGCGTCTTGGCCAGGCCGAAATCGAGAACCTTTACCTGGCTGCGCTTGGTGATGAATATGTTCGCGGGTTTTATGTCGCGATGAACGATGCCCTCGCCGTGAGCGACGTCGAGCGCGTCGGCAATTTGGATTCCCCATTCCAACAATTGATCGACGGGCAGAGGCTTATCCGAGATGCGATGCTTCAGCGTCTGGCCATCGAGGAACTCCATGGCGATGAACCACTGGCCGTTTTTTTCGTCGATCTCGTGAATGGTGCAGATGTTTGGGTGGTTTAGTGCGGAGGCGGCTTGTGCTTCGCGTTGGAACCGTGCGAGCGCCTGAGGATCTTGCGCGACCGCTTCCGGGAGAAACTTTAGAGCGACGAAGCGGTGGAGCTTGGTGTCCTCGGCTTTGTAGACCACGCCCATGCCACCGCCGCCGAGTTTCTCGATGATGCGATAGTGGGAGATGGTCTGGCCGAGCATGCGAACGCGCTACCTCCGCAGGGCATATTAGGCTGCGTGAATTCGCAAGTCAACGCGGGCGGAAGAGGGTTCGGGATGGGGCGGTGAGTGGCAGACCCGGAGGCGGGGGCCTCCGGGCTCTGAATTAAAATATTGCAGCTCTGAATAAGAGAGAAAGAGCGCGGCAAAAAAGAGACGGAAAACTCGGTGCGACGAGCGGCAGACTCGGAGGCGGGGGCCTCCGGGCTCTGAATTGAAATGGTAGAGTGCGCCGCAACGGCAAAGGCCTTACGTCTCGTCCGGGCTGTGCCGGGCCGGGGACGTGAGCTACACGGACGCCACTACGGGCGCGCGCATTCGGGATAAGTGATCTGACGGCGAGGAACGCGCGGGTGGAGCTAATGGAGGGCGGAGTATTCGGATTTGGCTTGGCGGAGGATGAGGATGTCGGGATCGGCGTCTTTCCAGAGTGTGAGGAAATCGCTGTAGGCGGATTTTGCTTTGGCGGTGTCGCCAGAGAGAGCGTAGGCGCGAGCTAGGCCGAGACGAGCGTAGGCGCCCGTGGGGCAATTCCAGACTAGGCCGCGGTGATTGAGAATTTTTTGGAATTCCGCGGCGGCTGCGGTTCCCTGCTTCTGCGAAAGGTAGGCTTCGCCGCGAATGTAAATTGGATACAGACAAGTATTGTTGAGCGAAGCGAACGTTGGTGCGAGCTCCATCGGCGCGGGCGTTTGGAGTAGTTCGATCGTGCGCGAAGGATTCTTCTGCGAGAGTGCAAGCTCGGCCTGAACCACCGGCAGCCAATAGGATTGGATTTGGGTATTGAGGGGGTAGCGTTTGGTGAGGGCCTGCACAATGGATTGCGCGCGAGACGAATCTCCAGCCATTGCGAAAACCAATGCTGACTCGGTCTGGGCGTCATTGCTTGAGGCGGCATGCGCCAGCGCGGCTGCGGCGTCCTGGCGCGCTTCCGCCATATTGCCGAAGACGGCTTCGCGGAAGGCAGCGTTATCCTGCCAGAGCGCGCTCGATTCCTTGTTGTCGGTACGATCGGCTGCGTCGGCGGCGCGTTTCGTCAGCTCCCGTGCTTTCTGCAAGTGACCGTAATACGCGGCCGTGTCGGCTTCAAGTGCGAAGTATTCATGCTTTAGATCGGGGTGACCCTCGAACCACGAGCCTTCTTCCGCCATGCCGTGGTTATCATCCGCGATGAAGTCGAGCGCATATCCGTAAATGTGCAAACTATCGTTGTCGAATTTCAGGGCATAAGCGTTAGCGATCGACGTGCGCGCATCATCGTATTGGTCCAAGGCCAGATGCAGGCCCGCGACGTTCCCCAAAGTGATAACGCTGGCGGACTCGAGCCGCTCCGCCTCGAGCACGAGCGCAAGCGCCTTGTCGAGTTGCCCCTTCATAACGTATATGATCGCGAGGTTTTCGTGAGCCGTGGAGTCGCGAGGATAGCTCCCAAGCCATTGCTGAAAGACTTCCGTGGCTTTGTCCAGATCGCCCAAGACCAGCTCGTAATAGAGAGACTCGATGTGAAGTTTCTCGCGCTCGCTGGCGCGGTCGCGAAGCTCGAACGCCTTCGCAATATAAGCGTTGCCCTTTTCCGGCTGGCCCGAGTCCGAGAACATCAGGCCCAAGTCTTCATATGCGCGCGCAAATTTCGGATCCAGCTCGACGGCGCGCTGATAGAGAGGCAGCGCAGCAACGGGACCTTTTTCGTCGAATGTTTTCGAGCCAAGGCTCAGCGCTTTCAACGCGTCGAGCGAGGCGGTGGTTTCCTGATCGAGCGGGACGTCGAACTTTTGAACCGAGGCAAGAGATTCGCCGAGTTCGGAGCGGAGCTTGGTGGCAGCCTGGCCGAGCGCGTCGAGAACTTTTTCCTTGCCGGCGGCCTGGACCTGCTCTTGAGCAAGGACGTCGCCTGTCGCGCAATTTATGGCTTTCAAGCCGACGACGTAGTCGCCGCCGATATTGGCGATTGAGCCGGCGACGAAGGCTTTGCTATCGGCGCGCAGGCAAAGCTCGCGGGCGACATCGGGCGTGAGGCGCGTGTCTGCCGGGCGCGTCATGAGGCGGAGCGTGGAGGATACGCGCTCGTCGGATAGGACGTTGAGAAATGGCGATTGGCGAAGAGAAACGCTGAGCGCCTGCTTCAGGGCGTCATCGAAGACCGGGTCGCCAGTGGAGTTTGCGAAGTCGGCGACGAGGACGGTGTCGCGTTCGGTGAGGGTCGCGGACTTGGTGGTGCTTCGTCCTTTGAACCACCAGAAAGCGCCGGCGGCGAGGATGACTGCGACTACTGCCGCGGCGGCGATCATGAGCGTTGATCGAGATGGAGTGGCAGAATTCGCGGCGGAAGTTTTCGCGGCGGCGGATGTGGAGCGGCTCGATTCCTGATCGCGCTTCATGCGCTGGAGATCGGAGCGCATGTCGGAAGCGTGCTGATAGGGCATCGCGGCGTCTTTTTCGAGGCACTTGTTGATGATGCGGTCGAGCTCCGCGGGCACTGTAGGATTGAGGAGTGCAGCTTCCTGGGGCGTGCGATTCAAAATGGCTTCGAAAATTTCGGCGGTGGAGTTGCCGGAAAATGCCGCCTTGCCGGTGGCCATTTCGTAGAGCACGGCGCCGAATGAGAAGATGTCGGTGCGTGCATCTAGCTCGCGGCCGCGGGCCTGCTCGGGAGACATGTAGGCAATGGTGCCGAGCGTGGAGCCGGGACTGGTGAGGTCCTTTTCGGCGGACGTCGCAGCGTGTCTCCTCCATCGAAATGGATTTCGAAGTGGCTGGAGTGACCGTCTTCGCGAGGCCGAAATCGAGAATTTTGGCCTGTTCGCGGAGCGTGACGAATAGATTCGCGGGCTTGATGTCGCGGTGTACGATTCCCTTCTCGTGCGCGGCGGCTAGAGCGTCGGAGATCTGGATCGCGAGGCTGAGCGCTTCGTCGAGCGGCAGAGGCTTGCCGGCCTGGCGATGCTTGAGCGTCTGGCCTTCGAGATACTCCATGGCGATGAAGAGGCGGCCGCGATCTTCGGCGATTTCGTAAATCGTGCAAATGTTGGGATGATTCAGCGCGGAAGCGGCGCGGGCTTCACGGCGAAAACGCTCGAGGGCCGTGGGGTCTTTGGCAACGTCGTCAGGGAGAAACTTGAGGGCAACCGCGCGGCCAAGATTGACGTCTTCGGCTTTATAAACGACGCCCATCCCGCCGCCGCCGAGCTTTTCGAGAATGCGGAAGTGGGCGACCGTCGAGCCCGGAGCGAACGCGGAAGAGGAAGACGTGTCTGACATCGCGCGGGAATATTAGCAATGAAGAGAACCGCACTACAAGGCGAAACGAAAATGGCGGGCGTGGGTTTCGGCGGGAGATGAGCGCCAGAAAGAGACTGCGGGCGATTGCGATGTCGCTGCCGATTATCGTTTTGGCAGCGCTGGCGTTTCGCGTCGGGTACACGCTCTCGCAGACGCACAAAATTCCGCCGGAGGTGTTGCGCGCGGTCCCGTATCTCTACGAGCCGGGAAATATCGCGTACTCGATTGCGGAAGGGCATGGGTTCGGCTCACCCTTCCGCGCGGATACGGGGCCGACGGCGTGGACCGCGCCGATTTATCCTTACATCGTCGCCGGATTTTTCCATGTTTTCGGAACGTATTCTTACGGTGCGTTTCTCGCCGCGATCAGCTTGAATATGCTGTGCTCGGCGCTTGCGTGCGTGCCGCTTTACTACGTTGGCAAGCGGATTCGGGGCCCGGGCGTGGGCGCCGGAGCGGCTTGGCTGTGGGCCATTTTTCCCAACGCGATCATCATTCCCTTCCAGTGGATTTGGGATACGTCAATTTCGACGCTCCTGGCGGCGACGATTCTGTGGGCGACGCTCGTGCTGGCCGAATCGCGGCGGGCGCGCGATTGGATCGGCTACGGGCTGCTGTGGGGTCTGACGCTGATGACGAATCCGACGCTATCTTCGCTGCTTCCGCTGCTGCTCGGGTGGCTCGTTTATCGAGCGTGGAAAGAACAACGGCCGTGGATCGCAAATGTGGCGCTCTCGGCGGCGGTGATCGTTCTTTGCTGCGTGCCCTGGACGATTCGTAATTACATCGTGTTTCACGCGTTCGTGCCGACGCGCTCGGCCTTCGGAATGCAGCTTTGGATTGGGAACAACGAGCACTACAGCGACCGCTGGGCCGTCTGGAAAGATCCGCTGGACGATCAGGACGAGCGCGAGAAGTATGTGGCGATGGGCGAAATCGCGTACATGGCCGAAAAGCGCGACGAAGCGATTGAGTTTATCCTGAGGCATCCGCGCCGCGAAGCGCACATGATTTCGCGGCGGTTTGTTTCAACGTGGACGGGGAGCGCGACGCCGATTCGCGATTTCGTGGATACGCACTCGTTTGTGATTCGCGGACTACTTGCCGGCAATCTGATTGCGGGAATTGGTGCGCTTGCGGGAATTATCGTGTTGTGGAGGAAGAGGAGCGTTTACGGGTTTCCTGTCAGCGTGTTTCCGGTTGTCTATCCGTTTGCTGAATATCTTGCGCAGGCGCTGCTGAGGTACCGGCATCCGATCGATCCCATTGTGATGTTGCTGACGGCAATTGCGATTGCGGAGTTATGACGAACTGTAGCGCCGGATCCTTCGGCTCCGCTCTGGGCAGGCCGGGGTTCGTCATTCGTACCGTAGCGCGATTATTGGGTCGACTTTCGTCGCGCGGCGCGCCGGAACGTAGCACGCCCAGACGGACACGCTGATCAACAGGAGCGCGACGCCGATAAACGTTGGCGGATCGCTCGGACTAACCCCGTAGAGCAGGTGCGAGAAGCTCGACAGCAGGCGCGTTAGAATAAGTGCTGCCGCAGTACCGATCACAAGGCCGGCGAGAGCCAGCCGCAGACCTTGCCCGATCACCATCCGAAAAATTTCCCGCCTCTCTGCGCCGAGCGCCATACGAATCCCGATTTCGTGGACACGCTGTGATACGGAATAGGAAATCACGCCGTAGATTCCGACGGACGCGAGCAGCAACGCCAGACCCGCGAACGCACCCAGTAGGATCATCGGAAAGCGCTGGGACGACATCGAGTCTGTAGCGATCTTCTGCATGGTTTGGATGCGATAAACCGGCTGGTCTCTTCCCGCCGCGTAAACCGCGTCCTTGATCGCAGGAAGCACGGTTGCGGAATCGAGGGGTGTGCGAACCACGACAGTCACTCTGCGATAGAACGTCCGGGCCCAATCGTCTGAAAGTTGGTAGAGAGACGCGTAGATCTGATTTTCCGTGTAGGTATCGCGAGCGCCCAACCCCCAGTGCCGGACGTGGTCTACTACGCCGATAACCCGGACAGGGCCCCAACGCGGAATCGTCATGGCCTGACCGACGGGATCGCGGTCGGAGAAATAAGTTCGCGCCAGAACACTATCAATCACGACGACGGGCTCGGATTTGACGGCGTCCCCCGGAGTGAAATAGCGGCCTCGAAGAAGCGGAATTTTCATTGTGCGGAGGTAATCCGGGCCGGTCCAATAGAAGAGAGCGCGCGGCGCTTGTGCGCTAGAAATTGGTGCTTGCGAGCCGACCCAAAAGGGGCCGATGTTCTGTCCCTGGCTCAATGGAACGAGCACTGTAAGGTCCGCCGCGTTTACGCCGGGAATATTGCGGACGCGCTCGATCAACTGCTGGTAGGCGCTGCGCATGCCAGAAGAAGTTTTGGACGCTGAAGGCGAAAGTCCAACTCTGAAGGTGATGAGATTTTGCGGGTCGAAGCCAGGATTGACGTCCCATAAGTTGTGGATGGTGCGCAACAACAAGCCTGCGCCTACCAGCATCACCAGGGTGAGGGCCATTTGGAGAACCACGAGGCTGGCTTGAGCGCGATGATGCGCGGTCGTAGAACCGCGAGCTCCTTCCTTCAGCGAGGATTGCAAATCGGTCTTCGAACTCTTCAGTGCGGGTGCGAGACCAAAGACGATTCCCACCGCAATCGAAACGCTAAAGGCGAATAAAAGCACGTAGACACTTACGCCGATATTCTCACTGCGCGGCAGACTTCCCGGCGCTGCGGCCAGCACGGGATTCAGCGCGCATTTTGCGACCAGCAACCCGAGCCCGCCGCCGATCAACGAGAGAAGCACGCTTTCGACAAGCAATTGCCGCACGATGCGGCTTCGGTCCGCACCAAGCGCCGAGCGAATGGCAAACTCGCGAGTGCGCGCGACGGAGCGGGAGAGCAACAAGTTCGCGACATTTGCACAAGCGATCAGCAGCACAATGCTGACGGCTCCAAACAGCATCAGGAGCGTTCCGCCTACGTCCCCAACGACTTCCTGCTTGAAGGGTTTGACGTTCGCTCCCAGTCCCCGATCTGCGGCGGGATAGAGCTGATCCAGGTGATCCTGGGCCGCGGCCATCTCCGCGTCAGATTGGCCAGGGTCACGCTTGGTTCTAGACGGGCGATACAGATGACTGGATGGATTGTGCGGTCGCTGTAGATCAGCGGATCGCCCTGTGCGAGCGGGGTGTAGACATCTGCTTCATCTCCGAAGAAACGAAACTTGGGTGGAAGGACTCCGATAATTGTGTAGGCGACTCCGTCCAAAGTTACAGACTTGCCTAAGGCGCCGGTGCTGCCGGCGAAACGATCTCGCCAAAGACGATTGCTGATAATGACGACTGGCGCTCCGCCGGGCTTGTCCTCCTGCGGCGAAAGGTCGCGGCCGAGGATCGGCTCTACGCCCAGTGTCCCGAAAAAGCCCGAGGAAATTAATTTGCCGTTTATGTGCTCGGGCGTCCCGGGACTCGTCAGATCACGGTCCTGCCAATCGAACGCCGTCATTTGCCGGAATGAACGAGCATTGCGTTGCCAATCGAGAAAGTCGGGGTATGAGTCGGAGATGATGTGCTTCAGTGTGAGATTGTTTTGCCACACGAAGACCAGGCGTTCCGGCTCGCTATAGGGCAACGGAGCCAGGAGGACGCCTTGCACCACGCTGAAGATGGCCGTGTTTGCGCCGATGCCGAGCGCGAGCGTGAGCACCGCGACTATTGTGAAACCCGGAGATTTCCGGAGCGTGCGAAGAGCGTAGCGAACATCCTGCGCGAGGGTATCGAGGAGGTGCGTACCGCGAGCTTCGCGGCATTCTTCTTTGATTTGGTCGGAGGCGCCGAATTCGAGGCGCGCGCGGCGGCGCGCTTCTGCGATGGGCAGGCCGGACTGAACGAGTTTCTCGACCTGCCGCTCGAAATGAAAGCGCAACTCGTCGTCGAGTTCGTTCTCGACTTTGTCGCGCTGAAAAAGCGCGCGCAGCCGAATCAATACGTCGCTCAGCATCTTCCCTTCCCTGAACAATTGAACGTGAGACTCACTAAGCCGTCTCCAGCACTTGGGCGACAGCCGCCGCCAGCTTCTTCCATTCGCTTTCTTCCGTTTCCAGTTGTTTACGCCCGGTTTTCGTCAGCTCGTAGAATTTTGCGCGTCGATTGTTGTCCGAGGCTCCCCATTTCGCTTTGATCCAGCCGCGGCGCTCGAGGCGATGCAGCGCCGGATACAGCGATCCCTGCTGCACTTGGAGAACTTTGTCCGAGACCTGATGGATGCGCTCGGAAATAGCCCAGCCGTGCTCGGGCCCAAGCGCGAGTGTTCTAAGGATTAGTAAGTCCAACGTCCCTTGCGGAAGATCGATGCGCTGCTCCGGCATGCACTCCCCTGATACTTCTACAGGGGAAGATACAAAACCTCCTGTAGAAGTGCAAGGGGAAATAAATATCATTTTGAAGACGGAATTATTCGTTCATGGATACGAATCTGGAAACTTACGCCGCGTTACTCGCTGACCGAATACTCCTATCCGCGAGACCATCGAATATGGGCGTCAGAACGCCAATGACTTTCAGCTCGGGCCGCGCGACCTGAAAAGATGGACGACGAAGAAGATAACGGCCAGGATCAGCAGGATATGGATGAAGGCGCCCACGATGTGAAAGGTGAGAAACGCAAAGACCCAGACGACAGCGAGAAGAGCGGCAAGGACAAGGAACGCGTAGCGCACGGTTCACCTCGTCCGCATGCTATCACGATTTAATTGGTGAGATTCGTATCGGCTTCTGACGTCGCCGCTCTCTCGACTGATGTGACAGATGACATCTGCCGATGAAGGGATTCGAGATGATGAAGGCAGTTGTGGGGCGGAAGTTTCAAGGTGAAACGTGCGGATAGCGTCGCGTCTGAGCGTAGCGGTGTTCGCATTCGTCATCGTAGCCGGGTTGGCGCAAAGTTCCTTCGCGCAATCGCCCCCGCCCTCGGCTGATCCGAACGCTCCCGTTTCACCGGCTCCTCCGGATTTGCCCATTGCCGCGGAACCAACCACTTCGACGCCGCTATCACAGCTTTCGTCACCGAGGCCAGCTTATCGGCGCTATCCAAAGCTCGGCGTCGGCGTGAGTCTCTCGCCGCTCGGCATCGACATCGAAGCTGCGGAGCCGCTCTCGCCGACCATGAACGTCCGCGCCGGCTTCAACACTTTCGGCCACAGCGATTCGGTGCAGATCAACGGCATCAACTATAACGCGCAGTTGAATCTTCACTCGGTGGAAACGCTCATCGATTGGTATCCGCGTCCCCGATTTCATCTGAGTCCGGGGCTACTTGTCTACAATGGAAATCAGCTCGCCGCCCAGGCATTTGTTCCAGGCGGACAAATTTTCTCGCTCTCAGGCGTAAGTTACTTGAGCATGCCGAGCGATCCTATCACCGGCATGGCAAAGCTGGACTTTTTCAAACTTTCGCCGATGATACTTGCGGGCTTCGGCAATCTCGCGCCGCGGAATGGAAAACATTTCAGTTTTCGATTCGAGTTCGGCGGCGTTTATCAGGGGACGCCGCACGTTCAGCTAAATCTCGCCGGCGGGGATTGCAATCCAGATGGCACCAACTGCAATACCGCCTCCATGAATCCGTCGATTCAGAGCGCTCTCCAATCTATTCGACAAACCATCCGGCATGACGCATCCCACTACGGTCTCTTCCCTATCGTCAAAATCGGCATCGCCTTCGTTATCTAGATTCATTTATTTTCGACACGCAAAATTGACGAGAGTGACCTGATTTATTAGTTTTTCGTGGCGGAAGCGTGCGGGGATCGATTGCGCGGTGGCCGTGAGGAGCGGCCGGCACTAATCTTGCTTCTTGTTCGAGTCGTTTCCTCTTTGTCGTGATTCCGGCATCTGTTTCCGCGTTTTCAATCCGAATCGTTCGATATGCTCAATTGCGCTCTCAAGACACGCCTGGGCCTTTTCGCAACCTACTGCAAACGGGTCTCGGCGTTTATCCAAATAACCGGATTCCTGGAAGCTAATGTTCGAAAATCTCTCACTGTAATGAGTCTCAGGGAGATAGCGGTTGAACACCTCCAACGTTGTGGCATGCCAACTATCAAAAGCACTATCCGGCACTCCCCTGAGACAGAGGGCCACTAGCTCACCCAACTTGAATTCAAAAATACCTTTGGCTTTCCGCGCCTCCGGCGTCATCTTGGCGGCGTTCATGCGCGAATTCTATCACGGCGCGGAGCATGGGTCGGTGCGCACCTGCGGTTCGTCGCTCGCTGACCGCCGGCATTTACGGACGGCCGAAACCAGAACATGAAGGGTCGCGCGGGCAGAGAAATTCATCCGTGAAGTTGGCGGAAGCGTGTGGGAGTCGAACCCACCATCCGGCCCGCGAAGGGCCGCATCGCCGGCTTTGAAGGCCGGGAGGATCACCGGACCCCTTTCGCCTCCGTTCTGGGAAGACTATCACGACGTTGTGCTCTGTAGATGAGCGTCACCGGACCAATCCGTCGCAACAGTCCGCGGTGCTACTAGCGTGCTATTATGCGCGGACGGGGGAGCCATCCAGCCGCGATGCTCGGGAATACGCTCGGTCACTATCGCATCATTGAACACATCGGCTCCGGCGGAATGGGCGTGGTCTACCGCGCTCACGACGAGAAACTTGACCGCGACGTCGCTCTGAAAGTTCTTCCTCCTGGCACTCTCGCCGATGAATCCGTCCGCAAGAAATTCCGCAAAGAAGCTCTCGCTCTAGCCCAGTTGAATCATCCGAATATCGAAACCATCTTCGAGTCTGCCGATCAAGACGGCGTTGATTTCTTGGTGATGGAGTTGATCCCCGGGCGGGCGCTCAATTACAAAATCAAAGAGGGTCCGCTGCCGCTTCCGGAAGTCGCGCGCCTGGGCATTCAACTCGCCGACGGTCTGGCGGCCGCGCATGACCGCGGAATCATTCACTGCGATCTGAAACCGCATAATCTGATTCTCACTCCCGATGGCCGCCTGAAGATCCTGGATTTCGGGCTTGCCCGGCGCATCCATACTGTCGTCACCGGCGACATTGCCCGTGACGCGACGCAGAGCATCACTGTTGAGACCGCAGCCATTTCCGGCACCGTGCCTTATATGTCGCCGGAACAATTGACCGGCCAAGTTCCCGACGCGCGCAGCGATATTTTCTCGGCCGGCGCCGTGCTCTACGAGATGGCGACTGGCAAGCGCGCCTTCCCGCAGGCGCAAGTCCCCGAGATCATGGGCGCGATCTTGCATCAGGAGCCGGAACCGGCCGTTTCTCTGAATCCGCGGATTTCGCCGGGACTGGATGCGCTGCTGCGCAAGGCGCTCGATAAAACCGCGTCGCAACGCTACCAGACCGCCGGCGAGCTCCGCGTCGCGCTCGAGGGCCTCACCGCTGGAAGCGGTTCTGGAGCAACCGCTGTGGCTAGAGGGGGCGCCCGCGCGTCAGCCGCAGGCCTCTCATCCGGGGCGAAATGGGGAGTCGCCGTGGGAGTAGCGGTGTTGCTCGCAGTGGGAGCGATGATCGGACTCAACTTTGGCGGTTTGCGCGGAGACTTGCGCAGCCGGTTTAGCCACTCTGGCGCGGCTGCTGTTCCAAGCGGCGCGACTGCTGCTGGAATTCCCGTCCGGCCTGCGCAAATTCGCCCCGCGGTGGCCGTTCTAGGCTTCAAGAATTTGTCGGGGCGTCCCGACGAGGCTTGGCTTTCCACGGCGCTCGCCGAGATGCTTACAACGGAGGTGGGCGCTGGCGAAAAACTGCGCACCATTCCCGGCGAAAACATCGCGCGTATGAAGTTGAATCTATCTCTCTCTGACGCCGATAGCTACGGCACGGAGACGCTGCACAAGATTCGCGCAAGCATCGGAAGCGATTACGTTCTGCTGGGCTCTTATCTTGCGCTTGGCAACGGCCAGGTGCGTCTCGATCTTCGTCTCGAAAATACTTCCACGGGCGAGATGCTCAGCTCGATGTCCGCGCAAGGCACCGAAATGCAGATCGCGAATCTGGTGGCGCGGGTGGGTGTGGAGATTCGCAAAAAGCTGGGCGCCGGGCAAATCACTCCCGAGGATTCCGGGGTCGTTCAGGTCTCCATACCCTCGGATCCCGTAGCCGCCCGGGCTTATGTGGACGCGCTCACACGCATGCGCAACTTTGACACTAAGGGCGCCCGGCCGCTGCTCGAGCAAGTTATTAAAGCTCAGCCGCATTTCGCGCTGGCGCACCTGGTGATGGCGCGGGCGTGGAAAAATCTGGGATATCTCGAGAAATCCAAAGCGGAAACGAAACTGGCCTTCGATGACTCGTCCACGCTGCCCCGAGCGGAACGGCTTTCGATCGAGGGAGCATACGACGAATCCATCGGCGAGCGCGGTAAGGCCATCGACATTTATAAATCCATCTGGAATTTCTATCCCGACGAGATTGGGCCCGGCCTTGCGCTTGTGGACGCGCAAATTGCCGGCTCACAGTTCAAGAACGCCCAAGCCGGCATCGATGCTTTGCGCAAACTACCCGCCTCCGGCATGGAAGAGATCCAGATCGATATCAACGAAGCGCGCGTGGCACAGGGCGAGGGCGATTTTAAGCACGAGATCGAGATTACGCACCGCAACCTTGAGAGAGCCCGGGCGCTCGACGCTCGCTCGCTGGAAGGCGACATGCTTTTCATGGAATCGCGCCCACTCGAAATGCTCGGCGATTTGAAAGGCGGACAGATAGCCTGCGAACAGGCGCGGGACGTCTACGCCGCCCTTGGCGATCAAGGCGGCGTTTCCCGCTCGATCACTTGCGCGGCCAATATGCTCGCCGACCAAGGCGACAACGCATCCGCGCGACGCATGTACGATCAAGCCGAAGCTATCGCCGAAAAAATTGGAAACAAGAATGCTCAAGAGGTCAACCTCCACAACATCGGCATCATCGTGCACGACCAGGGCGAATATCTCGCTGCAAAAAAAATATTTGAAGCATCTCTGGCTATCGACCGCGAAACGGACTACAAGGTGGGTATCGAGGAAAACTTAACCAGCCTTGGCAACGTCGCGTCCGACCTCGGTGATATGTCCGGCTCGGAGAAACTGTTCCGCGAGGCCTTGGCGATTACTCAAGATATCGGCGACCGTGCAAGCGAAGCGCTCGTCTACAATAATCTCGCTGCTCTTTTGTACGGTTATGGCAATGATGCCGCCGCGCAAGCGATGTTTGAGAACGCGCAGGCGATTTATCAGAAGACGGGACAAAAAGATGGCATTGCTCTGACCGACAGCAATCTCGGAGAAATCCGCGCGGAGTTAGGCGATCTTGAGGGAGCCAAGACTCACGTGCAGAACGCCATCACGCTCTCCGCTGAGTCCGGCGAGAAACAGAATAGCGGGTCCGCCGCGCTCGGAATGGGCCAGATTCTGCGGGAACAGGACGATTTAGCTGGCGCGCGCAAATTTTACGATGAGTCTTTGGCGATCCGCACCGCGCTCGGAGACAACGGATCTGTGGCCGAAACCAACGCGTACATCGCAGACTTGGACAACGCGGAGGGCAATTACGCTGGTGCATACGCGCTCGCAACCAAATCGGCGGCAGAGGCCCATCGCGAGAAAGCTTCCGATCTTGAGGCAGAAGTGCTGGCGATTCTCGTTCCAGCCGCGCTCGGCTTGAACAAGATTTCCGACGCGCAGAACGCCGCGGCGAAGGCCAGCGTCCTCGCAAAAAAGAGCCAGGAACGCCACGCGATCGCGGCAATTCAAATCGCACAGGCGCAAGTAGACGCAGCCATCGGGAAACCTGAAGATGCCGAGAAAATTCTCGAAGCAGTCGTCGCCGGCATGACCCGCCTGGGCCTGGTCTCCGTTCAATTCGAGGCGCGCCTGGCGCTGGGGGAGGTCCAACTCAAATCCCCGAAAACCGCCGCCGCAGGGCGAGAGACTCTAGGCACGCTGGAAAAGGACGCGACCGCCAAAGGCTTCCTGTTCATTGCTCATCGCGCTCACGCCGCCGCAACATCAAAATCCGCTTAGACCGAAGTTGGATGGGAACACAGCGACAGGTTAGAAGCGACAAGCGTTTAGCTCTTCGGCGGGCCTTCGGTAGTCCTCTTGTGCGCGATTTCAAGCAGGCGCGGATGGGTGCAAACTTCGTAGTAAGGACGTGAACCTGGCAAGCCGATTTTGCCTCCCGGGAGCAACTGCCGCACGTAACCCTTGCGCACGACAATCGGTTCGAGCGCGCTGGCGATCGGCAGTTCGCCGAAAAAAAGTTGAACGCGCTCCTTGCCCCATGGCAGCGTGAATGTTCCAGCCATCGGCGCAAGCGAAATTTCGCGCGAGAGCTTCTGGAAGCCTTCGTCGTTCAGTTCGATCCCGTTCAAGTTATAACGAACGAGGAGCTCTTCGCCTTCGTCCTCGACGGCGTCTTCCATCAATGTCTGCACTAGGAAGACATTGAAGGGCGAGGGGTTGTGCGCGAACAGGCGCCGCGCCATCTTCGAGCAGCTCGAGAGCCGGTCGGACAAATTCAGCGCTTTTGAAATCATAATGCGCGAGTCGCCATCCATCCAAAGGGACGGCGCGGAATTCTGGAAGGCGACACCAACGCCAAGCTCGAGGCGGGGCAGATCGCTCGATTCCGCGCGCACGTTGTAAGCCGCAGTGGCCGCGAGAATTTCGCGCCCAAGCACACAAGCTTTCGCAACTGCATGCTGAGTGGCGCGTGTGGATTCAGTTTCGTAAATGGCAAGAATGATCGCATCGCCTTCGATGAAGACTTTGGCGGCGCCGTAACGGTTGAGGAGGCGCTTCACCGGCTCGTGCAGGTTCATACTGAAGTGCGAGGCTGGATTGAGTCCGCGGGCGAGCAAATCTTTTGTGATGCCCGTCGAGCCGCGCACGTCGGCTTTGATCACGGCGTGCGACACGACGGCGTCGGCTTCCTTGCGGATTTCGGCAGGCAGCACGAGTTCGTACAGGCTGTTGTTGATGCGCGAGAGTTCGCGTGAATGCTCCGAGCGCACGAGACTCACCCGCTCGATCCAGCCGCCGATGTGCTGATAATTGCGGCGATCGCGGCGTAGCCGCGCAAGATCTTCGGCAAAACGCAACGCCGTCGCGCGCGCCTCATCGGCTGATATGCGCCGAATCATGCGCGCCGAATCCTGAAGCCGCTTGATGGAAAACTTTCGCGCGGGATATTGCTCGAGAATCTGTTCGACGCGCTTTTGCTCTTCACTGAGGACCAGCGCTTTCTTTAGCTGCTGCAAGTGGACCGGCGGACAATAATCCCGGTGGATAGTTCGCGTTTCGTATCCCGCGAGAACGTGAACAAGTAAATCGCGCTCTTCGAGGCGGCGCACCAATTCATTCAGCAAGCGGTCGCGAGTCTCGGGCGTGGTTTCGTCCTCGCCCGTGGCAGTGCGCGAATCAAACAGGCGGCGGATATTTTCAGGATCGTTCAGGTAGTTTCCGATGCGCTGGCGATATTCGTCGGTCAGAAATTCCATTTTTTGCTTTGCCGATTCGATGGAGGGCGCGACTTCTTGCAAATTCACCTCGAGAGAGTCAATCCGGAGCCTCAGTTCGCCGGCTTCCGTGTGGTCTTCGGACGGCGACCCGCGCCGCTTCCACGGCCAATGAAAGGATTCGCCACCGCTGTCAATTTTCCGCCGAAGCTCCTCCTGCTGTTCCTCCAGGCGAAAAAGCTCAGCACGCGACGAGCGAGCCTGCTCCATCAGTTGCTCATAGGATTGCTGCGTCCGGCTCAACTCCTCGGCGTTGTCGTCCACAAGAACGAACTCGCGAACGAGCCCCAGAAGAAGTTCGTCGAACACTTCGAAACGGTCGGGATCGCGGCTGAAATTGCCGAGCAGAACGTAGTGTTCGAGGAAAACCATTTCGTCGCTGCCGTCCTCGACATAAAGCAGGCGATTTTTCAGCAAATCGTACATCGCGCTGTAATCGTCGCCGAAGAGCGCCCGGCGCGCCTTGGCGAGCATCGCGTCATCCAGATCGCGAATAATCTGAAAAAGCGTCTGCCCCACTTGGCGATAAATATTTTTGCGGTCAGCCTGAAGTTCCGCGATGCGGGCACGCATGACGTGCGCCTGTTCGCCATGCTCGAAGTGCACGCCGCGCGAATGGATCCATTCCTTGCACTCGACAATAAGACTCGAAAGTTGATTCGTGATCTCGGCGAGAAGAAATTTAAGAATCGCGATTCGATTCAGCAGGTCCACTTCGATGTTTTGGGTGAACTTGGCCCGTGTGAGCGAAATCTGAAGCAGCTCCAAAAGCTGTTTTTTGAAAGCCGCCGTTTCCGGCGCGACCGACTTTCGACCATGATCCCAGAATAGGTTCAGGTTTGCCGTCTGGCGGATGAGGTCAAGCAGATAGCGGCGCGCGAATTCCGCAAATGTCGGGCTCAGAAATACGTCGAAATGGATGTTATCGACCCCGATGTTTAGCGATTGCAGGCGTATTTCGGCTGAATACGGCTCAAGCTTCATCCGAGCCGGTTGCGTAGGTGAAGGCGCGATCGGTGCGTCAGGCATTTTGAGCACTTCTGGCAATCAAAATTTCACTGTAGCAGAATGAGACTGAGGCGCAACCAGGGTGAGCGAACCGGTTAATGGCGGATTCCAAACTCCGATTTCGTCGGGGATGTGCCTGCACATCGCGCAAAACGGCAAGCGCTGCACCCGTCCGGCGCTGCTCAACGGCTTCTGCGAACGGCACGATCCGCAAGCCACGCCGCGTCCGATGATGCCGGTCGCCCGCATGGCTGCCGCTGTCTTGCTACTGATGGTGTTTCTGTGGCCTTTAGTTGCGGATTTGTTGCGAGAAGTCAGCAGATGGATGCACTAACGCGTTGCAAATGCGTAGCGAAACCACGACACGGGCCGTCAGCTGTCGCCAAGCACGTTGTCAGCATCAGAAACGCGAATCCGCCGGCTATTTTCGTCCACGTGCTCGAGTTCAATCTGCACCACCGGCCATCCGCTGCGCAGCATCATCCTCTCAGGCCACTCGACGATGACAATCGCAGGCGTCGTGAATAAATCTTCCACGCCGAGCGTCTCAAAATCGCGGAAATCGCCGACGCGATAGAGATCAATGTGATACACGCGCACGCCGTTGTGATAATTGTGCACGAGGGTAAACGTCGGGCTGGTCACATCCTCCTCGCGTGCGGCGCCAAGCCCCGAAACAATGCCCTTGGTGAGCGTCGTTTTTCCGGCACCTAATCCGCCACGCAACAGAATCAGTGCCGGAGGCCTCAGCCGCGCGCCAAGTTCCCTGCCCGTGCGAATCGTCTCCTCGGCCGAGTGCGTCACCCAATCACGCGCGGCCATGTGCCAACTCAGCAATGAAATGCGAATAGGCCCGCGGAATGGCGCGAATTAAATCCGTCGCCATCAAGGGAATTTCGCCGAATTCCCGCGCCGCCAAATCTCCAGCCAGCCCGTGCAAATAGACGGCCAGGCAAACAGCGGACGTCCAATCCTGCTTTCCATGCTGCGCCAAAATCCCGGCGAGCATACCCGTTAAGACATCGCCCGTCCCGCCCTTGGCCATTCCCGGATTGCCGGTGGAGTTCACCCACACGGACCCGTCGGGCGCGGCGATCACGGTCTCATGTCCTTTCAGCACCACCGTCGCGCGGAATTCGGCAGCAGCCGCTTGCGCGACGGGGATCCTGCGCCGTTGAATTTCAGCCGGCGAACTTCCGATGAGCCGCGCCATCTCGCCAGGATGCGGAGTGATGACGAGCGAATCGCACTTATGCGCGGCAAGTTCCGCGCGATGATCCGCGAAGGCATTGAGCCCATCGGCATCGAGCACAGTCGCAGTTGAAGTTTCGCGAAGCACCGCGCGCACAAATTGCTGAGTTTCCGCATTCGTAGTCAAGCCTGGCCCAATCGCCAAAACTGCCTTTCCGCGCATCATTGCCGAGAAGAGATTATTTTCGAGCGAGCGCCCGCTGACCGTTCCTGCGGCGGTCGCGGCGAGCGGCTCGGTCATGATCTCCGGCGTCTGACCCGCGACAATCGAAAGGCACGGCTCCGGCGTCGCAACCGTGACCAATCCTGCGCCGGCACGCAGCGCCGCCCAACCTCCCATCATGGCAGCGCCAGTTTTGCCGACCGAGCCCGCCACCTCGAGCGCATGCCCGAAATCACCTTTGTTCGCATCCGAGCGGCGCTGTAAATCCACGGCGGACATCTCGGCTGGTTCGAGCCATCGCACTTTTGAATCCGAGCATTCCTCCACTAGCGCGCGCGGCGATCCAATCGGCACCACAACCAGCCGGCCGACTTTTTCTGATGCGGGATACAAAAGCTGGCCAATCTTCGGCGCGGTGAACGTAATCGTAACGTGCGCATCCACGGCCGGCCCTGCAACTTCCCCAACATCGGCGAATATTCCGGACGGAATATCGACGGCGACAATGTGCGCGACATCGCGGCGCGCATTGATATCGGCAATAATTCCGCCAAGCCACGCTTCGACCGGCCCGCGCAGACCGGTCCCCAGGAGCGCGTCAACAACGATATCGGCTCTCGCAAGGAATTTCTTCGCGTCCTGCCAATCACTCGGAGTTCGCGCAAATGCGATGTCGCCGCCCGCGCGGCGGTAGCGATCGAGATTGACGCCGGCATCGCCGCGCACTTCCTCGGGCCCGGCGCAGAGAATCGCAACGGGGCTCGCGCCGCGTGCCCGCATCAGCCGTGCGATTGCGAATCCATCGCCTCCATTATTTCCCTTTCCGCATACAATTACGATGGCCAGCCGATCGACGTTTTCAAAATTGTGTTCGAGATAATCCACTACGCCCGCGGCGGCGTTCTCCATGAGCTGCAAACCAGGGATGCTGTACCGTTCGGTGGAAAGGCGGTCAACTTCTCGCATTTGCGCGGCTGTGAGGACTTTCACGCGTCTACACCTTGCTGGGAGGATTACAGCAATGCCAGCGATAAAGAGAGGACTGAACGCGGCGCAAACTCATCACAGCATCCAACCGCCGCTAACGTTGAGTACCTGCCCGGTAATAAAATCAGCTTCGTCGCTCGCAAAGAACTTCACGGCCGCCGCTACATCATCCGCCGATGGCGGCCGGCCAATCGGCGAACGCGTGTCGCGAATCCGCCGCGCCTCATCAAGCGTCAAATCCTTCTCATCCACATTCGAGGGATTGATCACGTTTACGGTGATACCGTGCTTCGCTTCTTCGATCGCAAGCGACCGCGTGAATGAAACGACGGCAGCTTTGGCGGCCGCATACGCAGAAATCGTTGCCTGGCCGAACGCGCGCTCCGCTCCAACGGCACCGATGTTGATAATCCTGCCCCACCGCTGGCGGCGCATCACGGGCACAACGGCTTTACTCATGTAGTATGTGCTGAAGAGATTGGACGCAACCACACGCTGCCATTCCTCGTGCGTGGTCTCAACGACGCCCTTCCAATAAAACGTGCCGACATTGTTCACAAGAATGTCGAGGCGGCCAAAGCGCTCCGCGGCCGTATCGGCGAGAAATTGTACTTTGTCCGAGTCGGTTGCGTCGGCTTCTACAGCGAAACACTCCGCGCCGAGCGATTGGATCTGCCGCAAAGTATTCTGCGCGGCGCTCTTATTCGTGCGGTAAGAAATCGCGATCCGAACGCCTTCGCGCGCCAGACTTAGCGCGATTCCCTTGCCGATTCCCCGGGTGCCTCCGGTGATAAGCGCGCATCGCTGCCGAAGAGACACGCTACCTCCTCCTCACGAATTTCCGCCTTCCCAAGAAAATCGAGCGCTCGGCCTAGCTCGCTCTCGGACTCGCGCCCACGCACAAGCGCGCAACAACCACGGTCATATCGTCGGCCTGCTCGGGCGTTCCGGCCCATTGCTCCGCGGAGTCTATCAAGCTCTCAGCCATTCTTTGCGGCGGCGCCTCACGGTGACGCAGGATTTCTTCAGTGAGGCGCTGCGTGCCGAATTCCTCGCCGTAAACATTTTCCGGTTCGATCAAACCGTCGCTGAATACAACTAAAAGACTATCCGGCGGCGCATTGATTGTACCTGACTCGTATTGGGCTTCGTCGAAAAGTCCGACGACCGTTCCTCCCGTGTCGAGCTTGGTAACCTTTCCGTCAGCGACAAAAACCGGAGCGCAGTGGCCGGCGTTCGTGTATTCCAGGGTTCGCGTGCTCGAATCAAAGACGCCGTAGAAAAACGTGGCATACCGGTCATCCGAAGTGTTGTGAAACAGATGGTGATTCAAGCGGCTAACGAGTTGGGCCGTGCTGCCGTTCGCGTCAAGGACCGCCTGGCTGCGCAGAGCGGCCTGAAGGCTGGCCATCAGCAGCGCCGCTGAAATTCCTTTTCCACTGATGTCTGCGACGGCGATACCGATCCTGCAGGGACTAAGGCGGATGAAATCGTAATAGTCGCCGCTGACCACGCGAGCCGCCCGGCAAATCGCGGCGAGCTCGACGCCTTCGATTTGCGGGATCGATTGTGGAAAGAGCTGTTCCTGCACTTCGCGCGCGATCGAGATTTCATTCTCGAGCCGCTGGCCTTTTCGTTGCTCCTCGATAAGTTCGGTGATGGAGCTGGTCATCTCATTGAACGACTCGCCGAGAGCGCCGAGCTGGTCGCGGCGCTGCACACGCACGCGATGAGTAAAATCCCCGCGCCTGATATATCGAGTGGCATCGTAGAGATCGGCCACCGCGCTGGTGATGCGCCGGGTTAACACAACCCCGGTAATGAGCGCGCCAGCCTCGAGAACAAGAAAGATAACGGCTGTGACCACCAATATCAAAGTCAGCAGAGGCCCAAAGTCGCCTAGCGACGCGAAGAGACGCTCATTCAAGCGTGAGGGACGCGCGGAGAAAGCAGCGAGCACGGGCACAGTGTCCCGGTCGTCTTGCTGCGGATCGAGAAGAATTGCTTGCCACGTGAAACCACCGGTGACCACGGAATCCAGCCAGTTTGCGCGCGGCCCCACCGTTCGCCGATGGCTCGTCAACTCGCGAGCGGGCACAAAATTGTGGTTATCAATTGACATGTGGAGACCGTTCGATTGACTGCCGTCATCGGGCCGGAGAATCGTCAGATTGATCGGGCCGAGTTCAGAGCTCAGGTCGTCGAGCATCTCTGAAGTGACCGGAACCGAAAACGACAGCGGAAACGATGCTTTCCGAAGGTCAACCAGCGTGACGCACCGCAGCCAAAGATCGTCGCCAATTTCCACCATTCCGGCGAATCGACGGTGATTGCTCTCACCCCACTTTTCAAGCAGATGGTTCGTGCTTTCCGCTTCAACGTTCAACCCCGGCAACTCACTCGACTCGCCGGCAATGACAGCAACCACGTCGGGCCGGGTCAGCAGCGTATAGGGATCGTCAGTCTTGCCCCGCAATGCTTCTTGCACCACCGCGGACTTGATGGCGCGCGATGCTCCCTGCAGTTCGGCGATTCTTTCCTGCACATCGTCGCGCAAAATGTGTGCGCCAAACTGCATGTAGATCAGATATAGCCCAAGCGACGCCATCGTCAGCAGCAGAACAACCGGCACGACCGCGATGAATAGATAGGCGACGATGAGCCGGTTTCGCAGGCTCCAGAGAACCTTCGTGCGGACCCAGGGGACCAGGCGAAACAGCCCGTAGGCAATTGCGAGGATGAAAAGAAATCCAAAAAAGCCCGAAAATGGAATGGCGACGCCGAGTGAGGCCGCGAGCCACGAAAGAAAATAGGCAACCGCAACGACCACGGCGGCAACATCGAATGCCGACAGCCGCCGCCAGAGAGCCCGCACACGAAGCATAGAGAAAGGGGACATAAGCGTTCATTTTGACGCAGACGGGCGCCTGCGCTCAACCTCTCGGCTCAACACTCGCGCTCACCCCATTCGCCTAACAGGGGCCCGCGAACAAACGCAGATTCTAGCGATTCAAAGCTTTCTGTACCCGGCTGTGGCTGCGACTGTAGAAAAAATAAATGAACATCCCGAACGCCAGCCAGATCAGGAGCCGCAGCCATGTTGCGAGAGGCAAGGCGACCATGAGCGCGACTGAAATCAGGATGCCCATGATCGGTACGAAAGGCACCCACGGGCATGTAAATGGCCGCACCATCTCCGGACGGCGCACTCGGAGTATCCAGATGCCCGCGCAGACGATTACGAAGGCCAGAAGCGTTCCGATACTCACTAACTCTCCCAGGACCGCGATTGGAATCATCGCGGCGAAGATGGCCACGAAAATCCCAACCACAATGCTCGAAAGATACGGAGTCCGGAACCGCGGGTGAATTTTGCTCGCCCACGGCGGAAGTAGCCCGTCGTTCGACATCGAATAAAAAACTCTGGATTGCCCCAGCAACATCACCAGCATCACTGTGCCCAGCCCGAATATCGCGCCGAGTTTTACGAGAAAACTTCCCCACCTCACGCCGGGCACGGCATCAATTCCAATCGCGACCGGGTCCGAAACATTCAACGCCGTGTAAGACACCACGCCGGTCAGAAGCCCCGACACGACGATATACAGAATCGTGCAAATCACGAGCGAGCCGAGAATGCCGATGGGCATGTCTTTCTTCGGATTGATGGCTTCTTGCGCGGCGGTCGAGACGGCGTCAAATCCAATGTAGGCGAAGAAAATCACGGCCGCACCACGCGCGATTCCCGACCACCCGAATTGCCCGAACGTTCCCGTGTTTGGCGGAATGAACGGATGCCAGTTCGCCGTAAAGTGGCTTGGGTTCCGGAAGAAATACAATCCCGTCACACCGATGAAAATGAGCACGATCGAAACCTTGATCATCACGATCGCGGAGTTCAGGTTTGCGGATTCCTTGATGCCAATGATGAGTACTATCGTAACCGCAATGATCGCCAGAAATGCCACGAGATCGAAATAGGCGGTCATGTGAGGCAACGAGGCCGCATCAACGCCATTCGAAGCCAGCGTGTCTTTGATTCGCGATAAGTGCTCCCAGTGGCCGTTGTACTGAACCAGCGGCTCACCGTACGCGCTGGTGAATTGCGGAGGGATGCGAATGCCAAAATCCTGGAGGAAGCTGAGCATGTAGCCGCTCCAGCCGGAAGCCACCGTGGCCGCGCCGAAAGCGTATTCGAGAATCAGGTCCCAACCGATGATCCAGGCGACAATCTCGCCGAGCGTGGCGTATCCGTAGGTGTAGGCGGAGCCAGCGATCGGAATCAAAGACGCGAATTCCGCGTAGCAGAGTCCCGCGAAGGCGCAAGCCGATCCCGCGAGGATGAAAGAAAGCACAATTGCCGGGCCGGCGTATTTTGCCGCCGCAGCCCCGGTGAGCACGAAAATGCCTGCGCCGATGATTGCGCCGATTCCGAGCGACACCAAATTCACGGGCCCGAGCGCGCGCTTGAGAGAATGCTCGCCCGTTTCCGAGGCCTCGCTCATTATCGTGTTGATCGGTTTGGTGGCAAAGATCGAACCTGCCATCGAGTGCCTCCAGACAATAATTTCGGCCGGACGCTGCTGCGGCCATCACGCGTTTAAATGATTCGTGCTCCTAAGCGCTCTTCAATTGCGCACACAAGCAAACCCAATAGCAACCATCAAACCGCGCAAGTGTACTGCGGTTTATACCCTCAACAACTGAATTTCGACGAAGATTGCCGTTGCACAGATCAAGCGCTGGCGGATACAAATACCAAAACGCTCGATACGGATTCACCGCAATCGCCTCATTCTACGGTACCGCCCAGCTCATCATTTTTTAGTTCCGTGACCCGCGCACTTCTCTCGCCAGATTCAGGAATTGCTCCGCGCGGCGTGCGGGATCCGGCGCTTTCACCAGTTCCCGAATTACAGCAATCGAATCCGCGCCCGCCCGATAGACTTCTTCGGCGTTTTCCAGGGTGATGCCGCCGATCGCGACGATCGGCTTCGGTGTCATCGGGCGAACTCGACGAACGAAATCCACGCCGACAGCTGGATCAGGATTATTCTTTGTTGCCGTAGTAAAGATGGGGCCGAGAGCGAGATAGTCGGCCGAAGTTTCTCTCGCAGCTTCAAACTGCGCGAGGTTGTGCGTTGAAATGCCAACCCATCGGCCATTGCCGCACACGGCCCGAGCAGCTTCGACAGGGAGATCTTCCTGCCCGATATGCACGCCGCCCGCTCCGCATAGCGCGGCGAAATCGGCGCGATCATTGACGATGAACCGCGAACGGTCGCGCAATAGATCGGCCAGGCGAACGCAGTCTGTGTACGCGGCGAGACTCGATGCACTTTTATTTCGATATTGAATTATTTCGACACCGCTTGAAGCCAGCGCTTCGGCGATTGAGAGAATTTCGCCGCCAGCCAGCTCTGCATCGAGAATCGCGTAAAGGCTCGGGAACATGAGCTCCGGTTTTATTTCGTTGGCAGCGCCGGCGTCTTTTCAAGAAAATGTGTGTCGAATTTACCCGCGATGAAATCCGGATCGGAAAGAATTCTGAGGTGCAGCGGTATCGTTGACTTTATGCCCTCGATCACAAATCCCTCAAGGCCGCGCCTCATCCGCGCCATCGCTTCGTCCCGGGCATGCCCATGCGCGATCAATTTCGCAATCAAGGAATCGTAGTAAGGCGGAATCACGGCATCAGCATAGACGGCCGTATCCACGCGGATGCCAGGGCCGCCGGGCACGCGAAAGGCAGTAATTCGTCCGGCTGACGGCGCGAAGGTGTCGGGATCTTCCGCGTTAATTCTGCATTCGATCGCATGGCCGCGAAATTCCACTTTGCTGACGACATCATCAAGCCGGTCACCCGCCGCAACCCGGATCTGTGACTTGACCAAATCGATGCCGGTCACCATTTCGGTGACCGGATGCTCGACCTGAATCCGGGCGTTCATTTCAATAAAATAAAGTTTGCCGGACTCGTCGCGCAGGAATTCCACCGTGCCGGCGCTCGAGTACTTGACGGCTTTGAGAGCGGCGACGACTTTTTCGCCCATTTCGCAGCGCGCTTTCGCCTCGAGAATCGGCGACGGAGATTCTTCGATGACTTTCTGGTGCCGGCGCTGGATCGAGCATTCGCGCTCTCCAAGATGAATCAAGTTGCCGTGGCGATCTCCAAGAACCTGGAATTCGATGTGGCGAGGACGTGCGATGAGCTTTTCAAAATAAACGTCGGGCGAGCCGAAGGCCTGACGGGATTCCGCGCGAGCCGTCTGAAAGTGGGGGATCAACTCCGCGGCGCTCAATACCACGCGCATGCCGCGGCCTCCGCCGCCTTCGGCCGCCTTAATCATGATCGGATAGCCAAGTTCGGCGGCCAATACTTTGGCGGCCTCCTCATCGGGCACGATTCCATCGCTGCCGGGAATCACCGGAAGTCCCGCGTCGGCCATGGCCTTCCGAGCTTTGTCTTTTTCACCCATCAATCGGATGTTCTCAGAAGAAGGCCCGATAAAAGCGATGTGCGATGCTTCGCAGACTTCGGCGAAGTTTGCATTTTCGGAGAGAAATCCGTAGCCGGGATGAATCGCATCCACGTTGGTGATTTCAGCTGCGCTGATGACTTGAGGAATGTTGAGGTAGCTTTCGGCGCTGCGCGGCGGCCCAATACAGACGGCCTCATCGGCAAATCGAACGTGTAAAGCATTGCGGTCCGCTTCGGAGTAAACGGCAACCGTACGGATGCCGAGTTCCTTGCAGGCCGAAATGATGCGAAGGGCGATTTCGCCCCGGTTGGCAATCAGAAGTTTTTGAAACATCTGGCTCGGGCGCGCTCGGCTGGACGCCTATTTCTTGCGCTGCGGATGGACACCAAACAAAGCTTCGCCGTACTCGACCGGCTGGCCATTTTCGACGTAAATGCGCATAACTTCGCCGTCAACATCGGATTCAATTTCGTTCATCAGTTTCATCGCTTCGATGATGCAGAGCACTTGACCGGACTTGACGCGGTCGCCAACGCGCACGAACGCCTCCTCGCCGGGATTCGGCGACGCGTAAAACGTGCCAACGATCGGCGACTTGACGACGTGGAGATCATCGGGACGCGGGTTATCTCCGGCCGCTTCCCTCGCCGCCGCCGATTGCGGCGCAGCAGAGGCGACGCCCGGAGCCGCTATAACAATCTCTGGAGAAATACCCGGACGGAAAATTGTCGCGGAATTCTGAGAAGCCTTCTTTAATCGAACGCGAACGCCGCTGCGCTCGTATTCGAGTTCCTCGAGTCCGTGTTTGCTCATGAATGCGAGCAGGAGTTCGAGGTCCTGTAAATCGACTCCCCCAGCTTCGGCTGAGATATTGTTTCGCGCCTTCTTCGAATCCGCCATTCAGAGCTCTAAAAATTCCTTGGGTGCGCTGGTGAGAATTTGAACGCGTGTTATCGCCGTATTTGCGTAGTCCTGGACTACCATTACATCGTCCTCGATGCGTATTCCGCCGACATTTTCGACGTATACGCCGGGCTCGACGGTGACCACATTGCCCGCCACCAGCTTCGTCGTTTCACCGCGACCGAGCCGGGGGGCCTCGTGGACTTCAAGCCCCAAACCGTGCCCTGTGCTGTGGGTGAAAAACCGCGCCAACCGGTGCCGGTGCAGAACGCGCCGGGCTGCCGAGTCAACGTCCCCCGCGCTTACGCCAGGTCTCAGAGCCTGGATAGCCGCTTCCTGAGCTTCCAGTACCGCCCCATACCAGGCACGAACTGTACGGGGCGCTTTGCCCACGAAAACGGTCCGCGTCATGTCACTGCAATAACCGCGAAGTATAGCACCCAGGTCAAGGACGACCAATTCGTTTTTGCCGATGGGCTTATCCGTGGGCCGGGCGTGAGGTAAGGCCGATCGCGGCCCGGAAGCTACAATCGTTTCGAATGAGGCGCCGCTCGCGCCCATGCGCCGCATGCGGAACTCAATCTCCGCGGCGAGCTCGTTTTCGAGGAGGCCCGGGCGAATGATGGGCAGAACATCCTCAACGACGGCACTCGCGAGATCTGCCGCTTGCTTCATTGCATCAATCTCTTCCGCGTCTTTTACACCACGCAGCCCCGCAACGAGGCCCGGGTCTACGCGCCAGTGTGCGTGGTGCCCTGCAGGCTTGCGCAGCGCGGCAAACTGGGAAACCGTAAGTTGCCCGGGTGAGTACAGGACTGTCTTCCGAGTGCGCGCTTGAGAGAGCAGCCCGCCAGCTTCGGCAAAGAGGGACTTGCGTGCAATGAGGACCTCGACGCCGGAAGTCTCTTCATTGGCCTGAATTGTGTAACGGCCGTCGGTGAGGAGCGTGGTTTTGTCGACGGTGGCGATTAATAGCGCGTTGCTACCCGAGAAACCGCACAGGTAACGGATATCGGCGAGATGTGAGACGAGGATTGCGTCGGATTGGAGCCCAGAAAAAAGAATCCGGAGCCTGTCTTGCCGGCTCCGGATTCCGTGATTGGCTAGATCCTTTTTCTTCAACCTTCGTCAACCCACAGCGACAACTCAAAAGGCCCGCGTTCCCCTTCAGACACCTAGTTCGGAAGAATCCGAGGTGTCAGGAAGAAGAGTAACTCCTGGGAAGTTGAGCTGACCGTCGTGTTCTTGAATAGGTTGCCAATGATCGGGAGACTGCCGAACAGAGGAACCTGGGAAACCGCCGTCTGCTGGTTCGAAACGATGATGCCGCCGACCACAACGGTACCACCATCACTGATTGTCACCCGGGTATCTTCTTCCTGAGTGTCAATGGCCGGAATACCTTCGACGCGCGGGATGGCCTGATCGATCTGATCGTTGGTGACCTTGACGTCCATAAAGATCGTGCCTTCAGCCGTAATCTGAGGGGTGACTTCGAGCTGGAGGACGGCGTCAACGAACTGCACTGAAATGGTGTTGTTCACGATGGTCTGGACAGGAATTTTCGTACCCTGTTTGACCTGGGCCTTCTGGTTATTCTGAGTGATCAAGCGCGGCTTGGAAATCAGTTTGCCAACGCCCTTGGTCTCGGCCGCGTCGATGATTAGGTCGAGGGCGAAGTTACGCGAAGTGAACGCGTAGGAAATACCGCTGGTCGGGGCGGACACGCCAAGACCGACGCTTAAAGGCATCTGGCTGCCGCTGGACGATCCATTGCTGACAACGAGCGGAGGAGTGGGGAGACCCGCACCGCGGGTGATTTCGCTGGTGCCGATGCCCTGGTCGCCGCCGAAGACGTTGTTACGGCTTGCGGTGCCGGCAGAAAATGCCCACTGCGTTCCGATGGCGCTGGCGAAGTTGCGGTTGGCGGCTACGACGCGCGCCTCGATTTCCACCTGCTGCGACTTGCGGTCGAGTTGGCGGAGGAGGTTGTCCATCACGGGCAGGACGCTCGGAATGTCGCGAATGATTACGGTGTTAGAACGCATGTCCCCGATGACGTCGCCGCGCGAAGACGAGAACTTCTTCAGCGTCGCGACCATATCATCCGCCTTGGCGTAGTTAAGCACGCGGGTAGTCGTAATGATGTCCGCTGCCTCAGCCTGCGCCTGCGACAGTTCGTGCGCTTCCTGAGCTTCCTTCTTAATGGTGTCGCGAGTTGCGATTCTCAGGACATTACCGTCGAGTTGCTTTTCGAGATCGTTATTGTGCAGGACGATGTCCAGAGCCTGATCCCACGGCACATCATCCAGCACGATTGTCAGGTTGCCCTTCACGTTGGGATCAACGACGATATTCAAGCCGCTGATTTCGTGAATGAGGCGGAAGAAATCGCGGAGATCGACGTCCTTCAAGTTTACGGAGATGGGCTCGCCCGAGTACCTGCCGGAGGCCGGAGGAGTCGCTGCTTGCTGCGCATCAGGCGCCGGCTTGGTGGCATCTGCACTTACCGGAACTGGCGCGGATACGAGCTTCTTTGTGTCAGGCTCCGAGGCCAACGCGGCGTTCGCTTGGGTCAAGCTGGCCGGTAGAACCACGGATGGCGAAGATACCGGAGCTGCGCTCTGGGTAGTGTTTACCGGCGAGGCATTCGTGTCGCCAGAGCCCTTTGCGGAGCCTTTGGTTGCGCTGCCGCCGACAAAATCAACCGTGACGGTGTTGCCCTTGGCATTTACCGTGTAAGGCGCAGTTGCGCGCAGCTCAATCACAACACGGGCGATTTCGGGGGAAAATTGGGCCAAGCGGATGGCGCGCACCGGATCGAGATTGCTGGCGATGTTGCGATCGGACGTCTTCACCTGTGCTCCCGAGAAATCAAGAACGATTCTATCGGGGTGGGAGAGCCTCGAGACGTGATAGGTCAGCGGAACGTTGCCCGTGACGTTCACCTGGGTGTCGCCGCCGTCCTGCTGGAGCTGCACATGCTCGATACCCGCTCCAGAGGCGGTCGCCGGCTTCGTGTCCGCGATCGGAACCGGAGTGGCGGATTCGCCCGGAGCGGCAGGTGGTTGCGCTACCAGCCGCACCACGCCGTCTTTGACTTCACCATTGAGCCGGACGGCCGGCGCGGATGCGGCGCGCAGAGTCCCACTTGTGGAAATAAGGGCTGCCGCGAAAAGAAGGGCAAGTCCCCACCGTTGCCTTATGATCCTCATTGCTGCTCTCCTGCGCTCGCGTAGAGTCGCTTCGTAACTTCCCGCTCGACCGGCTTGCCAAATGCGTCCTTGGTCGATTCCCGGAAAACTACCCCATCCAGATTGATCTTTTCGACTTCACCATCGTAGAGCCGATCGCCTTCGCGGACGAAATAGGTGCGTTGCTGGGGATTGGAGACTACCGCAATCATACCTGATTGCGACTTGATCGCCCCATCCACCCGAATTGACGCGATCACCAATCCGGCCTTGCCCGGAGGAAGATTCGCGCCCGTGTCCTTGGAAACATTCAATAACGACTGGAAGGGATCCCGGTGACCAGCGGCGGCCGATGGGACTTGCCCTGACGCCCCGGAAGCCGCAGCAGGCGCGGGTTTGACAGGCGTCGCTTGAGCGGTCTTGGGCTTATGCGCTTTCTTGTGCGCGGTATTGGGCTGCTGTGCCGGAGCAGTACTCGCCGGAGGCGGCGTCTGCGCGGCCAGAGTCGAGGCAAAGGCAAGCGTCATCCCAGCCACCGCAATCGTACTGGCGATCGAGTTCAAGAGTTTCATATCCCTTATCCTGATTCCCTACCGCTTTACCGGCTGGGTAGCCGCGGGCTGCAACTGCTGGCCCGGCTCGGTGAAAAACGTTGTCACAGTCATTGTGCCCGTAACTGATGTTCCCGGAGTGACCGGAAATTTCGTTGCTCCGCCGTTGGGCGCGATTGCGTCGAACTTGAGATCACCCACGTTGATGATGCGGGAAAGACGGCTCAGCTTCCCGAAGAATTCCAACATGGAGAAGTACGGCCCATCCGCCTCGAGCTCGAACGGCATTTCGAAATGGTAGTCTTTGGACACGACTGGCTTCGTCGTAATCCTGCGCAGGGAAACGCCAGAAGTGCTCGCCGCCGTCTGGAGCATGATGATGAACTGATCCACTTGCTTTTCTTCAGGAACGATCGTCTGAAGGGTCGCGAGCTGTTTCTGCAAAGCGTCCATTTCGCCTTGCAATTCAACCCGGCGCTGCTGATAGACGCGCAGGTTGGCAACTTCATTTTCGAGCGGTTTCAATTGAGCTTTCGCGGCCTCAAGATCTGCGCGCACGCGCTGATTCGGAAGCCCGGGAATCCAAAGGCCCAGGATTACGATGATAACCGCAAGGCCCAGATAGAAGACGGCCTGAAGAGGTAAGGGCCAATCTCTGAATGGCGTCGCCATGAGTCTAACTCCTGCCCCGCGGCGCAGGAACTGCGGGCGTCGCCGGAGCGCTCGCGCCTTGCACGGTTTGTGAACTCGCGATTTCCGCGGTCATTGAGAAAGCGAATGTGGTTACCGATTTCACGATGTCGTTTTCCTTGGCTTCCTTGATTTCGACCTTGTCGAAATAGCCGGAGCGCTTCATTTGGGTGAGGAAGTTGGCCACAGCGTTTACAGAGTTTGCTTCGCCGTCAATCGTGAGAGTGTTCCCCGTCTTGGACATATTCGTAAGCCACAGACCATCGGTATGGGCGACAGTGTTGGCAACGTTCTGAAGAAGTTCCTGGCCGCCCGCGCGTCCCTTTTGCAAAAGCTCGATGACGTTGATGCGCTGCTGTAGCACGGCCTTTTGGGCTTCGAACTGTTGTACCTGCTGTTTTACCTGCTCGAGGCGCGCGCGCTCAGCTTCGAGGCGATGGATTTGATCGTTCGTCGAGTCGAGATCTTTCTTCTGGGACGCGTAGGTGACGAACAGAAAGATGAAGGCCACGACGATCGCCGCGATGAGCATACCGACGCGCAGGGTGGCTTCGACCGGAACGGATTGCTTTGCGGCCCGTGGACGGGTCTGACCGAGTAAGTTAATCCGGATCATGGTGTGTCAAAACTCCTCAAAGCCAGACCGACGGCGATAGCCAGCCGAGGGGCCATCTCACGGAGCTGGTTCTCGTCATAGCGGTCCGGAGCGATCGCGATCTTACGGAACGGGTACAACTCTTCGCCCGGCATCGCGAATTCTTCGCGGAGAAGATCGAGCAGGCCCGGCACGCGCGCCGTTCCACCGGCGACAACGATTCGCCGGATGTTTTCGCCGCTGGCGGTCGCGCGGAAGAAGTCAAACGTCTTTTGGATCTCCAATATCAAGATGTCCGAGACGGAGCGCAGGATGGCCGTGCGCTGCTCTTCGGTAACGCCGGCGTGGCTGCCGCCCATTTTGAGTTTCTCGGCATCCTCGAAGCTGAGATCGAGTTCCTTTTGAAGCGCGTCGGTGTATTGGTTGCCGCCGACCGAAACGTCGCGGGTGAACAAAGGCGTGAAACCGCGGACGATATTGATGTTCATAACGCTCGCGCCCACGTTCAAGAGCGCCACCACTTGAGTCGGGTCCGGATCGTAGTTCACTTCAAAGCAGTTCTGCAATGCGAAGGCGTCGATGTCCACGATGACCGGAGTCTTTCCGGCCTGTGCGAGAACGTTGGTATGATTCAGAATTTTGTCTTTCTTCACGGCGACGAGAAGGACGTCCATTTGATTCTCGGTGGCTTCGAGGAGTTGATAGCTCAGGTTGACATCGGCGATATCAAACGGAATGTGCTGGCTGGCTTCGGCATGGATTCGATCGTAAAGCTCTTCCTCGCTCATCAGCGGCATGGGAACGCGCTTGACGATGACGGAGTGCCCGGAAACCGACGTGGCGACATCTTTGACTTTGATTTTCTGGGCTTCGAAGATGGCGGTGATTTTCTCCGCGACGGATGGCGCGTCCATGATGGCGCCGTCAACGACAGTATCCTGCGCCAGAGGCTCGAGTCCGAAACTAACAAGCTCAAATCCCGCCTTCGATTTTTTCAACTCAACGGCTTTGACAGAACTTGAGCCGATGTCGAGCCCGACTAACGATCTGACTTTTCCAAGATTAAACATCGCGCGGCCCCTCGCTCCCTGCTCCGCAATCGCGGTAAGTGCGCTCATGCTCATACCCGTGAATCGGGAAAATCAAAGCTTAGAATCTGTGCTGCTGAATCGCTCTTGCTGAATCCCCGTTCACCGGCCCACACCCTACATACCGGCATTTCCGCGCTACGTACGGTGGTACTAAGTCTACTGGTACGTCGCGCTTTTTTCGTTTATTACATCCCAGACACCGAGTGTCAAGCAAGGTGTTCCCGCGGTGTGCTGTTGGTTAAGAGCTAACTAGAATCATTCCGGAAAGGAATTCTGGGCGTTGGCAGGCTCGCGTGGCCAATTTTGACACTCTGGCGCCCCTGAGAACGCACGGGATATCTCAGATTACGAAGTTTTACAGGGATTCTGGAGCTTTCGGATATTCTGCAGATTTGGGAAGCGAAGCGCGAACGCAGCGAATGCAGCGTTCCGAATGGACGCGAACGAGACGCTACAACGTCATTTCTTGTCGTGCCACTTCATAATATTGCATCAGTTCTTGTTGGGCGGGAGATAGGACGCCAGAGGAATCTGCAGAGAGCCGAGCTTGCCGTGTCCGCCATCAAGGACGATGACGCGAAGTTGCGCGGCGTTCGGAAGGATCGGCAAGTCCTGCTCAAGCGAGAGCCCCTGCGCGATTAATTGCTGGAGAGTGTCCGCGTCAAGCGACAACGGAAATTCCCTTCGACTGGTGCGGATGATTTTGCCCGTATCGTCGAGCTGAATAAACGCGAACTCGATGAGCTCATTCCACACGGCGTCCTTTTGTTCGAAATCAAATTGCCGGGCGTCGAGAGCGATGGCCAGTGTCAATTTGGTCTCGTCGCCGGGGCGCGTGGAAGAGACATGCGCGCGAACGGAGAGCTCGGTGGCCTGGAGCGGTCCTTTGGCGGCTTCAGACATTAGTGCCATCCGAGTTTCGGGGGCTTCGCGCGCTTCGCCAAACGCGAAATAGCCTTCGCGCGCTTGCACTTGTGCGCCGGGCGCCTTCACTTTGACGTGAATTGTGTGGAAGCTGCCGTCCCACTTTACGTCGCTCGGATAAAAGCCGAGTTCGTATGTCAATTGCGAATCGCTGATGGCTTCGCGTATCGAGGTCATGACATCATTCGTGCTGTAAAAGGCGCGGCCACCGGTTCTTGCCGCGAGTGTTTTCATGGGAGCGAGAGGCGTCGTGTCGAAGGCTTGAACGAACTCGGAGTTTTGCGGTGCGGAACCAATCAGGCCGCGGGCATCGACGGGATAGATGGCGATGTTTGCGCCGAGGAGGGCGCGCGCGGTCAATTCGAACTGGGAAGCGAATTGGGTTTGCTGCCAATCAGCGGTGCGTTCCAAGTTATTGGATTCGATGCTGAATGGAAAATCACCGGCGACCCAAATGAGGCTCTTCCGACCGGGGAGACCACCCAGGTGATCGGCAATTAAGCGCAGCGCTTCAGTGGTTATGCTCAAGCGCGCGGGAGTTACGGCTTGGGATTCGTCTATGCCGGCATCCTTTTCGGCCAGAGCCATTTGTATATTCCACTGGTTTCCGGGATTGGTCTCGGGCGTGTCCAAGTCCGTGGAGAGCTTCCCACCCTTGTAATCTTTAAGCGCCTGGACTAAGCGCGAAGCGTCGCTGGTGAAATCGTGGAGCACGATGAGGTGGTCGCGAAGCATGTAAAGCGCGACGCGATCGGTGGGCTGAATGGTTCGGAGATATTTTACGATTTGACCCCGCGCGCGAGCTTGATCGAAGAAGGTGGTGTTCAGTGCATCCAGCAGAATCACGGTGACACTTGACGGGACCGTTGCCGGGCCGCCGAGGTCGTTGGTATAGGTATCTGGTGGGAGGGGATCCGCGGCGTCAGGAGTCGGTTGATTCGTGTGTATGGAGAAGGTCGATATGGGTTGCGGCTTTTTGTCGTCCGAAATGGCGAAATCGTCTTTGGTGAGGCCCGGGATTGGTTTGCCATGCTTGTCGCGAACGCTTACGCTTACTTGGACCATGCGAGTTTCTACACGCAGCGGGCGGACGTGGGTGCCTTGTAGCGCCGGAGCGGGAGCTGGCGGTTGCGCTGGATCCGCTTGCGGCGCGGCAGGTTGCGTTGCAGTCGGCTGATCTGCGGGCGGCTGGGTTTTTTGATCTTGGTCGCTCAGAGGAATATTTTTGGGGTATGCCGCTGCTAGCTGGGAACCGGGACAGGTTGCCAAGCAGACGCCGATGGTGAGAATCACGATGGGTCGAGAGGTCACTACTTTAGAGTTTACTCCTCGATTGGAGAGCTTGCATCCATAGAACGGCTGCCCGGCCGCTACTTTCGCCCGGACTCGGCGATTCCGAGGCGGTTCCACATTTCGCTGACTTTTTGCTTCGTCGCGTCGTCCATGCGGATTTCGTCGGGCCAGCGGCCGGAGTAGCCTTCGCTGGCCCATTTGCGGGTGGCATCGATTCCCATTTTCGAGCCGTAGTCCTGCATTCGAGCGGCGTGGTCGAGAGTGTCCGTCGGGCCGAGGACGAATTCGACGTCGCGCTCGGGATCGATGGCGCAAAGCGCTTTCCAGACTACTTCGCGGGAATTCTGAATATCTACATCGTGATCCACGACAATGACGACCTTCGTGAACATCGCTTGGCCGAGGGACCAAATTGCACTCATGATTTTGCGCGCGTGGCCGGGATACGATTTTCGAATGGCGACGATCATTAGATTTTGAAAGATTCCTTCGGCGGGCATGGCCACATCAACAATTTCTGGGTACTGCATCTTCATGACGGGGAGAAAAACGCGCTCGATCGCGTGGCCCATCCAATAGTCTTCTTGAGGAGGCGGACCGACGATCGTCGTGAGATAGATCGGGTCCTTGCGATGAGTGATGCAAGTTACGTGGAATGCCGGATATTTTCCTTCGAGAGAATAGAAGCCGGTGTGGTCGCCGAAAGGGCCTTCGGTGCGCAGCTCGGCGAGATCCACGAAACCTTCGAGCACAATTTCTGAGTTTGCGGGGACTTCCAAGTCGACGGTTTCGCACTGAACCATTTCGACGGGCTCGCGGCGAAGGAAACCGGAAAACATGAATTCGTCCAAGTCCGGAGGAACGGGAAGAATGCCCGCGAGCGCCGTCGCTGGATCAGAACCAATGGCTACGGCCACATCGAGCTTGCCTGCGCCCGATCGCGCGCGCGCTGAGCGATAGTGTTCCGCGCCGTGTTTCTGTGTTTGCCAGTGCATGCCTGTCGTGCGCTCGTCGAAAACTTGCATGCGGTAGCAGCCTACATTTCGCTTGCCGGTTTCCGGATTTTTCGTGACGACCATTGGCCACGTGATGAAACGGCCGCCATCTTGCGGCCAACATTTCAAGATTGGGAAATCGAGCAGCGAAAAGCCATCCTTCTTAACGACGTCCTTGCACGGCCCCGACTTCACGGACTTCGGGAAAAATGAACCCAGCTCCGCGAGCTTCGGAAGCATCTTCAATTTGTCGAAGAGGCCTTGTGGCGATTGCAGATTCAAGAAGGACCGGATTCGTTCGGCGACTTCGTCGAGATCTTCCACCTCGAGAGCCAAATTCATGCGGCGCGCGCTGCCAACGGAATTGATGAGAAGCGGAAACTTCGAGCCCTTTGGCCTCTCGAAAAGAAGCGCGGGACCATTGGTTTTGCTGACGCGATCGGTGATTTCCGTGATTTCAAGAACCGGATCCACTTCGACGCTGATGCGGCGCAACTCGCCTTCCTTATCGAGGCGGGATATGAAATCTCGCAGGTCGCGATATGCCAAAGATTCTCCTGAGGTACAGCACGCAAACCGGACACTCTAACACGGAGGTGGCCGCTTACGACAAGCTCAGTGCTATCGAACGAGAAACCTCACGTCTCGTCGCGCCCGCGGAGCGACGGGGACGTGAGCTACACAGCGGCGGACTACGATCACGGCAGCTAGCCGGCGCGCTCGCGCACGGCTCTTCGATTCTGCGCTAAATGATAGTGGGGCTCACGAAGCAGTAAAACTGCAGTTTGACTGCGCGCGCTTGCGACACGATTCGCGCGAATGCTATGCTGTGCGTGCTTGCTGATTGAGCGGGAGTGGTTCAGTGGCAGAACGCGAGCTTCCCAAGCTTGAGATGAGGGTTCGATTCCCTTCTCCCGCTCCAGAATCTGAATAGATCACAACGCGATCTCGTCTCTCGATTTTCCGTTTCAAGA